>Ga0070738_10000576_pt1 | contig 99831 bp, 88 predicted proteins | sample Coa_R2_2_FD_66446 | JGI IMG/M metagenome (GOLD analysis project Ga0070738, IMG submission 66446) | Surface soil microbial communities from Centralia Pennsylvania, which are recovering from an underground coalmine fire - Coalmine... | ecosystem: Environmental > Terrestrial > Soil > Unclassified ...
GCGGCGGGCAGCGCCGTCCCCTCCGCCGTGTAGCCCTCAACCGCCGGTGCGGGCGGGGCCACGAAATCCGGCCCCACCTCGCACCCATAAACCCCCAACCCCGCCGCCATTAACAGCGCAAGACATGGGAGCGCCTTGCGCCAGCGATCGCGTCGAGCCTGCATCGGGAACTCCTGAGCGCGCGGTTAGTCGAGGGCCATCGAGGCGGCACCTCGGCCGCCGGATCGCCGCCCCTTCCGCAGCAGAAGCAGCAGGGGCATGGCGATGAGGGCGAGGATCATCATCAATTTGAAATCGTCGATATAGGCGATCATCGCCGCCTGGGTCGTGACCTGGGCGTTCAAGGCGGCGAGCCCCGCGCTCGTGCCGAGGGAGCCCGCGGCGAGATAGGGCGGATGCACCAGCGGATTGAAGGGAGTCACATGCGTCGCGAGCGAGGCATGCACCACCTGGGTGTTCTCCGTCAGCAGCGCCTGCACGATCGAGATGCCGATGCTGCTGCCGATATTGCGCACCAGGCTGAAGATGGCCGTGCCCTCGGTGCGGAGCTTCGGCGGCAGGGTCGCGAAGGCAACGGTGCTGAGAGGCACGAAGACGAAGCCGAGCCCGAAGCCCTGGGTGATGCCGGAGACGATCACCGGCATCATGTCCATCTGCAGGGAGAAGCCCGTCATCTGCCAGAGGGAGAAGGCCGTCAGGCCGAAGCCGAAGCCGATGATGAGCCGGATGTCGACGCGTCCGATCAGGCGTCCGACCAGGATCATCGCGATCATGGTGCCGATGCCGCGCGGCGCCGTGACGAGGCCGGTGGTGACCACCGGATAGTTCATCAGGTCCTGCAAGAGCGGCGGCAGCAAGGCGAGGGTCGCGTAGAGGATGATGCCGACGATGAAGATGAAGAAGGTGCCGGTCGCGAAATTGCGATCCTTGAGCAGCGTCGGATTGAGGAAGGGCCGCTTGGCCGTCGCCGTATGGACGGCGAAGAGATACCAGCCGAGGGCCGAGACGACGGCCTCGATCCAGATCTCCGTCGAGCCGAACCAGTCCTTGAGCTCGCCGCGGTCGAGCATCATCTGGAGCGCGCCGACGCCGATGCTGAGGGCCGCGAAGCCGAAGAAGTCGAAGGGCCGCGGCCGGTCGTGCTTGCTCTCGGCGATGAAGATCAGGATGCCGAGAAAGGCGATCAGCCCGACCGGGAGATTGATGTAGAAGACCCAGCGCCAATTGTAGTTGTCGGTGAGCCACCCGCCCAAGGTCGGGCCCAGGATCGGGCCCACCATGATGCCGGCCCCCCACACGGCCATCGCCTGGCCATGGCGCTCGGGCGGATTGATGTCGAGGAGGACGGCCTGGGAGAGCGGCACGAGGGCGGCCCCGCAAATCCCCTGGAGCAGCCGGAACACCACGATCTGCGTCAGGCTCTCCGCCATGCCGCACAGGGCGGAGGCAATGGTGAAGCCCGCGACCGAGATCAGGAACACGCGCTTGCGGCCGAAGCGCCCGGAGAGCCAGCCGGTCATCGGCGTCATGATCGCCGCCGCGACGATATAGGAGGTCAGCACCCAGGTGATCTGATCCTGGCTCGCCGAGAGGCTTCCCTGCATATGGGGCAGGGCCACATTGGCGATGGTCGTGTCGAGGGCCTGCATGATCGTCGCGAGCATGATCGAGACGGTGATCATGCCGCGATTGACGGCCATCGTGTCCGAGGCGGCGGCCATGGGACTATTTGTTGTTGCGCGGCGTCGAGGCGAATGCCGATTCGATGAAGGCCAGCGCCGACCGCCGGTATTGCGTATCGACCTCCACGCTGACGCTCAGCCCCGCATGGAGGGGCCGCGACGGGTCGAGCTTGTCGATGACCAGGCGGACGGGCAGCCGCTGCACCACCTTGACCCAGTTGCCCGTGGCGTTCTCCGGCGGCAGCAGAGAGAACACCGAGCCCGTCCCCGGGCTGAGGCTCGCCACGCGGGCCTCGAAGGTTTTGTCGGGATAGGCGTCGACATCGACCTCGGCCGTCTGCCCCGGGCGCATATGGGTGAGCTCCGTCTCCTTGAAATTGGCCTCGACCCAGACCCGGTCCGTGGAGACGAGGGAGAAGACCGGGGTCGCCGCGTTCACGTAATCGCCGACCTGGAGCTGATCGACCTTGGTCACGATGCCCTCGTCGGGCGCCGTGACGACGGTATAGGAGAGATTGAGCTTGGCGCGGTCGAGCTTGGCCTGGGCCTGCTGCACGGTGGGATGCCGGTCGACAGGGATGTCGGGGTTGCCGCCCAGGCTCGCGAGAGCGCTGGCGATCTGCTGCTCAGTGGCGGCGACTTGCTGCTTCGCGACCTGGAGCGCGTGATTGGCCTGATCGAACTGCGCCTGCGAGGCCACCCCCGAGGCGCGCAGGCGCTTCTGCCGGTCGAACTCGCTCTGCTGATAATTCAGCGTGTCCTGCGCCGCCTTGAGATCCGCCTGCTTCTGGCGATAGGTCGCCTTCAGCGCGTCGATCTGCAGCCGCGCGCCGGCCAGCTCCGCCACCGCCTGCTCGACGGCGATGCGATAGGGGCGATCGTCGAGGCGGAAGAGAACCTGCCCCTTCTGCACCTGCTGATTGTCGCGCACGTCGATCTCGGAGACCTGGCCGGGGACCTGCGTGCTGATCGAGACGCGCGCCGCCTGGATATAGGCGTCGTCGGTCGAGACGTAGCGTCCGCCCGTGAGATAGACATAGCCTGCTGCGAGGAGCACCAGAATCGGCGCTGCGATCATGAGCGGCAGGCGCAGCCGCTGGCGCAGGGAGCGGCGGCGGCGGACGGGCGCCTCGCCGCGGCCGAACCGCCGCTCGCCGGCCTTGGCTATGACGATCGGCTGCTTGTCGGGCGCGTTCATCTGGCACTCCCCCGCGCCTTGCGCGGCGCGTCTCCGGGCGCCTCCTCCTCGCCGCCGACGGCGGCCGAGGCCGGCCTCTCGACGGCAGCGCCATTGGGATCACGATCCAGCAGATTGACGCGCACGCGCGTCAGCATGTCGAGCAGCGACTCCTGCTGCTCCGGCGACAGCCCGGCGAAGGCCTCGCTCCGCGTCGCCTCGGCGATGCGCCGCATCTCCGCGAAGATCGGCTCCGCCTTCGCGGCAAGAAACAGACGCCGCGCCCGCCGGTCGGCGGGATCCGGGCGCCGCTCGATCCAGCCCGCCTCCTCCATGCGGTCGAGCAGGCGGACGAGGGTGATCGGCTCGATCTCCAGAAGCTCCGCCAGCCCCGCCTGATGGATGCCCTCGTGCCGCGCCAGATAGGCGAGCGCCTTGCCTTGCGCCCGGGTAAGCCCCAAGCCCTTGGCCTGCTGGGCAAAGCGCTTGCCGAGCAGGCGCGCGACGTCGTGGACGAGAAAGCCGAAGCTGCGGTTCAGATCGGGGATATTCATAAGCAGCGTATATTATACGCCTTACGTATTATACGTACTGCCGGAACCGCAGCCCAGGCCGCCCGGAAACGCATAGCGGGGGCGGCCGACCCGCCAGCTCCGGTGTGGAAGCGGCTGCCGTCTTCAACAATCGATTCTCCGAAAAGATCATGCGGAGCCCAGATCGCCTGCCGGAGCGGGCGAGGGCAATGCGGCCGGATTCTCCTCAGAACAAGACGAGAATAAAGCTTGCCGGATGAGGAGAAAGTCGGCAGATTCTCCTCATATGAAGAGGAGAACAAGTGTATATCTGGGAGCGGCCGGAATGGCCCCATTTCACCTGGGACGATACGCGGCTGCTTGAGCCGCTCGCCGCCGCACGCCTCAAGCAGGGTCGTCTCCTCGGAAGCATGGCGCGACTCGGCTTCGACCTGAAGCGCGAGGCCCAGCTCGAGGCCCTCACCGAGGACGTCCTCAAGAGCTCGGAGATCGAGGGTGAGGTCCTCGACCGCGCCAGCGTTCGTTTGTCGCTCGCGCGCCGCCTCGGCGTGCCCGTAGCCGCCATCGCGCCGTCCGACCGGCGCACTGAAGGCGTCGTCGAAATGACCCTGGACGCCACGGAGAATTATGACACCTTTCTCACGCCCGAGCGGTTGTTCGGCTGGCAGGCGGCGCTCTTTCCCTCGGGCTATTCCGGATTGCACAAGGTCAGGACGGGCGCATGGCGCGACGACGCCGAAGGGCCGATGCAGGTCATTTCGGGACCCATCGGACGCCAGCGCGTTCACTATCAAGCGCCACCAGCGGAGCGCCTCGAAGCCGAGATGACGGCGTTCCTGGACTGGTTCAATCGCCGGGTCGAGCCCGAAGGTCTTCTGCGCGCCGGCCTCGCGCATCTCTGGTTCGTGACCATTCATCCCTTCGATGACGGCAACGGCCGCGTGGCCCGCGCGATCGCCGATCAGGCGCTCGCCCAATCGGAGGGCTCCGGGCAGCGCTTTTACAGCATGTCAAGCCAGATCCGGAAGGAACGGTCCCATTATTACGAGGCGCTCGAACGCACGCAGAAAGGCGCGCTCGACGTCACCGCGTGGCTGGTCTGGTTTCTCGGCTGCCTCTTGCGCGCGATCGACGGCGCCGAGGCCGCTTGCGCCAATGTCCTGCGCAAGGCGGATTTCTGGCAACGCTACGCTCGCGAGCCGCTCAGCGAGCGGCAGCGGTCCGTGCTGAACCGGCTGCTGGACGGATTCGAAGGCCGGCTCACGACCAGGAAATGGGCTGCGATCGGCAAGTGCTCGATTCCGACCGCGCAGCGCGACATCAATGCGCTGGTCGAGCGCAATATCCTTCGCCGCAATCCGGGCGGCAGCAAGAACACAAGCTATGATCTGGTGGTGGCGCCATGAGCGCGCAGTGCGCGCGGGCAGCGCCGCCGATCACGTCAGCGGTCGGCTAAATCTGCTCGATGCTCTCGAAATCGAAATCCGAGCCTGGCGGATTCTCGCCCACCCGCAACGTCTTGTCGTTGACGAAGCGATAGGGCGGCACGGGCAGATTATAAGGAGCCGGAACCCCCTGGAAGACGCGGCCGGCCAGGTCGTAGCGCGAGCCGTGGCAGGGGCAGAAATAGCCGCCCAGCCAATCGGCGCCGAGCTGCGGATCGCCGGGCTTCGGGTGGAATTCGGGAATGCAGCCGAGATGGGTGCAGATCCCGACCAGCACGAGGTATTCCGGCTTGATCGAGCGGTGCCAGTTGGTCGCGTATTTTGCCTGCTGATCCTGCTCGGAATTGGGGTCGCGGAGGCGGCTCAGGAGCTGCGGCTCCCGCAGCGTCTTGAGCGCCTCCGGGCTGCGGTTGACGATGAAGATCGGCCGGCTGCGCCAGCGGACGACGATCTGCTCGCCGGGACGCAGCGGCGCGAGGTCGACATCGAGGGGGCCGCCCGCCGCGAGCACATCGGAGGAGGCATTCATCGAATCGAGGAAGGGCCAGGCCGCGGCCGCCGCGCCGAGGACGCCCATCGCCGCTGTCGCAAGATAGAGGAAATCGCGGCGCTTCACCTCATCCTTATGTCCGGCATAGTGGGAAACCGACATCCTGCTCTCCACCGCTCTGCGTCGTGACGGGCCTGCCCATCCGCACGGGACGGATGGGACGGCAGCAACGGCGCGACTTTACCGCGCCCCGAGGATTTCGTCACAGATTCCGGCGCCGCACCATCCCGCGGCAACACGTCGCAGTCGGACAAGATCGCAACTTGACCTTATCCCCTCGTCACCTTGATCTTGGCCCCATTCTCTCCGCGCAAGCTATCGGCGACGCGCCAGGTGCTTGTCACGGCAATCGTCTCGGCGCTGCTCGGCGGGATGGCCTGCCGCCCGACAAGCGCCGCCCGGATCGGCGCCGGCGGAACATTTGCAGCAGGCGAGCGTTCTGTCCCCAGTCGGCGCTTGCTCCTCGCGATAGTTCCGGCAAGCGCAGCAATGCCCCGGGAGCTCACGATGAAGGCGGTGGTCTTTCACGATGTCGGCGATATCCGGCTCGAGGATGTGCGCGAGCCCGAGATCGCGGACGATTACGACGCGATCGTTCGCCTGACGGCGAGCGCCATATGCGGCACGGATCTCCATATGATCCGCGGCACGATGTCCGGCATGAAGCCGGGCACGATTCTCGGCCATGAGGGCGTCGGCATCATCGAGGAGCTGGGCCGCGGCGTGCGGAACCTGAGCGTCGGCGACCGCGTCGTCATCCCCTCGACGATCGCCTGCGGCTCCTGCGTCTATTGCCGCGCCGGCTACCATGCCCAATGCGACCGGGCGAATCCCAAGGGGCCGCAGGCGGGGACCGCCTTCTTCGGCGGGCCGGCGAGCACCGGGCCGTTTCACGGCCTGCAGGCGGAGAAGGCGCGCATTCCCTTCGCCCATGTCGGCCTCGTCAAGATCCCGGAGGAGGTGACCGACGACCAGGCCCTCCTGCTCTCGGATATCTTCCCCACCGGCTATTTCGGCGCAGACCTCGCCGAGATCACGCCCGGCGACACCGTTGCCGTGTTCGGCTGCGGCCCGGTCGGCCAGTTCGTCGTCGCGAGCGCCAAGCTGCGCGGCGCCAGCCGGATCATCGCCGTGGATTACGAGCCGTCGCGCCTCGGCATGGCCAAGGCGCAAGGAGCCGAGATCGTCAATTTCGATGAGGAAGATCCCGTCGAGGCGATTCGGGTGCTCACCGCCGGCATCGGGGTCGACCGCGCCATCGACGCCGTCGGCGTGGACGCCGTGCACCCCCATCGCCGGGACGAGCGGCCCACGGCCGCGGCGGCGAAAGGCGGTGACGGGGAGGCGCAATGGCAGCCCGGGGACGGGCCCGCCCAGGCCTTGACATGGAGCGTGGAAGCGCTGGCCAAGGCGGGAACGCTCGGCATCATCGGGGTCTATCCACCGGACGCGCATGATTTCCCCATCGGGGTGGCGATGAGCCGCAACCTCACCGTCAAGTGCGGCAACTGCAACCACCGCAAATACATCCCGATGCTGCTCGACCTCGTGCGCGCGGCCCGCGTGGATCCCACGGCCGTGCTCACCCATGCGGCGCCGCTGACCGACGTCATCGACGCCTACAAATCCTTCGATCGGCGCAGGTCCGGCTGGATCAAGGTCGAGCTGCTTCCCGGCAGCGACGGCGCCGGCATGATCGACAGCCCGCGGCTCGGGACAGGACAGCTTTAATATTGTGATTTCGACACTCGATTCGCATTCAAGGATCGTCATTCCGGCCGGAGCGAAGCGCAGAGCCGGAATCCAGGGCCGCATGCCTGGATTCCCGCTTTCGCGGGAATGACGACCAAACAGAACGAACCATTGGAGTCATAACACTAGGACGCGGCCCGCGGCCGATTGAAGGCGCGGCCGCGAGCGGATGCCGTCTCTCAGGCCGTCGCCGATTCCGGTGAGGCCAGGCGGATCCCGCTATTTCTTCCTCTTGGCCGGCCGCGACCGGCCCTGCGGCTTCGCGGGCGTTTCGGAAAGGCGCCACGGCTTTCCCACGCGCGCGCTCGGGAAGGGCAGCGGATCGCTGGCAGGGAACGACTCCTCGACCAGGCGATCCATACGCTCGTCGGCCGCACTCCTGCCATCGGCGCGCGACCGTCGCTCCTTGCGCGGAGACCGGCTCTTGTCGTCACGAGAGGATTGGCGTTTTCGCAATGGCGGCATGGCTCCTTCCCCTCCCCCGGCCTGCATCCGTCAAGAACCGAGCGCGGCGGGCCCGAGCGCGGACAGCTTAGAAACGCGGGCCGCCGCCGTCCGGTTCCGCTTCGGCGCCGGCGGAGCAAGGCGGCACAGCGCGCGCCGCCCGCACCTGCGCCTTGCATCTTAAGAATTCCGCGGCGTTGACAGGGGAAACCTTGTATGCAAGGTCTTTGGCCTCTCGATGCGGGCCGAGGACGGGAGACGATGTTGACGTGCCTCATCCTTTGCGCGGCGGCGCTGCGCCCGGTGTGGATGGGCGCGCGATGACGCCACCGGGTGCGACCGGGCCGCTCGCCGGGCTGAAGGTCGTCGATCTCTCCCATGTGATGGCGGGGCCGACCTGCGCGCTGATGCTCGCGGATCTTGGTGCCGATGTCATCAAGGTCGAGAAGATTCCCGGGGGCGACGATACGCGCCGCTCGGTGCCGCCGACCATCGGCGGCGAATCCGCGGCCTTCCTCATGATGAACCGCAACAAGCGCGGCATCGCCCTCGACCTCAAATCGGAGGGCGGCAAGCGCGTGCTGCGCCGTCTCCTGGATCAGGCGGACATCGTGGTCGAGAACTACCGTCGCGGCACGATGGACCGCATGGGCTTCGGCTATGCAAGCCTGCGCGAGCGCAATCCGCGCCTGATCTATTGCTCGATCTCGGGCTTCGGTCGCACCGGCCCCTATGCCGATCGCGGCGGGTTCGACCTGATCGCCCAGGGCATGAGCGGGCTGATGAGCATCACCGGCGAAGCTCCCGACCGGCCGCCCGTGAAGGTCGGCGCCCCCGTCACCGACATCACCGCCGGCATTCTCGCCTGCATGGGCATCCTGGCGGCGCTCCACCATCGTGACCGCACCGGCGCGGGGCAGCTCGTCGACACCTCGCTCTTCGAGGCTGGGATCGTGCACACCTACTGGCAATCGGCGATCTGCTTCGCGACGGGCGTGCCGCCGGGGCCGATGGGCTCGGCGCATCCGCTGAATGCGCCTTACCAGGCGTTCGCAACGGCGGACGGCTGGATCACGGTCGGCGCCGCCAATCAGCCCAATTGGCTGCGCCTGCTCGATGTCATGGGCGCGCAGCACTTGGCCGCGGACCCGCGCTTTGCCACCAATGCCGACCGGATGGCCCATCTCCAAGCCCTCGCCGACGCCCTGGCGCCGCTTTTCCGCGCCCGCAGCAGCGCGGACTGGCTCGCCCGCCTCGCCGCCGCGGGCGTGCCGGCGGGGCCGGTGCTCGACGTGAAGGAGATGCATGCGCACGAGCAGACCATGGCGCGGCGGATGATCGTCGAGACATCGCACCCCACGGCCGGCGTGGTGAAGGCGATCGGCCCTCCCGTGAAGTTCTCCGAAACGTCGGCAAGCATCCGCCGCCCCGCGCCCCTCTATGGTCAGCATACGCGTGAGGTCCTGCGCGAGCATGGTTTCACGGAGGCGGAGATCGACGATCTCGCGGCTGCGGGGGCCATCCATCTCGCTGAGGCAAAGGAAACCGCATGAGCGACTTGCTGTTCGAGGCCCGAGACGGGATCGGCTACATCACCTTCAATCGCCCCCAGGCGCGCAACGCGCTGACCTTCGCGATGTATGAGCGGCTGATCGAGGTCGTCGCCGAGGCCGAGGCGGATGCGGCGATCAAGGTCTTGGTGCTGTCCGGCGCGGGCGACAAGGCCTTCGCCGCCGGAACCGACATCAACCAGTTTCGCGCCTTCAAGACGCCGCAGGATGCGCTGGATTACGAGGCCCGCATCGATCGGGTGCTGGGGCAGCTCGAGCGCTGCCGGCTTCCGACGATCGCGGCGATTGCCGGGGCTTGCACGGGCGGCGGCGCCGGGATCGCCGCCTGCTGCGATTTGCGGATCGGGGCGGGCAATGCGAAATTCGGCTTCCCCATCGCGCGCACCCTGGGCAATTGCCTGTCGACGACGAATTACGCCCGGCTCTCGGCGCTGATCGGCCCGTCCCGGGTGAAAGAGCTCATTTTCCTCGCGCGGCTCGTCGAGGCCGAAGAAGCCAAAGCGATCGGCCTGCTGCACGAGGTGGTGAGCGAGCCGGCGCAACTGATGCCGCGCGCAACGGAGATCGCCCGCACCGTCGCCGGCCATGCGCCCCTCACCCTGCGCGCGACAAAAGAGGTGCTGCGCCGCCTGCGGGACCGCGCGGCCGTCGCCGACGAGGACAAGGAGCTCCTTCTGATGTGCTACATGAGCAGCGATTTCCGCGAGGGCATGGACGCCTTTCTCAACAAGCGCCAGCCAGTGTGGCAGGGGAAGTAGCCTCGATCGCGCGCGTCCTCGACTTATCAGCTAACCCGCCTCGATCAGCCGCGAGAGCGCGCTGCCCGGATGCGCAAGCGTCTCGGGTGCGCCGGACTCGACGAGGCGGCCGGCGCCGATGACGAGCACCTGATCGAAGGACCGGGCAAGAACGGCGCTGTGGAGGGCCCAGAACAGGCAGCGCCCCTCGAATTCCCGCCGAAGTGCCGCCATGATCTTCGCCTGCGAGGTGCCGTCGAGCCCTGCGGTCGCCTCGTTGAGGACGAGGAGGTCGGGGCGCTTGAGGACGGCGCGCGCGATCGCCACCTTCTGGCGCTGCGCCGGCGATAGCGAGGTGCCGCCCGTGCCCACGGGATGCTCGAGCCCAGTGGCGATGATCAGGTCGCGCAAGCCCATCTCGTCGACGATCTTGGCGCCGATCGCATGCAGCGTCGCCCGGCTGTTCGGCTCGCTGCCTGCGACCTTCCCGAACAGGATATTGTCGTAGAGGCTGGCGGCGGCGTTGTATTGCTCCTCGTCGAAAAAGGAGATCGCCGCGCGCAGCTCCGCGGGAAGCCCTGCGGCGAACCGGTCGCGCGCCTCGAGGATGCGCGCCGGCAGATCATCCTCCAGCTCCTCGAAGCGATGGCGCGCCGGCACGATGCGGAAGGCGAGCGACAACAGCCGCTCCTGGTCGGGCGCGCCCAGCGCCGCCGGATCGGCGTCCTTGATCCGATTCAAGAGCGCCTCGAAATCGGGCAGCTCGTCGGGCCGGACGAGGCTGAATTCCTCGATGAGATCGAGGTGGGTATCGACCTCGCCGAACACCTCGATCATCGTCGCCGCCGCTTCGGCGCCGACGCGCAACAGATCCCGCGTCAGCCCGGCCTCGTCGATGACGCGGCGAAGATAGGGCTGGCGCGGCAGGCTTTCGTCCGCGAAGGCGGAGCCGACCGGCGTGCCGAACAGCAGATTCTCGGCGAGCGAGGCGTTGCGATTGAAGCGGTGCGGATCCCATCGCTCGACGACGCGGCTCGCGCCGGCCTCGGCCAATCGCGCTGCAAGGCGGCGCCGCGCCTCGAGCAGCCGCGCGGCCGCTTCCGGCTGCAGCACGGGATCGAGGCGCCCATGCAGCCCGAGCTCGTACACATCGGCCTCGAGGTCGACGAGGCGGATCACATCGATCATGCGCGCCCGTAGCGCCTCCGGACCTGCGACGCCGGCCTGCGCGTAATCGACCCAATCGGCGTCGAGGGCTTGTTGCGCGCCGCCGGGCTTGTCCGCCGCTCCGTCCGGTGCCGGCGGCCGATGGCGCAATCCCACCAGGAGATTTTCGCGCAGGCTGACGCCGAAGAGATAAGTCGCCGGCCCGACATAGCCGATGCGGCACCCCACGACCCCGACGGGAAGCGAGGCGAGATCGACGCCGCCGATGGCGATCCGGCCCGTCGTCGGCGTGGCAAGGCGCGCCAGGAGGCCGGCGAGCTCGGCCTTGCCGCCATTGCTCGCCCCGACGACGGCGACATGGGTGGCGAGAGGGAGCGAGAAGCTCACGCCCTCGAGGCGATAGACGCCATCGGGATCGCGATACGTCACACCCGAGGCGACGACATCGCCCGCAAAGCGCGGGATCTCCGCCGGCCGCTCGAGCAGCAGACGGGTGTCGAGCATATCGGCGACGTCGAACTGCTGCATGACCTGCTCGTACTTGATCGCGACGTCCTGCTGGTCCTGATAGAAGTCCAGCAGCTCCTTCCAGGGGTCGGACATGTCCTTGTAGGCGGCGAGCACCGCGACGAGCGCGCCGAAGGAGAGGTCGCCCACGATCACGAAATAGCCGCCAAGCGCATAGAAGAAGAAGGGCGTGAGCTGGGTCAGGAAGTTGCTGAGAAATCGCGCGAAGAACTTGCGGTAATAGCTTTCGTAGCGGATTTCGTAGATCTGCTCCAGGCGGCCCGAGATCTCGGCGAGCTGATAGGGCGCGTCGTCATTGACGCGGATGTCGACCCGCGCCGCGATCGATTCGGCGAGCCGGTCGGCCAATCCCCGGATCTTGCGAATCCGCAGCCGTCCGAGCTCCCTCACCTTGCGCTGCAGCTTGGGAATGACATAGCCCTGGACCGGATAGAGCGCGACGGCCGCGGCCCCCAATAGCGGGTTCTGCACGAACATGAAGACGAGAATCGTCAGGAGCGTGCCGCCCTGGAAGATCGGCAGCGCGAAGGCGTCGCCGATGAACCCCGCGACCGGCTCGAGCTCGGCCGTCATCATCGTGATGATCTGGCCGCCGGAGCTGCGGCTGAATTGCTGCAGCGGAAAGCGGAGCGTGCGCTGGTAGAGGTCATAGCGCAGGTTGCGCAGCATGCGCTCGCCGAGCCGGCCCTTGCGCACATTGATGTAGAACTTGAACAGGCCGTTCGTCACGACCAGCGCGAGATAGACGCCGCAGAGTATCAGGAGATAGGTCACCTGGTCGAACGCGACGCCGAGGATCGTCTGCGGGAAATGCCTGCCGCCGATCGCGTGATTGATGATCGTCTTCGGCAGCTCCAGCGAATAATAGAGGATGGGAAACGATGCCACGGTCAGCACCACGAGGATGATCTGATCCCGAGCGCTGTTGCGGAGGATGAAGCCGTAGAGGCTCGATTCGATCGCCTCGCGGGTGCTGCGCGCGCGGAGCCAGGCCAGGAGCCGCCGAGGCCTCGCCAAGAAGCCGCTCGCCGGGGCCATGACGCCCGATGCTCGTTGGCGCTCCATCGCCATCGCGATCCGACCCGGTGCCTGCGTCTGAAAGGAGCAGATTACCGCATGGCGGCGCGACATTCGAGCCGCGGTTGCAACCCGGCGGAAGGGACAGTGCGGCTATACCGCGCAGGTGCGGAACCCGGCGAAGACGTCGCGCCGCTCGGGCGTGAAGAAGTTGCGATAGGTATTGGTGATCATCCGGCTGCGCGTGGCCCAGGCGCCGCCGCGCAAGACCTTGCGCGAGCCGAACCAGGGGGCCGAATAGTCCTCATACGCGTCGGGCGCAAAGCCGGGATAGGGCTCGAAGGTGGTCGCCGTCCACTCCCAGACATTGCCGAGCATCTGGCGGCAGCCCCACGCGCTGTCGCCCTCGGGATGCGCCGCGACATCGACGGTGCCCAGCACGGCGCCGTCGAGATTGGCGCGGCGAGGGTCGGGCGTCTCGTCACCCCAGGGATAGCGCCGCTTGCGCGCCGCGAGCCCGCCGCCGGGCCCGGGCTCGGTCGCCGCGGCCGCCTCCCATTCCGCCTCGCTCGGCAGGCGTCGCCCCGCCCAGCGGCACCACGCCATGGCCTCGTACCAGTTGACGTGAGCGACCGGCCGATGGGGATGGAGCGGCTCGTCGCGATTGAAGCGGCGCTCGCTCCAGCCGTCGCGCCGCGGCGACCAGTAAAGCGGATGCTCGGCGCCCGCCGCCTCGCGCCAGCGCCAGCCCTCCTCGCCCCAGAACTCGCGCCGGCGATAGCCGCCTTCCGTGACGAAGGCGAGGAACTCGGCATTGGTGACCGGCGCGCGCGCGATGCGGAAAGGGTCCACCCTCACCGGATGCGCCCATTTCTCATTATCGAAGAGAAACGGCGCCTCGGGTGGCGCGCCAAGCTGCAGCTCGCCGCCCGGGACGTGCGCGTCGCCTGGAAACGGACCGGCCTCGGGGCCGCCGTTTCCCCTGGCCTGCGCCGCGGCGAAGATCGGCGCCGGATAGCCCAGCGTCTGGCGCGTATACGTGAAGGCCTCGTCGTGCATGTCCTCGTGATAGATCGACAGGAGGTAGAGGGCCGTCTCCTCCGCGCCGGCGCGCGCGCCGTCCAGCCGGCCCACCATCGCCTCGTGGACGCGCGCCATGTAATCGAGGGTGCCTTGGAGGGAGGGCAGCGGCAGCTCCCAGCGGCGAGCATGGGGGACGGTCGAGGAATTGTAGAGGGCGTCCGCCTCCGGCAGGCGCTTCGGGCCGCCATCCAGGCGCTGCAGGGCGAAATGCTCGTAGAACCACGCCACGTGGCCGATCTCCCAGAGGAGCGGATTGACGATGTCGAGCCGCGGGCCCATAAGCTGACCGGCGTCCAGGCCTTGCACCAGCTCGAGCGTGCGGGCGCGGGCGTCGGCGAGATAATCGACGAGGCGAGCGGTTGCCATCGGCACGGTCATGCGCGGTCTCTCTTCGCTATTGGCGTCGTCGGCAGCAGGGCTGCCATGAAGGCTAGCCTGGTCACCCCGGCGCGGAAGGATTCGCGCACGGGCAATCGGACGACGGCGATGCGCTGGGCGAGAATCCTACGCGACCTCGGCTTGCGCGTACAAGTCGAGACCGCCTATGGCGGCGACGACGCCGACCTCATGATCGCCTTGCACGCCTGGCGAAGCGCCGACAGCATCCGCGAATTTCGCGCGCGTCATCCCGAGCGCCCCCTCGTCGTGGCCCTCACGGGAACCGACATCTACCGCTTCCAGCACAGCCATCCGGAAGCGACGCTAGCCTCCATGGCTTCGGCGGACATCCTGGTCGGGCTTCACGATCTGGTGGCCGACGCCCTTCCCGAGCCGTTGCGTGGAAAGGTCAAGGTGATTTACCAGTCGGCGCCGCTGCTCCCCCGGCGCCTGCCGCCGCTTCGCCGGATCTTCGAGGTGCTGGTGATCGGCCATCTTCGCGAGGAGAAGGATCCGCTGCGGGCCGCCTATGCGGCGCGGGAGCTGCCGCCGGAGTCGCGCCTTCGCATCGTGCATCTCGGCAAGGCGCATGACGCGAGCTGGGCCGAGGCGGCGCAGGCCGAGATGGCGCGCAACCCGCGCTATCATTGGCGCGGCGAGCAGCCCGGCTGGGCGGTGCGCCGCGCCCTCGCGCGGGCGCCCCTCATGGTGCTGAGCTCGATCATGGAGGGCGGCGCCAATGTCGTCTCCGAGGCCGTCGTTGCCGGCGTGCCCGTGATCGCCTCGGCGATCCCCGGCTCGATCGGGCTGCTGGGACCGGGTTACCCCGGCTACTACCCGGCCAAGGACACCGCGGCGCTCGCAGCTCTTTTGCGGCGCGCCGAAGGCGACCCGGCCTTCCTCGACGAGCTCGGCCGCCATTGCCGCGCACGGGCGCCGCTCTTCGATCCAGCGCGCGAAAGACAAGCTTGGCGCGATCTCCTCGCGGCACTCAACGGCGGAGGGTGATCGGCTCGAGCTGATCGCTCTGCGGCGCGACCGTGCCGATGATGGCGGCGTGGCCGTAGCCGAGCCGCCGCAACTCGGCGAGGCAGGCCTCCGCCCGCTCGCCGGGGATGCTGGCGAGAAGCCCGCCGGCCGTCTGGGGGTCGAAGATGAGGGCGAAGCGCTCGTCGCCGGCAAACGCCTCGAGATCGCGAATGGCGCGGCGCAAGCGAAGGTTCTGCGGCTGGAGCGAGCTGAAGACGCCCATGCGCACCGTCTCGGCGGCACCCTCCAGAAGCGGCAGGGCATCGAGCGCCAGCGCCACATCCACCCCGGACGGCTTCGCCATCTCCACGAGATGGCCGAGGAGGCCGAATCCCGTGACGTCGGTGCAGGCCGTGGCGCCGTGGCGGTGGACGCAGGCGGCGGCCGCGCGATTGGACTGGACCATCGAGGCGAGCGCCGCGTCGATCCAGCGCCCCTTCGCCTTGAGCCGCATATCGGCGGCGAAGAGCGTGCCGGTGCCGAGCGGCTTGGTCAGGATCAGCCGATCGCCCGGCCGCATCCCGCCCTTGCGCAGCAGGCGCTCGCGCTCGGCGAGACCGTTCACGGCGAAGCCCAAGCCGAGCTCCGCCCCCTCGCTCGTATGCCCGCCGACCAGCGCCGTCCCGGCTTCGCTCAGCACCTTGAGCGCGCCGGACATGAGCTGAAACAGCTGATCCTCGACCTTGGCTTCGAGGCCGAAGGGAAGCGTCGCGATGGCGAGCGCCGTCTGCGGCTCGCCGCCCATGGCGAAGATGTCGCCGAGGCTGTGATTGGCGGCGACCTGCCCGAAGATATAGGGATCGTCGATGAAGGCGCGGAAATAGTCCACGGTGTGGATCATGACCTTTCCGGGCGGCACGGCGACCACCGCGGCGTCGTCCGGCGCATCGAGCCCGATCAGCACGTCGGGTCGCCCCGGCGGGCGGAGCTGGCCGAGAGCCCTGTCGAGCACGGTGCTGCCGACCTTGGCGCCGCATCCTCCGCAGCGCATGGCGATGGCGGATATCTCCTTGAGCGCCGCGCCGTCGGCGACGCCGGCGGCGACACTCGGCGCCGCCTCCGTCGCCATCTCGGGCAGCTCGTTGTATTTTCGCATGAAGCGGCGGTCGATCCAGTCCTTCCAGCGCCACACCCATCGCCCTTCGAGCATCCAGCGGCCGCGCGAGGCGACGGCGTATTTGTCGCCCGTCGTGACGAGGCTCAGGAAACTCCGCTGCGGCCGAAAGGATACGAGCCGCCGGCCGCGCAGCGCGCGCCGCAGGTTCTCCGCCAGAGGCCTGCCCCCGCGCACGGCGAAGACGCCGGCCTTCGGACGCGGATGATTGACGATCGCGGCGATATCGCCCGCCGCGAAGACCGCCGGGTGCGAGACCGATTGCAGGGTATCGTCGACCGCGACGAAGCCTTCCGCATCGGTCCTGAGACCCGCTTCGCGCAGCCAGGATGCGGCCCCCGCGGCGGTCACCCACAGGATCTCGTCCAGCGCGTATGCGGCGCCGTTACCATCAATGACGCGGCCGGGCGCCACCTTGACGACCGGGGTCCCGGTGATCATGCGGACACGCCGCTCCCGCAGCGTGCGCTCGAAGGCGCGACGCACGCCGGCGTTATGCGTCGGCAGGATCGTTTCCGTGGCGCTGAACAGGTAATATTCCAGGTGATCGTCGCTCCGCCCGCGCGCCGCCAGAAGCTGGCGAAGGCGATACTGGATCGCCAGCAGGATCTCGACTCCGCCAGCACCGGCGCCGACGACGGCGATCCGAACGCCGTCGTCATGGGCGAGAACGCGCGCGCTCAAGCGCTCCCATTGGGCGATGAAGCGATTGATCGGCTTCACCGGCACGACATTGCCGGCAGCACCCGGCACATCGGCCGTCCGCGGGGTCGAGCCGATATTGAAGGATAGCACGTCGTATTTCACCGGCGGCCGGCCGCGACACATGACGAGGCGATTCTCGAGGTCGAGGCCGGTCGCCTCGTCGTGATAGAAGCGCGCCCGCGCGAAACGGCAGAGCGGGCCGAGATCGATATGCGCCTCGTCGAAGCCGTAATGGCCGGCGACCAGGCCCGGCAGCATGCCGGAATAGGGCGTATGCGTGTCCCGGCAGATCAGCGTGAGCCGGACCCCGGCGAGCGGCCGCATGCCGAAGCGCTTGAGCACCGCCACGTGGCTATGGCCGCCGCCGACGAGCACGAGGTCCTTGACGACGGGTCCTTGCGTATTCTCCATTGGCTGCCTTGCTGGCGCGACCCGCTCGTTGGCTCTCTATCCGATGACGTGGGCCCAGCCGAAGTGCCGACGCGTACGGGCGCTCAGCGCGTCGGAGAGCATGACCATGGCCCAGGTGATGAGCACATAGGCCATCATCTGATCGTAGAAGAAGAGCTGCTGGGCGTTGTAGAGGGCTTGGCCGATGCCGCCGGCGCCGATCATGCCGACCACCGTCGCGGCGCGCAAGTTCCATTCGAGCCGGAACAGCGTGTGCACAGCCATGGCGCCGGACGCCAGGGGCACGATCCCGAAGAAGGCGACGGCGAGCCGGCCGGCACCCGTCGATTCGATCGCCTGCACCGGCGCAAGCCTGACATTCTCGCAGGATTCCGCGTAGAGCTTTCCGAGCACGCCCGCAGAATGGATGCCGAGCGCGAAGACCCCCGCGATCGGCCCAACGCCGATCAGGGTCACCAGGATCAGCCCCCAAATCACCTCGGGCACCGCGCGCAAGGTCTCGAGGAGCGCGCGCACGGCGCTCGCGACCGGCACGGGCACCATATTGCGGGCGGACGCGAGCGCCAGCGGGATCGCCAGGGCCGCAGCTAGCGCCGTGCCGGCGACGGCGATGAAGACCGTCTCGATGAACAGCCGCGGCAGCCGATTGATGGCACCTTGCGGCAGCGCCGGCGGAAACATCGCGCCGATGGCCGAGGCGGCATGGCGCAGCGCGACCATCTCCGGGCGGTATGTCCACAGCGCCGCGGCGCCGAGCGGAACAAAGAGAAGAATGACGCGCGGATTCCGCCGCAGCCACCAGCTCAGGCTGTCGAGGGCCGTCACGATCAGCACCAGGATGATGATCAGGGTCGTCGCGCGATGATAATCGAACGCGTTGAGCGTCCCGACCAGCTCGGTGCCGAGGCCGCCGCCGCCGACGGCGCCCACGATCACCGCAGCGCGCACGGCGCATTCGAAGGAATAGCATCCCATCGATATGAGGTCGTTCAAGGTCAAAGGGAACAGCCCGAAGAGCGCCACCGACAGGCCCGAGGCACCGGTCGCGCGCAGGGCCTCGAGCGGGCGCCAGTCGGCGGCGCGGAAAAGGTCGGCGAACACCTTCCCGACCATTGCCGTATAGAATACGGCCAAGGCGGACATTCCGGCCGCCGGCCCGAGCCCGACGACGATGACGCAGAGGATGGCGAGGGTGAGGTCGGGGACGGCCCGCACGGCCGAGAGCGCGCCGTAAAGAATACCGCTGCCGGGCAGCCGGGCGCCGATCACCATGGCGAGCGGCACGCCGACCAGGCAGGCGATCAGCATGCCGCCCGCGGCCATGGCGATCGTCTGCACAACGGGCACGAGTGCTGCGCCAAGATAGGACAAGGAGAGATCCGGTGGGAAGAATGCGCCGATCAGGCCGAGCGCCGAGCCGAGACCACCGGTCATGACGCCGCCACGAGCCCGGCATTCGCCGCGGCCCGCCCGGCGGCATCTCCGCGCTCGAGCCGCAGCACCCGGTCGAAATGCTGCCGCGCGAGGTCGTGCTGATGCAGCGAGCAAAGCAGCCCGATGCCCGCCTCGCGGGTCAAGCCGCAAAGCAAGGAGAGAATGTGATCGGCGAGCGCCGGGTCGAGCGAGGCGACCGGCTCGTCGGCCAGCAGCATGACGGGCTTCTGCACGAGCGCGCGCGCGATCGCCACCCGTTGCTGCTGCCCGCCGGAGAGCGCGCCGGTCCGGTCGTGCAGCTTCTCCGGTATCCCAACCCGCTCGAGCGCCGCTCGCGCCTCGTCGAGCTCGGACCCGAGCGGCCACAAAAGGAAGCGGAAGGCGCGCAGCGCCGACCAGCGGCCGAGCGCGCCGGCCATCACATTCTGGTAGACACGCAGGCGCTCCACCACGTCGTGCCGCTGCGCGATCATGGCGACGCGGCGCCGCAGGTCGCGCAGGCGCCGGCCGCGGGTGCTGCCGACATCCATGCCGGCAACGGCGATGCGTCCGGACTCGATCGGCACGAAGCCGCCGATGGCCCGGAACAGCGTCGTCTTCCCAGCACCGCTCGGGCCGATGATGGCGACGCGCTCGCCCGGCTCGACCGCCAGCGACAGCCCTTGCAACGCCGGCAGGGCGGTGCCGCCGTAGCGAACGGTCAGATTCTCGATTTCGAGCATCGCACCAGGGCTCGCGGTCGTCAGAACAGCTTCAGCTCGCTCGCGACGCGCCGTAGCGTGGCATATTCGTGGTCATTGGCCGTGACGAACTTCTTGCCGCGCAGGATATCCAGGATCTTGTCGTCCCGGCCGCTCTCCAGGGCCAGGAACGCCTTGCCGAACTTGTCCCGTGTCGCCGCGTCGATATCCCGGCGCGCCACCCAGACGTAATCGACGAAGGCCGGCGTCGTGTAGAAGACGCGGATCTTCGCGCGGTCGAGCTTGCCGTCCGCGATCATGGCTTGATAGACGCTCTCGTCCATCGCGCCCGCATCCACGACGCCGGCCTCGACGGCCTTCGCCGTCGCCGGATGGCTGCCCGTATAGCGATACCGCATGTCCCGGTCGGGATCGATGCCGGCCTTCGTCAACGCCTCATAGGGCATGAGGTGACCGCTGGTGGAATTGATGTCGCCGAATGCGAATTGCTTGCCTTTCAAATCGGCGAGCGTGTGGATCGGCGAGCCCGCCTGGGTGATGAAGAGCGAATGGAATTGACGGTCGCTCTCGCGCTGAACGAGGGGCACCACGCCGTAGCGCTTGTGGGCCTTGATATAGGTGAGCCCGCCCAGATAGGCGAAATCCAGCGAGCCGTTGCCGAGAGCCTCGACCGTGGCGTTGTAATTGGTCGGAACCACCAGGACCACGGGCTCGCCCATGGCGCGCGCGAGATAATCCTTGAGCGGCGCTTTCTCCTCGATCGAGACCTGCGTCGCCCCCGCATCGGGGACCATGCCCACGCGGATTTCGTTTTGCGCGGCGAACGCCGGGATCGAGACGGCGGCCGCCGTCAAGGTCAATCCTAGGGCGACAACTCCGTAGCGCACCGACACCGGCAGCAAGCGCATCGCGTTCTCCCCTCAAGACCTTCAATCCGGGATTTCGGCATGTGGAAAGACCTTTGCCCGGGAACAGTACCCGACTTCTCCCCTTTTGCGAAAGGCGTTCCGTGCCTAGCCGAGATGCCGGGCGGTCGGCCGGCCGCGCCGACCGAGGATCACCTGAAGCGCGAGCGCGTTCGCCGTCGCAGCTCCTGCTGCAGTGTTGTCGAAGATGCACCAGACGGCGTCGCCCTCCATCCCGGCTCGAGTCAAGGCTGTCGCGATGCGCTCCAGCGCGTCCGCATCGTAATCCGAATAGTATCGGCGCGGCGATCCATGCAGCCGAAAATACCGAATGCTCCCCCATCCGCCCGGATCGGCGGCGCCGAATGCCAGCGGCGGATCGGCAGCGACACGGCCTATACGAAAGGCCTTGAGCACGTCATCGGCCTCAGAAGTGAGCCAGTCCGGATGGCGCGGCTCGCAGACAGCGCTTCCCTCGAAGCGCGCCCGCAGCGCGGCGAAGAACGCCTCGGCCACGCCGCGGTCGAAAGCCAGGCTCGGCGAAAGCTGGAACAGCAGCGGTCCGAGCCTCTCACCGAGCCCGCCGATTTGCGCCAGAAATGCCTCGAGCTCCGCCCCCGCATTCGCCAAGCGACGGCGATGGGTGATCTCCTTCGGCGCCTTGACGGCGAAGGCGAAGCCCGCCGGCACGGCAGCCGCCCAGCGCTCATAGGTCGTCCGCCGATGCGGGCGATGGAATGACGAATTGATCTCGACGGCTGCGAAGCGTCGCCCATAGCGCGCGAGATGGCTGCCTGCGGACGGAAACGCCGCAGCGTGCTGTTTCGGGATCGCCCATCCCGCGCATCCGATGCGGAACTGCGCTGCCGGGTCGCCTGCTGCCGCTTCTTCCCTCATCCAGCCGGCCAAATGCGGTGATTATCGCAGCACGGTCGCTGCGGCGGAAGGCGGCAAGCCGCCCATAACTCGCCTCACCTCCCGCGTTTCGGCACGTCGCCGTTGACGATGTTCTCTATATGTTCTATAAACTTCGTAGGCTCATGAAGTGGAAAATTGGCGACGATGGATGCCCTGCTAAAGACGCATCGCCTGCACCCGCGCGGGTGCATATGCCGAACGCAACGAATGGAACAATATCATCGTGATCCATACGCCGGCGGAGGAACAACCATGAGCCATAGGTTCTGGGCCTTCTGGGGACCTCGTCAGGAAAGCGCCGAGGCCTGCGCCCGTCGGATGGCCTGCATGCTCGAAGCATTCGTCGCCGTGCATTCAGTGCTTTCCCGTTGGAACAAAATGGCATGGACGCGGAAGGCCGCCGATACGCCGTTTTGCGCCATGCCGCCGCGAATCGACGAGCTGACCAAAATCTTCGAGAAGGGGAAATATTACACCGATAAGCGCCCGCGCAAGCCGATCGAGGATCTCGGCTTCAGCGTCAGCGCCTGGAACGGCCATGACGACGATTGCGGCGTCCAGCTGACTGTAGGGGCAGGCAAATACACCGATAGTACGAGCGAGCCCAACAGCGTTCAGATGGAATTACGTCGAGCGTGTGCCGGGAACGCAGACTTCATCAGTGCGCCAATCATGAAAAAAATGACGCATGCGGTCGTAGAGGCATGGCAACCAAATTGGGCCGCGTTGAAAAATAACGATTACACAGGAGCGACGACGGATTTTCGGGGCTTCCCCCTGAGGCCTTGGGGCGGCTGGATCACCTATCTCTCACCACCTTTGGCTCAGCAGCTGGCGCCCGCAGCGGACATCATTTCCAGCCCGCTCCCGATGGCGGGCTCATCATCGTCGCAACCGAGGAGCCCCCCGACGTCGCCAACCCGGCGCATGTCGCCGCCCTTGATCGAGTTCAAGCCTATTTGAAGCCGATCCAGACGTGACGGGATTGGCCGGCTTGCCGGCGAGACGCCGCGTGGACGAACCGCGTTTCAGGCGGTGAGGCGCAGATAGAGCATCGGCAGCCTCTCGGGCAGGCGCTCGAGCCTGTCGATATGCAGCACGTTATGCGGGCCGAAGATGCGCGGCAGATAGCCCTCGCCGCCGGCGTCGAGGCCGACTCCGAAGGCGTCGATGCCCTGGTGATTGAGCGACATCACCGCCTTGCGGGCGTCCTCGACGAGATAGCGGCGGTCGCCGACATCGACATCCGACGGCTCGCCGTCGGTGACGACGAGAAGGAGCTTGCGATGGGTGCGCCGGCTCGCCAGCTCGACCCCGGCGTGGCGCAAGGCGGCGCCGATGCGCGTGGAGAGCGCGCCCGACAGGCCGGCAAGGCGGCGCTTCGCCGGCTCGTCAAAGGGCTGATCGAAATCCTTGATGCGATAGTAGCGCACCTCCTCGCGGCCATTGGAGCAGAACGCATGGATCGCGAAGGGATCGCCCAGCCCGGCCATGGCGTGAGCCAGCAAGGCGGCGGCCGCGCGCTCGAGGGCGAGCACGCTCGACTCCGTGCCGCGGACGATGTCGTTGGTCGATTGGGAGACGTCGAGCAGGACGAGGGCCGAGAGATCCCGGTATTTTCGCGCCAAGGTCATGTAAACTCTGGGATCCGGCTGCTCGCCCTGGTGCCGGCTGACCGCCGCCGCGATGCAGGCGTCAAGATCGAGCCGGTCGCCCTCGATCTGGCGCTTGAGCCGGATCGGCCGGCTGACCTTGGCCGAGCGGATGAGCGCGGTGATGCGCTCGACCAGCACCTCATGCCGCTCCAGCAGCCGATCGATCGCCCCTGCGGCACCCGGAAAGGCCGGGTATTCGACAAGCGTGGCCCATTCCGGCCGATCGCGGCCGATCAGGTAATCCCATTCGGGATAGCGGGCGACGGGGACGCCGCTCTCCTCCTCCGCCTCCGCGAGCGCGGCGCGATTGGGCGCCTCGGACTCCTCGCTGTCCCGGCCGGCATCGCGCTCGCGATCGGGCGGCCGGGACTCGTCGTCGAGCTGCTCGAAGCGCACGGACTCGTGGAGCATCTCCGCCGTATCCGGCGGCGAGGCGGCGTCGCCGAAATCCCAAAGCCCGAGATTGTCGTCGCGATAGGGCGGCTCCACCACATAGGTGCGCGCATTGAACTGCACGCGCATCTGGCCGAGATCATTGCCGAGGAGGCCGCCCAGCGGGCGGCTCATCTCGGGATCGCCCCAATGCGCCTCCGCGTCGAAGAAGAGCGCCCGCCCCTTCTGCACCCAGCCATGGCCGTCCTCATAATCGGGATCGATGAGCGCGCGCGCCAGGCGCGCGAGAAGGGCCGGCGCCGTCAGCGCGCCCGACGGCGCCGCGGTGTGGAAGGGCAGCCAGAGCCGTCGCAAGCCCGGGAAGGCTCGGATGGCGAGCTGCTCCACTCTCGCATCCTCGATCAGCGAGACGAGCGCCACTTGAAGCGGCTTGAGGCTGCGAACCGGAAATTTGCGCCGGGTGAACAGCAGATGGGCGGCGATATGGGCCAAGGCGGCGCGGAAGAGCTCGACCGCTTGAGAGCCGACGAAGCCGGCGAAGGCGTCGGGCATGCGGATGATCCCGCCGTCATAGCTCGCGCGGCGCATGGGCTCGGTGGCCGTCGCCGCCGCCGAGCGGATCGGCGGACGTATGCGCCAGAGTGCTGCGAGATAGGCCTTGAGCCGCCGCTCCACGTCGGAGAAGACGACGGCGTCGGTCTCGTGGGTCAGCCAGCGCCGGGCCGACGGGTCCAGCAGGCTGAAGAACTTGAGGCGGCGGTCGGGATCGCCGGCGGCGGCGCGGACTCCGCCAAGCGCCCAGGCCTCATAGGCCCGGAGATCGAGTGCTGCGAGGATGCTCTCGGTGCGGTCGAGCAGGACCGAGGCCGATTCCGGCGCCGCTGCGGCGACGCGCTCGACGACGCGGAGCCATTCGAGGAAGAGCGAGGCCGAGCGGAATCGACGCGCGGCCTGCGGCGCCGCTGCGAGCAAGGCGAGCACCGCCCGCCCGCCCGCGGCCGCCCCGACATCGAACGCCGCGCGCGCGAGCGCGGTCGCGGCCTCCGGCCCGACGAGGGCGGCGCAGGCCGGCGCATTGCGCAGATAGCTGAGGGTGCACGCATCGCCCAGATCGCCTTCGGCAAGCTCGCGACAGGCCTTGAGCCAGTCCTGCAGCGCGGGCCCGGGGAAGCTGCGCTGCGCCTGGCGCCAGACCAGCTCGAGCGTGCCGGCGAGATGCGGCCGGTCCGGCAGCACCTCGGCCAGGATCTGCTTGGGATCGGTGGTCGCGGGATCGACCATCGATCGCACTTATGCGCAGGCGGCGACCGCCGCCGTCAACGCATCCCGAATATCGGGATCATCGGTAATCGGGAGCACGAGCGCCACGCGACAAGCGGCCTCGAGCGCCACGCCGCGCGCGATGAGACGGCCGGCATAGATCAGCATGCGGGTCGAGGCGCCCTCGTCGAGCCCGTGCCCCTTGAGATTGCGCGAGCGCTCGCCGATGGTGACAAGCCGCTCGGCCAAGCCCTGCTCCACGCCCGCCTCATGGGCGATGATCTCGGCCTCGACCACCTGGGCCGGGTAGCCGAAATCGATCGCGCCGAAGCGCTGCTTGGTCGATTCCTTGAGATCCTTGAGCACGCTTTGATAGCCGGGATTATAGGAGATCACGAGCTGGAAATCGGGATGGGCCTCGACGAGCTCGCCCTTCTTCTCGAGCGGCAGGACGCGGCGATCGTCGGTCAGGGGATGGATGACGACCGTGGTGTCCTGGCGCGCCTCGACGATCTCGTCGAGATAGCAGATGGCGCCGCCGCGCACGGCGATGGTCAGGGGCCCGTCATGCCACACCGTGCCGCCGGCATCGAGGAGATAGCGGCCGACCAGATCGGACGCCGTCATGTCCTCATGACAGGCGACGGTCACGAGCGGCCGGCCGAGGCGCCAGGCCATATGCTCGACGAAGCGGGTCTTGCCGCAGCCGGTGGGGCCTTTGAGCATCATCGGCATGCGGCTCGCATAGGCCGCCTCGAAGAGCGCGACCTCGTCGCTCACGGGCCGATAGTAGGGCTCGCTCCGAATCAGGTAATCGCGGACATCCATGATCTTGCGTGCGGAAGCGGCTGGTCGCATCGAGGCTCAACGATCGGACCGCGCCCTTCCGGACGCATCCTCAAATGGAGGATGCGTCCGGATGCGGTCGCCCGCGGGATGAGCGTCCTGTCAACGATGGGCGACCATCTTCTGGTTCGGGATGCCCTCCATCGGGCACTCGTCGGTGCCGACGGTGGAGCGCGTCAAGGCCTCGACCATCGCGCGCGTGCCCTCGGGATCGGTGATCCACTTCTTGTAGAAGTCATAGGGACAGAGGGCCTCGCCGCGCATGTCCTCGCGGGAGTTGATCTTCCCCGTGTAGCCGCGGTGCAGCAGCTTGAAGAGGTGATTCTGCGACTGCATGTTGCGGCGGGCGTCGCGGATCAGCATCTTCGAGAGCTGGGCGTATTGGATGCCGTTCTCCTCTTCGCCCGTCTCGCCAAGGGTGCGGCCGTCGAAGCCGATGATCGCCGAGTGGCCGAAATACGAGTAGACGCCGTCGAAGCCGGCGGCGTTCGCGACGGCGACATACACGTTGTTCGCCCAGGCCATCGCCTTGGCCATCAGCACCTGCTGCTCCTTGGCGGGGTACATGTAGCCCTGGCAGCGGATGATCAGCTCGGCGCCCTTCATGGCGCAGTCGCGCCAGATCTCGGGATAGTTGCCGTCATCGCAGATGATGAGGCTGGTCTTGAGGCCCTTCGGCCCCTCGGACACGAAGGTGCAGTTGCCGGGATACCAGCCCTCGATCGGCACCCAGGGCATGATCTTGCGGTATTTCTGGACGATCTCGCCCTTGTCGTTCATCAGGATGAGGGTGTTGTACGGCGCCTTGTTCGGATGCTCCTCGTGCTGCTCGCCGGTGAGGGAGAAGACCCCCCAGACCTTGGCCTTGCGGCAGGCCTCGGCGAAGATCTCCGTCTCCTCGCCGGGAACCTTGGACGCCGTCTCGTACATCTCCTTCGAGTCGTACATGATCCCGTGGGTGCTGTATTCCGGGAAGATGACGAGGTCCATGCCGGGGAGTCCAACCTTCATCCCCACGATCATGTCGGCAATGTTTCGGGCGTTGGCCAGCACCTCCTTCCGGGTGTGCAAGCGCGGCATCTTGTAGTTGACGACGGCAACGCCAATGGTATCCGTGCTGCTGGATATATCGCCGTGAAGCATGTCCTTCTCCTTTCCCAGACTTCCGTACCCGGGCGCCTCGACAGGAGGCCCCGCCTAGACCGTCATGTATCGCTGCACGAGTGACTCCGATAACTCCTCGACCGGCCCCTCCACCGCGAGCCGTCCCTTCTCCATGATCGCGAAGCGGCGACCGGCGCGCTGGGCGAAGGCGACGTTCTGCTCCACCAGGATCACGGTCATGCCGTGCTGCCGGTTGAGCCGAATGATCACATCCTCGATCTCCTCGACGATGTTCGGTTGAATCCCCTCGGTCGGCTCGTCGAGCAGAATGACCTTGGGATCGGTGAGGAGCGCGCGCGCGATCGCAAGCTGCTGCTGCTGGCCGCCCGAGAGATTGCCGCCCAGGCGATGGAGATGCTCCTTGAGCACGGGGAAGAGCGCGAAGATGCGCTCGTCGATGTGGCCGTTCCCCTTGGGGTTTGCGAAGAGGCCGAGGCGCAGATTCTCCTTCACCGTGAAGTTGGGCAGGATGCCCCGCCCCTGGGGCACGTAGCCGATGCCCGCCTTGGCGCGCTCGTCGGTGCGGCGCGCGCCGATCTCCTCGCCGTCCAGCCGAACGCTGCCGGTGGTGCGGTCCATCAGCCCGAGGATGGCGCGGAGCAAGGTGGTCTTGCCGACGCCGTTGCGGCCCAGCACGCTCAGGAGCTCGCCGGACTCCACCTTCAAGCTGACGCTCTGAAGCGCCCGGATATTGCCGTAATAGGCATCGACATTGGCGAGCTCAAGCACCGCTGATGCCTCCCGATCCGAGATAGGCCTTCTTCACCTCCGGATGGCGCTCGATCTCCTCGACGGTTCCCTCGGCCAGCAGGCGCCCCTGGTGCATCACGGAGATGACGTCGCCGATCTCCTTGATGAAGCCCATGTCGTGCTCGACGACGATGAGGGTATGAAGCCCCTTGAGACGGTTGAGCAGCTCGGCCGTGCGGCGCGTCTCGAGAGCGGTCATCCCGGCGGTGGGCTCGTCCATCAGGATGAGCGCCGAATCCTGGGCGAGCAGAAGCGCCACCTCCAGCCATTGTGTCTGGCCGTGAGAGAGGGTCCCAGCGAGATCGTCGAGCTCGTCCTTGAGGCCGACCAGCTCGGCGAGCTTCTCGAGGCCCTCGCCGCGCGCGCTGCTGCCGAACCGGAGCAGGTTGCCGAGCACGCCGACGCGCTTGCTGTGGGCGACCTCGAGATTCTCGCGCACGGTCAGCTCGCGGAACACGCTCGGCACCTGGAACTTCCGCCCGACCCCGAGGCGGGCGATCTTGTGCTCCTGCATCCGGGTGATGTCCTTGCCGCCGAACAGGACCTGCCCGGCGGAGGTTTGGGCCTTGCCGCAGATGACGTCGAGCGCCGTGGTCTTCCCGGCGCCGTTCGGCCCGATCAGGCATCTGAGCTCGCCTTGATGCACGGCGAGATTGAGGCCGGAGACGGCGACGAAGCCGCTGAACTCGACCTGCACCTCGCGAAGCTCGAGCAGCGCCATCGCTAGCCCACCCTCACCTTGTCGGCCGCCAATTGCGGCTCGGGACTCGCCGCGGCCGGGGCCGCGTCGGCGGCCATCGCCTCGCGCTCCGCCGGCTTGCCGCGGCGACGGGCGAAGACCAGGTCGATCAGGCTGATCAGGCCCTTGGGCAGGAAGAGGACGACGACGATGAAGAGCGCCCCCATGATGAGCATCCAGGTATCGAGGAAGGCCGGGGTCTCGGAGAGGCTTCCCTGAACGCCGGTGACCACGATCGCGCCCAGGGCCGAGCCGATGAGCGACGCCCGCCCGCCGACGGCGCACCAGATCACGATCGACAGGCTGATCTCGACGCCGAGGAAGGTCGGCGACGCGAACTCCATCACCAGCGTGTAGAGCATGCCGGCATAGCCGGCGATGCCCGCCGAGAGGCAGAAGGCGAAGTTCTGATACGAGGCGACGTCGTAGCCGAAATAGCGCACCCGGGTCTCGTCGTCGCGAATGGCCTGGAGGACGAGGCCGGCCTTGCTGTGCACGATGGCGAGGCCGAGGAAGAGCAGGAGCGAGAGCGAGATCGCGACGAGATAATAGGTGGCCGTGCTGTAGGCGTCGAAATCGATCCCGAACAGCTGCAAGGTCGTGAGATCCGTGAGGCCGTTGAAGCCGCCGGTGAAGCGCTGCTGGTCGATGATGAGGAGATTGACGACGACGAGCATCGCGAGCGTGATGATGGCGACATAGACGCCCGTCACCCTCGCGCGGAAGATGAACCAGCCGAGGAGGAAGGCGAGGATCGCGGGAACCGCGATCCCGGCGGCGATCGCAAAGGCATAGGAGTGGAAGGGCTCCCAGAACCACGGCAGCGCCTTGACGTTGTTCCAGACCATGAAGTCGGGAAGGCCGCCCGCACCGGTCTGGATCGGGATGGTCCGCAGCTTGAGCGCCATGGCCATGCAATAGGAGCCGAGCCCGAAGCTCACTGCCTGGCCGAGATTGAGGATTCCCGCATATCCCCACGACAGGCAGAGGGCCATCGACAGGATCCCGAAGACGAGATAGCGGGAGAACTTGTTCAGCAGGTAGGCGTTGTCCACGAACAACGGCACGAGCAGGATCAGGACGCAGAAGATCGCGTAGCCGATGAGCCGCCACCTGGTCGCGTCGTGCTTTCCCATCGCGCGCTAACCTCGCCGCATCTTCATGGCGAAGAGACCTTGCGGCCAGAACCGGATCAGAATGACGACCCCGAAGAACACCAGCGCCTTGGCGAGCGTGTCGTTGGCAAGGAAGGCGATCACCCCCGACACCTGGCCGAGCACCGCGGCGCTGGCGACGGTCCCGAGCAGGCTCTGCACGCCGCCGACGACAACGACCATGAAGGCGTCGACGACGAAGTTCGTCCCCATGTCGGGGGCGACGCTCTTCAACGGGGCCACGAGCGCGCCGGCGATCCCCGCCAGCCCGGCGCCATAGGCGAAGGTCATGGAATAGACGCGCGCGGTGTTGATCCCGAAGCACTTGGCGATCTCCGGGTTCTGAGTCACCGCGCGCAGGCGCATGCCGAACTGGGTGCGGAAGATCAGGTAATAGGTCGCGACGAGGAGGGCGATCGTCAGCAGCAGAATGAAGATGCGATAGGCCGACTGATCCACGCCGAAGATCGGGATCGCCTGGGTCAGGGAATCCGGCATCTTCACGTAGCGAAGCTCGGCACCGGCGCCGAGGCGGACCGCCTGCTGCAAGATCACGCCGATGCCCCAGGTCGCGAGAATGGTGTCGAGCGGCCGATGATAGAGATGGCGGATGATGGTGCGCTCGACGAACCAGCCGATGGCGCCGACGATGATGAAGACGAAGACGAGGCCGGCGATCAATCCGATTCCCAGGAACTTCTGCAGGAACCAGACCGAATAGGCGCCCAGCATCACGAACTCGCCATGGGCGAGATTGATCACGCCCATGGTGCCGTAGATGATCGCCAGCCCCAAAGAGATGAGCAGAAGGATCGAGGCGATGCTCAGGCCCGTGAAGAGCTGATTGATGGCGTCTGTCATCGCCTCGCTTCCCTCCGGGGGCGCGCGAGCTTCACGCGCACCCCGCCAAGGCACCACGTCACGCGTCTTGGCAGCATCGTCGGCCTCAGGTCTTCTTCGTCTCCAGCCCGTCGGGCGTGCAGACCTGGCCGGGATAGGCCCAATAGGGAAGCGGCTCGACCCACTCCTTCGACTCCTCGATGATCTTGAACTGACCGTTCGACTGCGCCTCGCCGATCTTCGGCCAGAGATAGGTGTGGGAGTTCTTCGGGTCGATCTTCACCAGCCCTTCGGGCGCCTTATACTCCTGCCCCCAGGACGCCTTGCGGATATTGGGCGGCGTGATGTCCTTGCCGCCCAGCTTCTCGACGGCCTGCTTGAAGAGATGGACCTGGAAATATGCGGGCTCGGAGACGAAGTTCGTGACCTTGTCCTTGCCCCAGCGCTTGCGGAACGCCTCGACGAATTTATGGTTCTCCGGCGAGTCGTAGGATTGGAAATAGGGGGCGGAGGTGAAATGCCCCGCGGCGAACTCGCCGCCCATCGCGGCGATCTCCTCCTCGGAGGTCGTGAGGCTCGCCATCGGCATCTTCTTGGGATCGAGGCCCGCGGCTTTGTACTGGCGGTGCAGCGCCACCACGGAGTCGCCGACCACCGTCGAGAAGATGACGTTGGGGCTCGTGTCCTTGAATTTCTGGATCACCGAGCTGAACTCGGAATGGCCGAGCGGCACGTATTCCTCGCCGACCACCTCGCCGCCGAGCTTCTTGAGGAGGATCTTGCAGACGTTGTTCTCCTCCTTCGGATAGATGTAGTTCGACCCGATGAGGTAGAAGCGCTTGCCGAAATTCTTGACTAGCCAGGGAATGAAGTCCTTCTGCTGCTGGTTCGGGACGGCGCCGGTATAGATCACGTTCTTCGAGCATTCCCGCCCTTCATAGAGGGTCGGGTACCAGTAGAGATTGTTGTATTTCTCGAAGACCGGGAGCACGGCCTTGCGGCTCGCCGAGGTATAGGAGCCGAAGACGCTCACGCATTTGTCGCCGACGACGAGCTTGCGCGCCTTCTGCGCGAAGGTGGCGGGATCCGAGGCCGGATCCTCGATGATGGGCTCGACCTTGGCGCCGTTGATGCCGCCTGCGGCGTTGATCTCCTCGATCGCGAGGATCGTCGCCTGGTTGAGCGAGGTCTCGATGATCGCGGTGGTGCCCGTCAGCGAATAGAGTACGCCGACCTTGATCGTTCCGCCCGCCGCCTGGGCGAGCGAGGCGCTCTTCAGCCAGATATGAGGGAAGCCGGCGGCCGTACCCGCGCCCAGCGCCGCCGCCCCTTTCAGGAAATCGCGTCTCTTCAGAGCCATTCAAGCCTCCATCTGCGCAAAAGCAAAAAACCCTTGTGGCGGCCACCGAAGTGGTCGGCACAAGGGCTTTCTTGCCTGATATGTTGTGGAGCGGCGCCGTTGCCGCCGTTCCCTTCCCGGGAACTTATGCCGACACGCTAGCTAAGAATTTCGTGGGAGTCAACTATCGCCGCAGCCACCACGCTGATCGAGACGCGGCGGTCCATCGCCTGACGACGGATGAAGCGATAGGCCTCGTCCTCACCGATGCTGCGCGTGCTCATGAGGATCGCCTTGGCGCGCTCCACCGCGCGGATGGCGCGCAGGTTCTCGTCCAGCTTGTCGATCCGCCAGCGCAGCCGCTGATCATAGGTGAAGCGGGTGCGGGCCATGACGAGGCTCACGAGCACGGCGTGGCTGGTGAACGGGCGATGGAGCACCGCATCGGCGGCGCAGGTGCGGAGCTGGTCGAGATCGGGGGGCGGCACGAGCGGGATGATGATGGTGAGGGCCGCTTTCGGTTCGCCCGGCACCCACGGAATCCGCTCCGAGAGCCCCGGTGCCAAATCGCAATAGATGACGTCAGCATCCTCCGGCAGCACCTCCGGGATCGGCCAGATATGCCGCACGCGCGCCCGCGTCCGCTGCAGCTCGCGGATAAGGAACTCGCCGTCCTCGTCCCGCCGCGTGGCGACGACGATGTCGAGATTGCTGACCTCTGGCGGGAGGGGACGCACTTGCCACGTCATGCGCGCCTTCGACTTTCGACCTGCGCCGAGTCTCGCGAAGGCTCAGCTGAAAGCGACCGTTCTTCCATAGCCGATCAAGTAAGGGTCTGCACGAACGGACGTCAAAGACTGCTGCATGACGTCGAACTGCCCACGGCGATTCACCCGCCCGATGCGCGTCCAAAGATCGGTATGGCTGCAGGTCGGGTTGATCGAGATTTTGCCTTGCGGCGCATCGAACTCGGTTCCCAAGACGACGGGGCGCAGCACGTCGGTCTCGAGGGAATTTGCCTGCTCAAGCGCCTTCGCGAAGATGTGCACCTGGAAATAGGCCGCCTCGACGCACATGTTGGTGGGCTCGTCCTCGCCGTAGCGCTTCTTGTAATGGGCGACGAAGGAGGAGTTGGAATCGCCGCCAACACCCTGGAAATACGGCGCCGCGGTGATGTGCCCCTCACCCACGTCGAAGCCCATGGCGCGGATCTCGGCCTCCGTCGTCGTGAGGCTCGCGATCGGCATTGTCTTGGGATCGAATCCGGCGTCGGCGTAGCATTGATAGAGATGGATGGTTGCGTCCCCGACGACCGTCGAGAAGATCACATTGGGCTGCAGCGCCTTGATGTCGCGGATGACGGGCGCGAAATCGCGATGCTTGGCGCGGAGCCGAAGATAGACCTCGCCGACGACCTCGCCGCCGTTGTTGCGCACGAGCTCGCGCATGATGCGGTTGGATTCGCGCGGGTAGACGTAATCCGAGCCGACGAAATAGAAGCGGGTGCCGTAATTGTCCATGAGGAAGCGGCAAAGGGCGATGCTGTTCTGGTTGGGTGCCGCCCCCGTGTAGATGACGTTCGGCGAGAATTCGAAGCCTTCGTAAAGAGTTGGATACCAGAGGAGGCCGTTGAGCCGCTCGACGACCGGCAGCACGGCCTTGCGGCTGCTCGAGGTGTAGCAGCCGAAAATCGTGGTGATGCGGTCTTCCACCATGAGGCGCTTGGCGTAACGCCCGAAGGCGGCCGCCTCGGAGGACGGATCATAGGCGATCGGCACGAGCTCGCGGCCATTGATGCCGCCCGCCGCGTTGATCTCCTCGATCGCGAGCAGCGTCCCGCGCAGCTGCGTCTCCTCGATCACGGCCATGAAGCCCGTCTTCGAGAAAAGCACGCCGACGCGCCAAGGCTCCGATGTGCGGCCACGCGATTCCGGCACGACGCGGCCTCCCTATTCCCACGCCGCGAGACTCAGGGCGACGAACCCGCGCCCGAGCCTCCGGCCCATGCTTATTCTGTCGCTCCCGGCCCACCGCAGCGGATACTAGCGCCACTCCTTGCCATTCAGCAAGTGACCTGTGGCGGCGACGGCGACCCATGTCAGCGCCGATTCAATTGGCGCGGGAGCCGTCTCGTTGCGTCCATTGCCGCAATAGGACGCGCGGCCATCTGCTAGCCCGGCCGTGATTTCCCGAAGAGTTGCGACAGGGCGAGCAGGGTCGAGGTCACCAGGATCATGATCGTCGAGATCGCCGCGATGGTCGGGTCGATCTGGTCGCGCAGGGCGTTGAACATATTGCGCGTGAGCGTCGAATTATCCCCGCCCGAGACGAACATTGCGACGATGACCTCATCGAACGAGGTCAGGAAGGCCAGCGCCGCGCCGGTGATCACCGCGAAGCGGATCTGCGGCAAGGTCACCGAGATGAAGGCGCGGAATCGCGAGGCGCCCAGGCTGCGCGCCACCATCTCCTGGCTGGCGTCGTAGCTCTTGAGCGCCGAGGCAACCACCATGAGGACGAGCGGCAATGCCAGCATGCTATGCGCGAGCACGATGCCGAGGAGCGTGTTGATGAGCTTGAGCTTCACATAGGCGTAAAACACGCCGATCCCGATGAGGATGATGGGCACGATCAGGGGGGTGATCAGCATGACGAAGGCAAGGCGCGCGAGCCGCATGCGCGAGAGGGACAGCCCGTAGGCTGCCAGCGTGCCGAGCGGCGTCGCGACCAGGACCGTCGCGAAGGCGCATTTGAACGAGGTCGCAGTTGCCTGCATCCAGGCCACCGAGTTGAAATAGGCCTCGTACCAGCGCATCGACCAGTGACGAGGCGGGAACTCGAGATATTGAGAGTCGGAAAACGACATCGGGATCACGATGAGGGTGGGCACGACGAGAAACACCATGATCAGAATGGCGAGGGCGTAAAGCCAGAGCCGCGCGCCATGGGTGATCTGGGTTTCCGTGCAGGGGCGGGTGAGCCAGCTCACGAGCCGTGACCTCCGCCGAAAATTCTCTCGAAGCGCACGATTCGCGAGGCGCCGTAGAGGATGAGCAGAGTCAGAACGAGCAGCACGACGCCAAGCGCGCTCGAAGCACCCCAGTTGAAGAAGAGCTCGATGTTGGTGGCGATGCTGTTGGACACCATGATCACCTTGCCGCCGCCGAGAACGGCCGGAGTCACGTAGAAGCCCAGGCAGAGAATGAAGACGATGAGCGCGCCGGCCGAGAGCCCCGGAAGCGAGAGCGGGAAGAAGACCTGCCAGAAGGCGCGGGTTGCGCTTGCGCCCAGATTGGCCGCCGCGCGGAGATAGTCGCGATCGATCGAGCGCATGGTGCCGTAGACGGGCAGCACCAGGAACGGCAGCATGATATGCACCATGCCGACGAGGGTGCCGTTGAAGTTGTAGACGAGGGCGAGCGGCTTCTCCCAGAGGCCAAGGGCCATGCCCCATTTGTTGATCAGCCCGCCGCGTTGCAGGAGAACGAGCCAGGCATAGGTGCGTACGAGGAGCGAGGTCCAAAGCGGGAGGAGGACGGCGATCATGCAGAGATTGGCGGCGCGGCGCGGAAGCTGGGAGAGGAAATATGCGAGGGGGTAGCCGAGCATGATGCAGATGGCCGTCGTCATCAGGCTGATCTCGAAGGTCGTCGCGAAAATGCGGGCATATGAAGGCTGCTCGATGAGGCGGCGGTAATTCTCGAGGCTGAGGCTGCCAGTGTCGGAGAAGAAGGAGAGCCAGAACAGCCAGGCGACAGGCACGGCCATGGTGACGCAGACCAGCAGCAGCGCCGGCGAGGCAAGCCCGAGCAGAGTGAAGCGCTCCCGCACGGCGTCGCGCCGCAGCCCTCTCTCGTTCGGTCGCTCGCGGCGCATTGCGGTCAAGGCCTAGCGCCCTTCCTCTGAAAGCAGGAGGGTGTCCTCCCGACTCAGTCCGACGGTGACCTCGCTGCCCGCCGCGGGAACCTCCGCTCTGGACGTGCTGCGGATGGCGACCCTCGTCCCTTCGGCGAGCACGACGTGCAGCAGGATGCTGTCCCCTTGATAGACAATATCGACGATCCGCCCGGCCAGGCGATTCATGTCCGGTCCGCCCGCCCCATCCAGGAGCCGCAGGCGCTCGGGGCGCAACAAGAGAAGCGGCTTTCCGTCGGCCCGCGGCGGCGCGGGGGTTCTGAGGGGCATCCCGGCGAAGAAAGCCCGGCCGCCCGACACCTCCACGGTCACGAAGGTCGATTCTCCGATGAACGATGCGACGAATTTATTGGTCGGCCGCTCATAGATCTCGCGGGGTGTGTCGAGCTGCATGACTCGGCCATGATTGATCACGGCGATGCGGTCGGACATGGTGAGCGCCTCGCGCTGATCATGGGTCACATAGACCGTCGTCATGCCAAGCTTCATGTGCAGCTCGCGGAGCTCGATCTGCATATATTCGCGCAGCTGCTTGTCGAGGGCCGAGAGCGGCTCGTCCATGAGGAGGATGTGCGGCTCGAAGACGATGGCCCGCGCCAGCGCAACACGCTGGCGTTGGCCGCCGGAAAGCTGGTCGATGCGGCGCGAGCCATAGCCGCCGAGCCGGACGAGCTCCAATGCTCGCTCCACCCGGCGCCGCGCTTCGGCCTTGCCGATCGAGCGCAGCCTCAACGGGAAGGCGACGTTGGCGGCGACGCTCATATGGGGAAAGAGCGCGTAGTTCTGGAACACCATGCCCACGCCGCGCTTGTTGGGCGGAATGCGGGTGACGTCTTTCTTGCCGAAGCTGATGCTGCCGCAATCGGGGCGGACAAAGCCGGCCAGGACCATGAGCAGGGTGCTCTTGCCGGAGCCGGAAGGCCCCAAGAGGGTCAAGAACTCGCCGCTCCTGATGTCGAGGTCGATCCGGTCAAGCGCAAGAAGGCGGTCATAGGCCTTGGTGACCTGGCGGATCGTGATGGGGAGGGATTCGCCATGCGTCATGGCAAGAAGCTCTCCGGCCCGAGCCCGGGAGCGACAAGGGCGATGCATGCGGCATCGCCCTTGCGACACGGTAATGACAGTGTTGGCGACCGCCTCATTCGGTGAGCATGTTCTGGTAGGCCTCGGCGGCTTCCTTCTCGTGCTTTATATACCAGTCGAGATCGATGCGAAGCTGCTTCGCCTCATTCGCAGGATAGGAAGGCAGGGTCCTCGCGTAAGCGGGATCGATCATCCCTCCGTCATAGGCCTTTTTGTTCGACGGGCCATAGGTGATGTATTTCGTGAGCGCCGCCTGGTATTGCGGCTTGCTGATCTCGGCCAGGAACTTCATGGCAAGCGCTGCGTGGGGCGCGCCTTTCGGAACGGCATAGCAGTCATAATCCAGCAGCGCCTGGTTGAAGGTATAGGCGACCTTGGCGCCATCCTTCGCCGCCACGTCGAAGCGGCCGTTCCAGCCGGTGATCATGTCGACTTCGCCGTCCTTCATCAGCTGAGCCTGCTCCGCACCCGACGACCACCAGACAGCGATATAGGGCTTGAGCTCCTTGATCTTCTTGATCGCGCGCGCGATGCCACCGGGAGAGGACAGCACCTCGTAGACCTTATCGGGCGGCACGCCGTCCGCCATCAGCGCCGGCTCGAGGGCGCCGGCTACCGACTTCCGATAGGCGCGCTTGCCCGGGAATTTCTTCACGTCCCAGAAATCCGCCCAGCTTTGCGGACCCTTGTTGCCATAGGTCTTGGTGTTCCAGGCCATCACCGTGGAGAAGACATCGCCGCCGACGCAATAGGGCTGCGCTAGTCCGGGATAGAAATCCGAGACGTTGATGACCTTGTAATCCAGCTTATCGAGAATCCCTTCGGCGCCCGCGCGGGCAGCGCTGCCCGAACCGCTCGCCACGACATCCCAAGTGACGGCACCCGCCTTCACCTTGAGCCGCAGGTCGGCGATCCCCGTATAGGTCTCCTCCTTGACGGTAATCCCCAGCGCCTTCGCCGCCGGTTGGAACAAAGCCTTGCTTTGCGCATCCTGATAGGCGCCGCCGAACGACACAACCGTGAGCTCGTTATCGGCGGCATTCGCCGCCATCAGCGGCGCTCCGCTCCACAGGATGGCCGCGGCCAGAGCCGAGCCGAGAAAATATTTCGCCATGATGCCTCTCCCGGATCTTGTTACCGCGGACCTGCCCCGGGCCGGCCGCAACACGGAATTAACGGCGGGAATTTGGTCGGGAGAAAAGAGCCATTATAAAAAGATGGGCGGACCATTATTCCCTAGCCTCGCCCTCAAATGCGCGCGACGACGCTTTTGATCTTGCAGTAGCTGCGAAGGGCCTCGAATCCCTTCTCGCGGCCGAAACCCGATTTCTTGTTCCCGCCGAACGGCACCTCGATCCCGCCGGCAAAATACTCGTTGACATAGACCTGGCCCGCATCGATCTCGCGCGCGAGGCGAAGGGCCTTGCCGATGTCTCGGGTATAGACGCCTGCCACGAGGCCATAGGGCGTGCCATTGGCGATCTCGACCGCCTGATCGAGGGAGTCGATGATCTGGACGGCGAGAACCGGCCCGAAGATCTCCTCCTGGGCGATGGTATCGTCGGCAGGCACCGCATCGAGAATGGTCGGCTGGAAGAACCAGCCCTTCGACGTCACCGGATCGGCGCAGCTATTCCCGCCGGCAACGACGCGAATGCCGCGCTGCCTGGCACCCGCGACATAGCCCGCGATTTTCTGCAACTGCGCGCGCGAATTGACGGGCCCGACGGGCGCATCGCGCAAGCCATGGCCGATGGCGAGCCCTTGCACGCGCGCGACGAGGCGCTCGAGGAACTCGTCATGGATCGCACGCTCGATGACCAGGCGCGATCCGGCGGAGCAGATCTGGCCGGCATTCTCGTAGATGGCGCCGACCACCCCATCGATGGCCGGCGCCATCTCGCAATCCGCGAGAACGACCACGGGCGACTTGCCGCCCAACTCCAGGAGGACGCGCGTGACGTTGCGCGCAGCGGTCGCCATCACGCGGCTACCCGTTGCAACGGAGCCGGTGAAGGTGACGTGATCCACGCCGGGATGGGCAACCAGGGGCTCGCCCACCGCCGCACCGGTTCCGGTCACGACGTTATAGGCGCCGGCAGGGAGGCCCGAGCGGTTCAGGATCTCGCCGAGCATGAGCGCTGTAATGGGCGTTTGCTCCGCAGGCTTGACGACGACGGTGCAACCGGCGGCCAGAGCCGGCGCCACGCCACGCGCCGTCGTCGCGATCGGGTAGTTCCAGGGCAGTATCTGTGCCGCCACGCCGACCGGCTCGTTGACCGTATAGGCGACATAGTCTCGTCCGAGAGGCAGGCTCTTGCCCTGTAGCTTGTCGGCGGCACCCGCATAGTACTCGAAGGCGCGGGCGGCCGATCCCACATCGCCTCGCGCCTCGCTGAGGCGCTTGCCCGAATCAAGGCATTCGGCGACGGCGAGCCGGTCGGCTTCGGCACGAACGAGCTCGGCCGCGCGATGGAGCACGCGTCCGCGCTCGGCCGGCGTCATCCTTGACCACGGCCCTTCAAGGGCGGTGCGTGCGGCGGCTACGGCGGCATTCACATCCGCTGCCGTGCCCGCTGCGAATTCGATGAAGGCCTCGCCTCGTCCGGGATCGAAGCTCTCCATCCGGCCTCCGGCGATCGCGGCGACGAAGGCGCCGCCGATGAAGTGCTTGTCGGGCAGGCCCCGGAGCCTCCCCGTCGTCGCGGCCTCCTCGACCAGCGCCTCGAGGTTGGCTCCCATCGTCATCTCCGGATGCTTATCTGGTAGGTTGCCTTCTCCAGCCAGCTCGGCGAAATCTCGACGCCCCAGCCGGGCTCGCTCGGGATGACGACATGGCCCTCCTTGACCGTATAGGGCGAGGCGCGGAAGAGGCCCTCCTGCCACGGGTAATAGTCCGGCCCCTCGATGGAGAGCTCGAGGTAACGCCCTGCATTGGCGATCGCGCCCAAGAGATGCATGGTGAAGAGCGTGACCATGGAAAGATTCGCGCTATGGGGCGTGCAGGGGAGCCCCGCCTCCGCCCCCATCCGCGCAACGCGCAGCGTGCGAGCAATGCCGCCGAGATAGCACACGTCCGGCTGGATGACGTCGACAGCGCGCATCTCGATCATGCGCCGCCACGTCGCGAGGGAGCAGTCCTGCTCACCGCCGGCGACGGGAATGTCGAGGGCGTCGGCGACCTCCTTGGTCTGCTCCAGCTCCCAGTAAAGGCAGGGCTCCTCGTAGTGCCTGACCCCGTGATCCTCGAGCATCCGGCCGACCTCGATCGCCCGCCGCGGCGAGAAGGCGCTATTGGCATCGGCGAGCAAGTCAACCTCGTCGCCCAGGGCCTTGCGGATTGAGGGGATGATCTCTTCCGTGCGTCCCGGCCACTCGTCTACGTCATGGCCGTATTCGGCGCCCACGCGAAATTTGAAAGCGTCGAAGCCATATTCGTCGCGCAGCAGGAGGAAGCGCCTCGCTTCGTCTTGTGGCGTGACGTCGCGCTTCATCGATGAGGCGTAGGCGCGGAGCCGCCGCGGCTTGCCGCCGAAGAGCTCGCAGACGCTCTTGCCCTCGAGCTTGCCGCGCAGATCCCAGAGCGCCGTGTCGAGCCCCGCCATGGCGCGCCGCAGGTAGGAGCCGGGGAACTTGTGCTCGCGCTCGGGGATGATCTCCATGAGATAGCCGATGTCGAGGGCGTCCTGGCCGAGCGCCCAGGGCGCCACCTGCCGATGCATGATGAGGGAGGTGATGTCGGCGTTATAGGTCGACACCTGGCCCCAGCCCTGCGAGCCGTCATCCGCGGTCACGCGCACGAAGCCGACGAATTGGTTGCAGAAGGTCTCGATGCTCTCGATTTTCATGCGCGCCACGGGAACGGGAATGACCGGGGCCGGATCTTCCGTTCCAGGTGGCGGCGCTTTAAGGTCCACTCTAAAGATTTTCTGATACCATTATGCTTCAGTGCGGGCGGGGGGTGCTGATGGTCAAACGGGCGGGCGGAGCGCTTCTGCTCTCGGTCGAGATCGACCGGGATTCAGCGCGGCCAGTCAGCACGCAGCTCTACATGGCGCTCCGCGACCTGATCCTGTCGGGGGCCTTTGCCGCCGGCGATCGTCTCCCCGCGAGCCGCACGCTGGCTCGAGACCTCGCGCTCTCGCGCACCACCGTCATCGACGCTTTCGAGCGATTGATCGCCGAGGGCCTGATCGAGTCGCGCGTGGGCTCCGGCACATTTGTCAGCGACGTGCTCAGCGCCGATCGCCCCAAGCCGCTGCCCGGTGTTTCGGCGATCGGCGTAGAGAGCCGCCGGCGGCCGCTGGCATGCGCGATGAATCTGGCGGTTGAGCATTTCGGCGAGCGCCAGCGCCTGCCCTACCGACCGCGCGCCTTCACCACGGCTCTGCCGGATTTCGACATGTTCCCGATGGCGCAATGGGCGCAGCTCTCGGCGAAGCATTGGCGCGGCAATCGCAGCGAGGTGATGGGCTATGGCGAGCCTTGCGGCCATCTCCCGCTGCGCCGTGCCATCGCCTCCCATCTGCGCGCCAATCGTGGGATCGGCTGCGAGCCAGAGCAGATTTTCATCGTCGCCGGTGCGCAGCAAGCCTTCCACCTCATCGGGTCGGTCCTGCTCAATCCCGGCGACAAGGCGTGGTTCGAGAACCCCGGTGCGATCGGCGCCCGCAACGGTTTCGTCGCCTGCGGCGCCGATCTCGTCCCCGTGCCGGTGGATGACGAAGGTCTTTGCGTCGAGAAGGGCTTGGCGCAAGCGGCCGATTTCCGCCTCGCTTTCGTGACGCCCTCCCATCAGCAGCCGCTGGGCAGCGTGATGAGCCTGGCCCGCCGTTTCGCGCTGCTCCGCGCCGCGGAGGATGCCGGCGCCTGGATCGTCGAGGACGACTACGACGGCGAGTTCTTCTTCGGCGGGCAGCCGCTCCCGACCCTGAAGAGCGTGGATACGACGGGGCTCGTCCTTTATGTTGGGACCTTCAGCAAGTCCCTCTTCCCCTCGCTTCGGCTCGGCTACCTGCTGGCGCCGCCGGCGCTGGTGGATATCTTCGAGAAGATCATGGGCGCCTTCCTCCACGGCGTGCCCTCCTATCTTCAGGCCGTGGTCGCCGAGTTCATCGATGAGGGCCACTTCGCGACCCATTTGCGCCGCATGCGCCGCGTCTATGCGGAGCGGCACGAGGCGCTGCGCGAGGCCGCGCGCGCGAAGCTCGGCGGGACTCTCGATCTCGTGCCCGCCCGCAGCGGCCTTCATACGGTTGGCCATCTTGCCGCCCATCTCTCGGAGCTCGAGGTCGCCAGGATCGCGGATAAGCGTGGCGTCATCGTCTCGCCGATCGCCCGCTTCGCCGTCGCCCCCATTTCGGTCAGCGGGCTGGTGCTCGGCTTTGGCAGTGTCGGCGTGCCCCAGATCAAGGCTGGAATCGATGTTCTGGCCGGAGCGATGGAAAGTCTCTCACGGCGCAAGGCCTTGTGAGCATCCGGCCTTTTGGTTGTGTTCGCCCCCGACGCGATTGGTCTGGTGGATTGTTGAGACTGGACCTCGAAACTCATCCAATTTCTCGGGCAATCTCGCTGCCATGAGATCTCCACCCCGGACGGGGCGAGCCTAGCCGCGATGCCCATCTTCGATTTCATCATTATCGGGGCCGGGTCCGCCGGATGCGTGCTCGCCAACCGGCTGACGGCGTGCGGCCGCTACAGCGTGCTGCTGCTGGAGGCTGGCGGCAGCGACCGCCGCTTCTGGATCCAGGTGCCGATCGGCTACGGCAAAGCGTTCTACGATAAGCGCGTGAACTGGATGTACCGCACCGAGCCCGAGCCGGGCCTCGGCGGCCGACAGGGCTACTGGCCGCGCGGCAAGGTCCTCGGCGGATCGAGCTCGATCAACGCCATGGTCTATATCCGCGGCCAGCCCGATGACTTCGACGATTGGCAGGCGCAGGGCAATCCCGGCTGGGGCTGGCGGGACGTGCTGCCCTATTTCAGGAGATCGGAAGACGGCAATCACGCTGCCGATGCGTGGCATGGCGTCGGCGGCCCCCTCTATGTGAGCGATGTTTCGAAGGAGCTGCACCCCCTTTGCGAAATCTTCCTCAAGGCAGGGGCGGAGCTCGGTCTGCCGCGCAACCCCGACTTCAACGGCGCTGCGCAGGAAGGTGTTGGACTCTACCGCATCACGGCACGGAACGGGCTGCGCATGTCCGCGTCGCGGGCCTTTCTGCGCCCGGCCATGGCGCGGAAGAATCTGCGCGTCGAAACCGGCGCTCACGCGACGCGCATCCTCTTTAACGGCCTGCGCGCCCTGGGAGTCGAATATGTCCATCGCCGCGATAAATGCACGGCCACGGCACGCTGCGAAGTCATTCTCGCCGCAGGTGCAATCAACTCCCCCCAGCTGCTGCAACTCTCGGGCATCGGCCCATCGGATGTTCTCGATCCGCTCGGCGTTCCCGTTTTGCGCTGTGTGGAGAGTGTCGGGCGGCAGCTCCAGGACCATTTGTGCATCGACCATCTCTATCGGGCGCGCCGGCCCACGCTCAACAACGAGCTGCGCCCCTGGTGGGGGAAGCTGCGCGCCGGCATCGAGTACCTTGCTCTGCGCCGGGGACCCTTGGCGCTGAGCGTCAACCAGGGCGGTGGTTTCATCCGTTCGCGGCCGGGGCTCGCGCGCCCGAACATGCAGCTCTATTTCTCGCCGCTCAGCTATAGCAAGGCGCCGCCGGGCAAACGGCCGCTGATGAGCCCGGACCCCTATCCGGGATTCCTGCTCAGCGCGCAGCCCTGCCGGCCGACGAGCCGCGGCTATGTGAAGATCAAGTCATCGGATCCCTTCGAGTCTCCCGCCATCGTGCCCAACTCCCTGGCAACCGATCACGACCTCCGGGAGATGCTGGAGGGCGCACGCTTTCTCCGCAGGCTCGCCGCAGCACCGTCCTTTGCCGCTTTGATCGAGATGGAGCTGCAGCCGGGCATCGCCGTGCAGTCCGATGAGGCGCTGCTCGACGATATCCGGCGGCGCTGCTCGACGGTGTTCCATCCCGTCGGCACCTGCCGCATGGGGCCGGACCCGAGCCAAGCCGTCGTCGATCCGCGTCTGAGGGTGCACGGCACCGACGGGTTGCGCATCATCGACGCTTCGGTCTTCCCGTCGATTACTTCCGGCAATACCAATGCGCCCGTGATCATGGTGGCGGAGAAGGGCGCCGATCTTGTTCTGGAAGACGCGCGCTGAAGCGTATCGGGCCGCAAGAGCATGAATGGAGCGACATATGGATAGAGGGCTATTCGCGCCGGACTTCAAGCCGGAGCCCTATTGGTGGGAGCATGCTCCTCGGCCGGAGATGCAGCCCGCGACGCTCCCGGCCAGGGTGGATGTCGCCGTCGTCGGCTCGGGATATACCGGCCTTCATGCCGCGCTACAAACGGCGCGCGGTGGGCGCGACACGGTGGTTCTCGATGCGGAGGCGGCTGGCTGGGGTTGCAGCACCCGCAATGGCGGCCAGATCTCGACGAGCGTCAAGCCCGATTTCGACAGCCTGGCACGGAAATACGGCTCCAATCTTGCATTCCGCATTCTGCGGGAAGGGCACGACTCACTCGCCTGGATCGGGGAGTTCGTGGCGGCGGAGCGCATCGATTGCAGCTTCCGCGTCGTCGGCCGTTTCCATGCCGCCCATACGCCGGCGCAATATGAGGCGCTCGCCCGCCGCGTTGCCGATCAGCCTCGCGGCCTGGAGGTCGAGGCTCATATGGTGCCACGCGGGGAGCAGCGCAGCGAGATCGGCAGTGATATCTATCACGGCGGCGTCGTATATTCCCGCCACGCTTCCGTTGATCCGGCGCGGTATCATCAAGGACTTCTCGTACGGGCGCAGGCGGCGGGCGCCCGGATTTTCCCGTACTGTCCCGTTGCGCATATTGAGCGGAATGGAGCGGGCTTCACCCTTGCGACGCCGCAGGGCCGGCTCGCGGCACGCGAGGTCGTCATCGCGACGAACGGCTATACGGGCCCGATCACTGGGTGGCTGCGCCGCCGCGTGATCCCTATCGGCAGCTACATCATCGCAACCGAGCCCCTTCCCGCCGAGGTGATGGCGCGGCTGATCCCCAGGGACCGCATCGTCAGCGATACGCGCAAGGTCGTCTATTACTACCGCGCCTCGCCGGACCGCACCCGGATCCTCTTCGGTGGCCGCGTCTCCCTCAACGAAACCGATCCGCGTGTCAGCGGACCGCGGCTCCACGCAGATATGGTCCGCATCTTCCCCGAGCTCGCCGCGACACGTATCGCCTATTCCTGGTGCGGCTTCATCGCCTACACCTTCGACGAGCTCATGCACGTCGGAAAGCATGACGGCATGTATTTCGCGATGGGGTATTGCGGCGCCGGCGTCGGGATGGCGAGCTATCTCGGCATGCGCATCGGCCAGCAGGTCCTCGGCCTTCCGGCTGGGCGAACAGCCTTTGACGGGCTCCGCTTCCCGACGCGGCCGCTCTACACGGGAGCGCCTTGGTTCCTCGCCCCCTCGCTCCTTTACTATCGCTGGCGCGACGGCCGCGCTTAACCTATTCCCGACGACTTCCGGCGCGGCCAAAGACAGGGGTGGGTACCTTCCCGTGGGGAAGGCCCTATTATCGTGCTTGCTTGCCTATAACATGTGCATTACATACTTCTTATTGTCTGTGTGTCGCGAAGTGGCTTTCCGCGTGAGCTCGCTGCCAGCTGATTAGCTACGCTATTTATGCCTCACGGTATCCGGGCAGAGCGCGCAGCTTCGAGCCTCATGACGAGCAGCGACAAACCGGGAAGTTACGGACGCGTGAGAGATATTCGGAGGTTGGCTATGCGGAAATGGCTGTTCACATTCGTACTTTCCTGCGCGCTTGCATGCTTTGGCGTGCTGTTCGCGCTCTGGGCCATGAACGGCTTCAACGGCCTTGGCATCGGCGTACAGGGCACGGTGGCTCTTGTGCTCGGCATTGCCATTACCGTGGCCATTGGCATAACGCTCATGAGCCTCACTTTCGCGAGCGATCGCAGCGCGAAAGACGAGCAGGTCCACCACCTGGATCTGGGTAGGCGCTAGGCGCCGGCTGATCGACAATCCTCGCCCATCTGGCGCAGGTGGCTCGATCGACTTCAAGGTGATTTCCCCTTGGCTATCCGAGCGGCTGCCCGCTGCGCCGACCTCGGTGTGTGACGTCCACCCGAACGAGGATCGGGTGAGAACACGAGGTTTCGTCGCCCTGCACCGCCTGCGAAGCCTCCGGGCCGACGCGAGGACTGCCAGCGCCCCCGGCGGAAAAATTTCAGCCCAGGGCCTGCCGCGTGCCAGCCTCGGGGAGCTCAATCGCGAGCAGCTTGGAAAGCGGTCGCCGCGGCCTAATCAAGTCCTCCAGCGTATATCGGTCGAGGACGCCAAGAAATGCGTGCGTGGCCTCTCGTAGCGCCAATCGGAGCTCGCAAACCCGCTCGATAGGACAATACCCCTCTTGCTGCAGGCAACCCACGACCGCCAAGTCCTCCTCGGTATCCCGCACGACCGCGCCGATATTTATATGACGCGGCTTCCTTGCGAGACGCATTCCGCCGTGCTTTCCCCGCACCGTCTCGAGGTATCCGCGCTGACCGAGCTCGTGGACCACCTTCATGAGATGGTTCTTCGAGGTGTCAAATTGCTCCGCAATTTCGCCGATCGTCGCTAGCTCCGGCGCCTTGACGCCCACGTACATCAGCACGCGAAGCGCATAGTCGGTGTAAAGCGTCAATCGCATTCGAGCGCCTCAGATTCGGTAGTGGTCGAGCCCTGTATGGCCAGGTTGGCGAAACATATATTCCCATTACTTTATATCGCGTACGCGAGGGTTCTCGCAAGATACGAGACCTCAGGCCTGTCGTCGAAGCCGCCCCATTGACATGGGTCAACGTAGGAGACCGCCATCTCGGTGCAGACTGCTCCTGCAACCCCGTGCGGCGTATAACCGAACTCGGGAGAGTGGACATGATGGGAAATTGGGATATGGCGGGATACGGGCTCGCTCATTGGCTGATCGCCATCGTGATGGCCGCAGCGTTCCTTTATCCGATCGGAAGGATCCTCAACCGCATCGGCTTCTCGCCGATCTGGTGCATTGTCGCGTTCATTCCGCTCCTCAACGTCATCGCACTTTGGGTCCTTGCCTTCGTCGACTGGCCTGACGGCCGTTGAGCGTCGCGACAGGTCGACCACACAGCCGACGATGGAGGTGTCCGGATGCGCATTGCGCCGCCTGCACGAGGCTTCCGGGCCGGTTGATTGGAGATGGCGCTGGCGAAGGCGCTATCTCGGCGCAAGCTTCAGCGCGCTGGCGCCCTCATGCTTGAGCTCGTCCCGGCTTTTGTCGAGCTGAAGCCATCCGAAATCCCGCCATCTCCGGGCGAGATCCGTGAAGTGGGGCGAGAGGGGATTGCCCGATTGCCCGGCCGCGATCTTGAAGCGGGAATGGCGGAGGTCGGCGAGGTCATAGATGGCGCGAAAGCCGGCTCCGTGCACATCCGCGAAGGGCTGCGCCTCGTTGCCGATGTCGAAGGCACCGCGGTTCACGGTGAAGTCGCCCCCGTCGGCGGGCAGATGGAGGTCGAGAAAGCGGCCGATGAGGGGAACGCGATCCAGTATCGCGCCTTCCGTCTCGGGCAGCGAGCTACGGAGCCGGAGCCACGCGCCACCGATGATCGCCGCGAGCGACAAGCCGAGAATGAGGAGTGGGCGGAACAGCCAACGATGGAGACGGCGCGCTTTTGTCAAAGAGAGCCCTCCCAGTGGATCAATTCCGACATTTCGATTCACCTGAGGATTCCCCAGCGCGGCTCGGATGTGCAAGCGGGGATGCGCGAGCGCACGAAGATTCGATGGGGTGCCGCCGGCCGTGGCCAGGCTCAAGGATCCACGCGACGACTTTTTGCTTGAACCCGATGGCATGTATCATATATGAGTCATGTATGAAATATAAATCACACAAAATCGCCGGCCTCGCTGAGCTGAAAATCGCCGATCTGGAGGCGCGCGCCGCCGAGGCCGAGGCGTTCCTCCGCTCGCTCGCCAGCCGCCACCGGCTGATGATCCTGTGCAGCCTTGTCGAGCGGGACGAGATGTCGGTCGGCGAGCTGCGCGAGCGTCTTGGCCTCACGCAATCAAACCTGTCGCGCCACCTGGCGACATTGCGCGAAGAGGGTCTCGTCGCGACGCGGCGTGAAGGCACCGTCATCCACTATCACGTCGCCTCGCCGCGCGTGCGCGCAATTCTCGCCGAGCTTTATCGGCTGTTTTGCGCAAACGCGACGACCCTCTGAGGAAAAGACCCATGGATCATTTCACGCCAATCTCCTCCGCCGTGGGCGGCGCGCTTATCGGCCTCGCAGCCGCAATCCTGTGGCTCGGCATCGGCCGCATCGCCGGGATCAGCGGCATCATCGGCAATTTACGGATAACTCGGCCGCGCGACCTCGCCTGGCGCCTCGCCTTCCTATTGGGATTGATTGCGGCGCCAGTGCTTTGGGTGCTCGCGGGCGGCGCGCCGCCGTCCATCCTCCTGCCGTCGTCGCCGGCATTGATTGTTACGGCTGGATTGCTGGTCGGCGTCGGGACGCGTCTCGGCAGCGGCTGCACCAGCGGCCACGGCGTCTGCGGCGTGGCGCGGCTCTCGCCGCGCTCCCTCGTCGCCACGACGCTCTTCATGGCGACGGCCATTGCCACGGTTTTTGTCACCCGTCACCTCATCGGAGGTTGACCGCGATGCTTGCCATTCCCGTCGCCCTCGCTTCCGGCCTGCTTTTCGGGCTGGGACTCGTCGTCTCGCAGATGGTCAACCCGGCGAAGGTCGTCGCCTTCCTCGATCTCTTCGGCGACTGGGATCCAAGCCTGGCCTTGGTGATGGCGGCAGCCGTTCCAGTGACGGCGCTGGGTTACGCGCTTGCCCGCCGACGCCGGGTGCCGTTTTGCTCACCAGACTTCGCCGCGCCGACGCAGTCGCGGATCGACCGACGCCTCGTGTTGGGCGCAATCACTTTCGGCATCGGCTGGGGCCTCGTGGGCTACTGCCCCGGCCCGGCGCTGACCTCCCTCGCCCTCGGTCATGGCGAAGCGGTGATCTTCGTCCTCGCCATGCTGGCGGGCATGGCGCTCCACCGCCTCTATCAGGTGCTCTCGGCGCGAGAAGGCTGAGCATGGCGAGCATTGTCCTGCTGCAGGATGTCCTCGCTGTCGGCTCGGGCTCCCTCGTCGGCTTCTCGCTCGGGCTCATCGGCGGAGGCGGCTCGATCCTCGCCGTGCCGCTTCTCCTCTACATCGTCGGCATCGGCGACCCCCATACGGCCATCGGTACCAGCGCGCTCGCCGTGGGCGCCACGGCCATGACGAACCTCCTGCCCCATGCTCGCGCCGGCCATGTGCGCTGGCGCAGCGCCACCATTTTTGCCGCTACAGGCATCGGCGGCGCCCTCGTTGGCTCCAGCATGGGCAAAGCCGTCGAAGGCCAGAGGCTGCTTGCCCTGTTCGCCGGGCTGATGATCGTCGTCGCGCTGCTGATGCAGCGGGAGCGCCGGACCTTGGCCGTGCAGCCGATCTCCAGGGCTGCGCGCTGTGGCAGGCTCGCCGCCGCGGGATTTGGCGCCGGCGGCCTCTCGGGCTTCTTCGGGATCGGCGGCGGCTTCCTCATCGTACCCGGTCTCATTCTCGCCGGCGGCGTGCCCATCATCGAGGCTATCGGCTCCTCCCTCGTCTCGGTAAGCGCCTTCGGCTTCACCACGGCGGCAAGCTATGCGGCTTCCGGCCTGATCGATTGGCGCATCGCCGCCACCTACCTTCTCGGCGGCGCGGTCGGCGGCTGGGTCGGTGCTCGGCTTGCAACGCGTCTTGCAAAAGAGCGCAAGATGCTCAACCGCATCTTCGGCGCTGTGCTTGTCGCCGTCGCCATTTACATGCTTTATCGCAGCGCCGCTGCTTGGGCCTGACCGCGGAAAGCCACGCAATAGGAGAAATCGATGGATCAGGGCCGCAAGGACATTGGGTCGAAGCCAGAGATCACTGGTTTCTTCGATCGCGTGACCTTCACGATTTCTTATGTTGTTGCGGATCCCGCGACAAAGCGCGCCGCCGTCATCGATTCCGTGCTCGATTACGACCCGAAATCGGGCCGCACCGGGACCGTCTCCGCGGATGCCATCATCGCTCATGTGCAAGAGCACGGGCTCACCGTCGAATGGCTGCTGGAGACCCATCTCCATGCCGACCATCTTTCGGCAATACCCTATCTCAAGGCGGCGCTCGGCGGCCGCACGGGGATCGGCGAGCATGTCGCCGCGGTGCAGGAGACCTTCAAGAAGCTCTTCAACGCGGAACCTGGCTTCGCCACCGACGGGCGGCAATTCGACCATCTCTTCAGGGATGGCGAGCATTTCGCCCTCGGGAGGCTGGAAGGTGCGGTGCTGCACACGCCGGGTCACACGCCGGCCTGCATAACTTATGTCATCGGCGACGCTGCCTTTGTCGGCGACACCCTCTTCATGCCCGATTACGGCACGGCGCGCTGCGACTTCCCCGGAGGGGATGCAGCGGTGCTCTACCGCTCCATCCGGCGCATCCTCGCTTTTCCCCCGGAAACGCGGCTTTTCATGTGCCACGATTACATGCCCGGCGGCCGCGCGCCGCGCTGGGAGACAAGCGTCGCCGAGCAGCGCGCCGAGAACATCCATATCCATGACGGCGTCGGCGAAGCGGAATTCGTCGCGATGCGGCGCGCGCGGGACAAGACGCTGGAGATGCCGGCCCTTATTCTGCCCGCCGTGCAGGTGAATATGCGCGCCGGAGAATTTCCACCGCCGGAGGATAACGGCATCTCCTACCTCAAGATCCCCCTCAACGCGCTGTGAGCGGAACCCCGTCCGCGGTAGCGGAGCGGTCGCGTCGCGCGATTTTGCCGAAGTATTGATCTAGGACAAGGCCCATGGCCCGGTTTTGTGCTGGGTTACACTCTCCATACGGCTGCCGGAGGTCCTCTTTGCAGGCGCGATCCAGCGTGGCCGAGACGCCCCAGCGGCGACAGGGAGAGCGGCCGGATGTACGCCGAGTTCGACCTTGAGATTCCAAGCCGGCTGGACGATGCGCTACGGCTCCTCGACGCAACAGGCGTCGACGCAGCACTGCCGCTGTCAGGGGGCACAAATCTCGTGGCCGATCTCCGCGCCCGCAAGATCGCTCCGCGCCGGCTTGTCAGCCTGGCCCGCCTTCAGGGGCTGAGGGGGGTCCGCCATATGAACGGGCGCATCACCATCGGCGGCCAGACCACGATCAGCGATCTCCTGCGGTTGGCGCCGCTCGCCCAACACGGTTCTTCGCTGATCGAGGCGGCGAACGTCTTTGCCGGACAGATGGTGCGCAATGCGGCGACGGTTGCCGGGAATATCGCCTGCGGCTCGCCAGCCGCCGATCTGGTGCCGCCGCTGCTCTCCCTCGACGCCCAGGTGGTGCTGACGAGCACATCCGGCTCGCGAACCGTTCCGCTTGCTTCGTATTTCACCGGCTATAGGACCGACGTCCGGCGAGCGGACGAGCTGATCACCGAGATCTCCTGGATCGTACCGCCCACCCGCAGCGCGAACCGATTTTACAAGCTGGCGCGGCGAAAGGGTGATGCCATCACGGTGACCGGGGTCGCCGTTGCTCTTGCCGTCCGGGACGGCGTCTGTTCCAAGGCCCGCATTGCTCTCGGCGCCGTTGCGCCGGTGGTGATGCGGGCTCGCGCTGCGGAGATGCTCATCGAGGGCCAAGCTTTGACGCCGACGCTGATCGAGGAGACGGGTCGCAGGGCCGCTCAAGAGTGCCGTCCGATCGACGACATTCGCGCGTCGGCCGATTACCGTCGCCACGCGGTCGAGGTGCTGACCCGACGCCTCATCAGCGAGGCCTGGGCCCGGCTTACTTAGCCAGGAGAGACCTGATGCCTCGAGCGAAGACGATCGTTCTCAATATCAACGGGCAGCGCCGCCGGGGGACTTTTCCGGCGCATCGGACGCTGCTCGAGGCGCTTCGCGAGCTCGGCTATATCGACGTCAAGCGCGGCTGCGAGAAGGGCGATTGCGGCGCCTGTGCGGTCCTGATCGACGGCGAGGCGGCCGATAGCTGTCTGACGCTCGCCTGGACCGCGGAGGGACGGGCCATCATGACGGTGAGCGGGCTCGGCGGCGCCGATGCTCCGCATCCGTTGCAGGAGGCCTTCACGGCCCACGGGGCCGTGCAATGTGGCTACTGCACGCCGGGCCTCATCATCGCCAGCGAATCGCTGCTGCGCCAAACCGAAAACCCGACCGACGACGACATTCGGCGCGCGCTCAGCGGCAATCTCTGCCGCTGCACCGGCTACGCAAAGGTCTTCGAGGCGGTCAAGGAGGTGTCTCGCAGGCGCGCCGCCGGGGGCGAGAAATGAGCGAATTTGAGGCGCAGGCGCCCGCCAAGCCAAACGTGGCCTGGAAGCAGATCGGGCAACCCCTCGAGCGAACCGATGCCAGGGGCAAGGCCGAGGGGACGACACGATATGCCGGCGACTACACCATGCCGAATATGCTGCACGCCAAGGTCCTGCGCAGCACATTGGCAAGTGCGACCCTGCGCCGGTTGGATATGGGCAAGGCGCGCGCGCTCCCGGGCGTCGCTTGCGTCCTAACTGCAGCCGATCTGCCGGACCGCTTGGCGCCCACCGACATTCCCGGCCAGACGGGCCAGCAGCGACAGAAGACCGATCAGCAGATCCTGGCGCGTGACCGCATCCGCTATTTTGGCGAACCGCTGGCGCTGATCGCCGCCGAGACGAGCGACCTGGCAGAGCAGGCGCTGGCGCTTGCCGAGGTGGAGCTCGAGCCGCTTGCCGGCGTATTCGATCCGATCGAGGCCATGAAGCCGGGCGCGCCGGTCGTTCAAGGCGAGAACAACGTGGTCGCGGCGCAGAAGATTCGCAAGGGCGACCTCGCCAAGGGTTTTGCCGAGGCCGACCTCGTGATCGAGAATGCCTTTCGAACGCAATTCATCGAGCACGCTTTTCTGGAGCCCGAGGTCGGCTTGGCCTGGATCGACGAGAACCGGGTCATCAACATTCGGGTTTCGACCCAGGTCATCGAGCATTTCCGCTATGTCGCCGACGCCCTCGGCGTGCCGCACAACCGGGTGCGGATCATGGGTGCGCCGGTCGGCGGCGGCTTCGGGGGCAAGGAGGACGTGACCGTCGAGATCTATCTTGCGCTTCTCACGAGGGCGACGGGAAGGCCGGTGCGGCTTGAGTATTCCCGCGAGGAATCGCTGGTGGGTCACGGCAAGCGCCACCCCTTCATCATGAGCTACCGGACCGGCGTGAGAAAGGACGGCCGCATCACCGCGCTCGAAGCCAAGTTCATCGCCGATGCCGGCGCCTATGTCTTCCTGAGCCCCTACGTGCTTCTTTACGCGGCGGTGGCGGCGCCCGGGCCATACCGTGTGGACAACCTGTTCGTGGACGCCAAGGCGGTCGCGACCAACAATATGTATACCAGCGCCTTTCGCGGCTTCGGCGCCGCTCAAGCCTGCATCGGCTACGAGCAGCAGATGGATGAGGTGGCCAAAGCCTTGGGCATGGACCGCTTGGAATTTCGGCGCCGAAACTACCTCCGGACCGGAGATAGGATTTCAACGGATGTTCCGATTCGCAGCGCCGTCTGGACAGAGCGATGCGCAGAGCAGGCCTGGGCCGCCCTCGGAGAGGTTAGCAAGGCATCCGGGCCGATCAAGATCGGCCGGGGCATCGCCGCCTATCAGCAGAGCTATGGACGCATCACGTGGCTGCACGACACGTCCGAAGGCTGGGTGGGCGTCGAGGTGGACGGCACCGTCATCGTGCGCTCGGGCGTGACCGATATCGGCGCCGGGCAGGGTTCGGCGCTAGCGCAGATCGTCGCGGAGGTGCTTGGCGTCACGCTCAAGGATGTCGTCGTCTATAACAGCGATTCGGCGGTCACGCCCTTGGCCGGGACGACGACGGCGACCCGCGCGCTCTACATGACCGGAAACGCCATCAAGCTCGCGGCCGAGGCAGTTCGCGAGCGGCTTGTCGCCCGTGCCGCCAAGGCGCTCGGCGTCGAGCCGGATCAGGTCGAGATGATGTCCTCGAGAGTCTTCATCGCCGAGCATCCCGACAAATCGCTGTCGTTTTCCGATCTGGTGAAGCTCTGCGCGGCCGAAGGCATCCATCGATCGGAGCTCGCGATGTTTCGCGCGCCTTTCACCGACAGGATCGATCCAGAGACCGGCCGCGGCCAAGTCCATCCCGACTATACCTTTGGCGCGCATGCCGTCGAGGTCGCGGTTGATACCGAGACTGGAGAGATCACGGTGCTGAAGAGCGTCGGTGCCCATGACGTGGGTCAGGCGATCAACCCGGCGGCGGTCGAGGGGCAGATCGAAGGCGGCGCCGTACAGGGTCAGGGCTATGCTCTGAGCGAAGAGCTGATTTATCGCGAGGGTCGCCTCATGACGCCGTCCTTCAGCGAGTATCTGATTCCGACGGCTATGGACGTGCCTCCCGTGCGAAGCATCATTCTCGAGTCACGGAGCGGCCTGGGACCGTTCGGCGCCAAAGGCATTGGCGAACCGGCATTAACGGCAGTGGCCCCCGCCATCGCCAATGCGGTGGCGGATGCGATCGGCGTGCGGGTCTCCGATCTCCCGATCACGCCGGAGAAGGTGGTCAACGCCTTACGCCGGCAGCGCTCGAAAGATGGGCCGACCAGCCGCTAAACCGCGGGCCTTTCAGGATCGGAGAGCTTTATTTCAATCGGCGCTGATACGCTTTGCCATGCATCGATTGCCGCTCGCCTTTCATGTGTCGGATCGCTGCACATGGCCGCATGTGATCCAGCGGGCGAACCTGTGACAAAATAATCTGCGCGGGGGCTTTGACTTTCGAGTCACGGCGAATAACATGTATTTCGTATAGATGTTTACGGTGGGCGGATGCATCTGAGCTGTTGAGCTTGCCGCCAAGGAGAAGCCTCGCATGCCCTACATCGTCACCGAGGCCTGCATTAAGTGCAAATACATGGACTGCGTCGAGGTCTGCCCCGTCGACTGCTTTTACGAGGGGGAGAATATGCTCGTCATTCATCCTGACGAGTGCATCGACTGCGGAGTCTGTGAGCCCGAATGCCCTGCCGAGGCCATCGTGCCTGATCATGCCCCTGAGGGGCAAATGTGGGCGAAGCTCAACCGGGACCACGCGAACCAATGGCCGAACATAACGCGGAAAGGCACGCCTCCCGCCGATGCCGATCACTGGAAGAGTGTTCCGGGCAAATACGAGAAGTTCTTCTCCCCGAAGCCTGCGAAAGAGCCGGTGTGACTGGCCGTATAAGCTTGGCAGAGCGGCGCCTTTGCCGTCGCCACTCCGGTTCGGCTGGCGTCTCTAGCCTTCGACAATCTTCCAGCGCGTCTCGCTGAAATGAAGGCCCCGTCACGATAAGCGAGCTGCTCTCCCGCCCCGAATGATCGGAGCGGCGTCTGACGAACCTGCAGGCCGGCGGTGAGTTGTTAGCCCAAACCGTTGCGGCCTCGATGCCAGTGGCGATTGCGGCGATGCTGGGCTAGCAGCTTACGCATTCTTTGCGGGCCGCACATTAACTTGGTGGACAGAAAACGATCCCGTGGGACCGATTGATTGGCGCTCTGCGGCGCTCAATGCTCGGCACCGACCGGGCTTTTCGTCTCGGGACGATAGAGAACTGCCCAGAGAGCGAAGATCGCCACGGCAAGCCCAATCCAAAGCTCGACCCAGAAAAGGACAAGCGCAGGAACCACCCAAGCCAGGTTTGCGACCGCTAGAGCGAGAAGAATCGCACCCAGCACCACATTCGTGCTGCTTTGCCAGCGCGAGAAGTCGCCACGTCGCGCGATGATGGCGAGCACGATCACGGCGATTCCTACGGCGATCAGAGACCAGCGGCCGGCCATGCCGCCGGGGCCCGAAAAGATGGCGATATAGCTCAACCACAACCCGGCCAGGACATTGACGAGGTTGGCGATCATGCTGCACCTCATTCCTCAATGCATGCGTCCGAGAAAACGCCACGTCACAGGCGGGATGCCCAGGTAAGCCAAGGTGCTTGCCGCGATAAAGGCCTTCCAAAACATCGCGAGAGGCGTGAAGGCGATTACGACGAGGGCAAGGGCGCACTGGATCCCATAGCAGGCAAACCCCGCATGAAGGATGGCCCGGCGTTGCGACAGCTTGCCGGCCCCATAGAGGATGCCGTATGCGCCCGCCAGCAGCACGAAAAGCCCCAGGAGGAGCGCCGTCTCGAGCAGCTCGACGCCGATCATGCCGTTACCGTTGCGCCTGTCTCGACAGCGACCCGCCTCCCAATGGTCAAGAAATCATAGACGAGGACAACATAGCCCAGCGCGAAGATCAGGCCGAAGATGAAGCGGGCGACCATGCTGTCTACAAACCAGGGACTCTCCTGACCGGAAATGAATGCCTGCAGCGTCGAGCCCCCGATGGCCCGCTCTATGAAAGCTTGGCTGAAGCCGGCCACGAGCAGCGTGCCCACCATGCCGATCAGGCCGACGTTGAGGGCGGCAAAGGCCCATTTCCAACGCGCGCCGTTCACCAATGTCGCCTTCCGTGACTTCTGCAATACGAGATAGATGACAGAGATGACCCCGCAAGCATAGGCACCCCAAAAGGCGAAGTGCCCGTGCGAAACCGTCCACTGCGTGCCATGCGCATAAAGGTTGACCTGGGGAAGCGTGATCATGAAACCCCATACCCCAGCGCCGATAAAATTCCCGAAAGCCTCGGCCATCATCCAGTAAAAGGCAGGCTTGTTCGTCGTCTTCATGTGATGAGTGCCGGCATCATAGACGGCATGGACGACCATGCCCAAGAGCGGCAGCGGCTCGAAGGCGGAGAAGAAGCCACCGACTGCCAACCAGTATTTCGGCGTCCCGATCCAGAAATAGTGGTGTCCAAGGCCCAGAATGCCCGTGCCGAGCACGAGCGCCACCTCGATGTAAAGCCAGGCCTCGACGATGCGCCGCGAGGTGCCGAGAAGCTGCATGAGCGCAAGGGCCATGATGCAGCCGATGAGAACCTCCCAGGTCGCTTCGACCCAGAGATGAACCAGCCACCACCACCAATAGAGATCGACCGACATGTTGTCGATCGCCGGAAAGGCATCGAGGTAGAGAACGATGAGCGGAACGAGGTCGACAATCAGCACGACCATGATTCCGGTGATCTTCTTCGCCTTGAGCGCGGTTCCGATCACATTCCATGCAAATACGGCCATCACGACGACAACCCCGACCGCGGCCCATCGGGGCGCCTCGACATATTTGCGTCCCTGCTGGACGAGCCATAGACCGGCCGTGTCACTGCCGCCATACTGCACGACAATGAAAACAATCGCGACCACCGCGACCACGGCACAGAAGATCCAGAATAATATTTCCGCGGCCGGAATGCCCACGGGCTCCATGCCGAACTCCTCCGGCAAGAACCAATAGATCGCGCCCATGAAGCCCATGAGCAGCCAAATCACCAGCGTATCGATATGCAGGATCTTCGCGATATTGAAATGCAACAGGCCGAACAGGAAATCCGGGTTGATGTAGTAGTAGGCCGACATCAGTCCGGCGATGATCATGATGCCGAAAAGGGTGACAGCGGCGGCGAAATATTTGAGCGCAAGCCGTTGGGAGCGGTACATCGCGGCGGCCTCCTATTGCTGCGTCTGGGCCAGGCCGAAGTTGGCCGGGAAACCATTAGCGTCGATCGCCGACATCCACTTGAGATAGGCCACCACGCTCTCTGCTTCCGCTCGAGAGAGGTCGAGCTGCGGCATGGTGCGTGCCCAGGTGCGATACTTCACGGGATCCATCAGGAACCGAACCATGGCCTCCTCGCGCGTGCTGGCGCCCGTGATGCTCTGCCACGCTTCCCACGCAGGATCGAGCCAGGCCTTGGTCAAGTCCGGCCCATAATAGGCGCCGTTCCCGAAGAAGGTATGGCAGTCCATGCAGGCACGGCTTTGAATGACGAGCTTGCCTTTATTGATCAGCGCTGCGGCCTCCTTCTCGGTAACCTCGCGCCCAAATAACGGCGAGTCGCCGCCGATCGTCGGCACGTCGATACCGCGCTTCTCGTCGAACTGATAGCCGATCTTCTTGTTGATGACGGCATATGGCGGGACGTGGGAGCCGCCGACACTGATGTCCGCAAGGCTGTCGACCGTCAGCATGATCAGCACGATGCTCATCACGACGATCGTGCTTACCGCGCCGGCGCGCCAGAAGGCTGGGTCACTATACTGCATATGGTAGCCCCCACGTGGCTGTGGCACTCTCGTGCCCTTCAATTTACCACGACGCTCGTACGGGACGTTACGCCCAATTGTCCTCTCTCGAGGCTAACCGATGAGGATTACATATGTTATGGCGCAAACATCAGCTCTATCCTTAGGGCTCCGCACGCGACCGGCGACCTTGCGCTGAGCGATCTGCGCGCCAACGGGCATCGGTGTCCTTTATGTCCGCCAAGCATCGAGATCGCGCCGCTTATCCACGGCGCAGAGTACGAGAGGGTCGCCAACGCATCGGCACCGAGGGCGCAATGCTGAGAATGGCCCCGGGGCAAGCCACCACCCGATCAGTGATATCCTATGCACATCACATAGTCGCGGAGGAATTCCACGTCATTTGCGGTATCTACCAGAAGAGCCTGCAAGGCATCTCGTGCATTGATTATGCCGACTGGCCGCGACTGGCTATCAATAATGGGGATGTGCCGCAGGCCGTACTGCTTCATCTTGCTCCATACCGAGCTCACATGATCGTCGGGGCGGCAAGAAATGACGTGTTGCGTCATGGCCGCCGCTGTGGTGTCCCTGCATGCCTGCCCTTGACAATGCGTGATCCGCCGCACGACATCCGCTTTTGTGATGACGCCGACGGCCTTCCCGGATGGATCGCAAACCACAATGAGCTCAGCCTGCGAGTCGGAGAGTGCCCGCGCCGCATCGATGAGCAGGGATTCGGTTCCAACCGTCTTCAGCCGCTTCTGCGCTGCGGCCAACAGCTCGCTGACAAACATCTTTACCATCTGTCCTTAGAATGACCCCGGCCTCTCACCGGCGGCTCAAGGGCCGAAGCCGATGCGTAAGACGGCAAGAATGCCGGCGGCGGCCAACCCGAAGCAGGCAAGCCGCATCAGGACCAGGGCCGAAATTTTCATCGCCGAATGGACGTAATCCTCGATAATCACCTGCAACCCAAGCGCTGCGCGATAGAAGAGAGCGACCAGCAGAAGCACCATCATCAGCGCGGATAGCGGGCTCCTGAGCCAGGTGACCACGGCGGCGTAGTCGTCGCTTTTGCTGTGCGCAATGATGGCGACGGAAAGCCACAGCGTCAGCGGCACGAGGGCGACCGCTGTCACGCGCTCCCGCCACCAATTCTCGACGCCTTCCTTGGCCGAGCCAAGCCCGCGAGCCTGGCTGAGCCGAGGCCGCATATCCTTTCCAGCCATCGGCCTCACCCCACCATGAAGAGACCCGCGACCCAGGCCGCGACCGTCAGAACGACGCTTGCAGCGACTACGGCCCAGCCGGACGCGTAGATCGCCGCGAGCTCGAAGCCGTATCCGGCATCCCAGACCAGGTGTCGGATACTACCGCAGAGATGCAGGAAGAAGGAGAAGGTGACAGCAAGCAGCACGATCCGGCCGAGCACGGATGTCAACAGGTTGTGCGCAATCGCATAAGTCTCGGGGCCCGCGGCCACGGCAAGCAGCCATAGGACCAGTCCGACCGCGGCGACGCTCATGACGACGCCGCTGATACGGTTCGCGATCGAGAGAACCGAAGTCAGTTGGGGGCGATAAATCTGGATGTTCGGAGATTGCGGTCTCCGCCGCTCGTTCATGGGGTCCGGCATGGTTGCCCTCCATTCCTGCATTTTAGCTGCGGCGTTCGACCAGCCTCTTCTTGATCTCCGCAATGGCCTTGCCTGGGTTCAATCCCTTGGGACAGGTGCGGGTGCAATTCAAAATGGTGTGGCAACGGTAGAGCCGAAATGGGTCTTCCAAGCGGTCCAGCCGTTCTTCCACCGCTTCGTCGCGACTGTCGGCGAGCCAGCGCCAAGCCTGGAGAAGCACGGCCGGCCCAAGAAAGCGATCGCCGTTCCACCAGTGGCTCGGGCAGCCCGACGTGCAGCAGAAGCAGAGGATGCACTCGTAATAGCCGTCGAGCCGCGCGCGCTCCTCGATCGATTGGAGGCGCTCCTTCTCGGGTCGTGGCGCTTCCGATTGAAGCCAGGGCTGGATCACCTCGTACTGCGCAAGGACGTGATTGAGATCGGCGACAAGGTCCTTGATGACGGGCATGTTCGCGAGCGGGTAGATCTCCGTGGGACTTCCCGTATCGGCGATGAAGCGCGTGCATGCCAGCCAATTGGTGCCGTCGATGTTCATGGCGCAGGAGCCGCAGACGCCTTCGCGGCACGAGCGGCGAAAGGTGAGCGTGGAGTCGACGTTGTTCTTGATCCAGATCAGCGCGTCGAGCACCATCGGCCCGCATTCGTCGAGATCGACTTCAAACGTATCGATCCTTGGGCTTTGACCGGAGTCTGGATCATAGCGGTAAATCTCGAAGGCCTTGGTGCGCTTGGCCTCATTGGAAGCCGGCCATGTCCGGCCCCGCTCGATACGCGACTTCGACCCGAGGCCGAAGTTTCTCGGCACCGGAAATCGTTTTATCAGTGTGAACCGCGAGAGCTGATTTGAGGATCGGATGATCATCGATGTTGCCTCTCGCCATAGCCGTTCTTCGCGATCCGCCGCCGTCGCAACAAGCCGCACTGAGCCGGGTCACACATAAGGTCTCGATTACGCTCCACCTTTCAGCGGCTTTCACCTTCCGGGCCACCTCCGCCCTGAAACAGCTCAGCGAACGCAGAACCCGTGGTGCTTGGTTGGTGCGGTATGCTCCGTATCGAAGCCACCCGTAACGGCATCCAGCGCCCTGATGACACCTCCCAGGTCACCGGCTTCGCCGCCGCACATTCCCTCCTCCTCGGCGACCGCGAGCTCGGTTGCGTCATAGGCCCAGCGGCATAAAATCTCGATCTTCTCCTGCGGCCGGAGGTCCGGACGGGTCAGCACATCCTCGGGCCGCCGGAACGACGAGGCCGGATCGAGCAGCACTCTTTGAAGATCGACCGTTACAGGCTTGTGGGCTGCCATTTTCCATCCTCCCTCTATCTGTTTGTCGAAGCCGCCTCCATCGCACCGGAGCTTGCCTGGGGCATTGCCCCGACGCTCACCGGGATCGGTGCAGGTCTTTGCGCTCGCTCTCGGTCGAGGGAAATGTCGAATCCTGGGCGAGGGCGCAATGGACGCGGGCGATATGGCCCGCCTCCTCGAGTGCCAGCTCGTGGGCCAGATCACGAATAGCGGGATCGGCCGCGCCGGCCGCGACGGAGTCGAAGAAGTGCCTCGCCTGTTGCTCGCGTTCGAGGGCAAGGGAAAGCACGTCGTGCTCTGTCACCAAATGAGGCGGCCGATCGCAGATGGTTGCGCCCGGCCTTGCCGCGCCATGCCACGGGGGGATCCGCGGCAGCACCATTCCCTTCGCGCGAGCCCGGATTGCCGCCGCGTCTTCGGCCTCAAACTCCGCCAACTCCGAGAAGAGATTGGCGACCCGTATATTGCCATGCTGTCGCATCTCTTTCGCGAGCTCGCGATAGCACGCCGCCGTATCCTCCTCCATCGCCAGGGCATGAGCAAGAAAGTCTGCAAGATCTTCGCTTGATCTCTGATCAGCCACGGCGCGGAAGCTCCTCAAGCCCTCCATTGGTCTGGGAGCGCCTCAGCGCGACCGTTCTCCGAAAGGCTTGCGTCGGCAATGACCAAGCTCACCTGTTCATTCTCATTTTAGGGTCTCGAGATAGGCAATGACGTCTTCGCGGTCATCCTCCTTCTTGAGACCGGCGAAGGTCATCTTGTTGCCGGGGATCATTGCCGCCGGGTTCGAGAGGTACTTGTCGAGGGTCTCCGCGCTCCAGACGAGCCCGCCCTCACCGGCTTTCTTCATTGCGGGCGAATAGCTGAATCCAGGCTCGGTCCCCGCCTTCCGCCCGATCACGCCAAACAGGCTTGGCCCGATCGCGTTCTTATTTTGGACATTGGTGTGACAGATCTTGCACTGATTGAAGACCTTTGCGCCCTTTGCTGCATCGCCGGCAGCTATGGCGACATGGGGCAAAGCGAAGGCGAGCACGATAGTCGCGCCGGCCTTTAGGACACCGAGATTTCGCATTCCAGCCTCTCATTTATCAAGTTCGGTCTATAGGCAAAGTGCCATCCATGGCGTCGATAAGAGACAAGAACAGTCTCAAAGAAATCCACCGTCCGCTCAACCTCCATCTCGCTTTTGGTACGCCGTATATTATCTGCCTGCCGTGGATTTTGCCATGCACCAGCGGCAGCCTATTCCAGGAGAGCGATAATTCTGATTTTTGTGAGTGCGTTTCAGAACGTGTTTCCCTTCCTTTCGCGCACAAGCAAGCCAACACGTCTGACAAAAGACTTTGCCATGGTTGGCTAATGGACAACAGGTCGCTCGAGCGCCACCAGCCGCCGATCGAGCTCGTCCATCCTGCGATTGACCGCCGCGAGATCCCTAGCCTCTGCGGCTTCTGACGAGCCGTCTAACGCCTTGTCAATGCCCTCCAGGGCCTTCGTCCGCCATGTTTCCAGGTCTTCGATGGAAATTCCGGTGCACTGAGACACTCTCACGGCGGACTCTCCGGCGAGAAGGCGAAGGACGACATCGCGCTTTGCTGCTGACGAGCGGAGTCCGGAGCCTTCAGTCATTACGACCGGCAACCCGATCGTGCGCATCACCTGGAATCTTGTCGCTCTCCCTGCATGCGCCGCATGCCCGTTGACAGCTTTCGACCTCGAGGAGTCGGGTGCTATCGTGGCGTCTTGCCCGCTCAATTGGCTCATCAGAGCATCGCCGCTAATCGCGAGCGGCTCCATTGCGGCAATGGCGGCAATATAGGCGCTTTCGTATCCCGTCAGTCTGGCGAGCGCATCGGGATCACGCACCGCGACGGCGCCCGGTCTCGTCTCGACGACTCCCTCACGCCGCATTTTCGTCAACGTCCTGCTAATGTGGACGGAGCTCAAGCCCAGCGCGTCGCCAATTATCTCCTGGGTAAGCGGCAGCCAATGAAGTCCCCCATCCGAGTGTGTTGCGGGTTTCGACCGCGATGACAGCTCCAAGAAGAGGTGACCAATCCGGTCGTAGGCCGACCTCCGCCCGACCTCGGTCAGATGTTCCGCGAGCGTGAGGCTCTCCTTTGCGCTAAGGACAAGAATCTGCGTCGCCAATTTCGAGTTCTCGGAGATCGCAGTCGCCATCGCCGATTGCGAGAACCTCAGCGCCGAAATCTCCGTCAGCGCAGAGACCGTGTACAAAGCGTCTTCGACGAACATTCCGGGAATCCCGACAACGTCACCCGGCAGAACGAAATTCACGATCTGCCGCTCGCCGTTCTCCAGGATGCGATAGCGCATCGCCCAACCGGATAGGACCAGGAAGACGTATCCCACCGGATAGCCCTGACGAATGATATCGACACCTTTTGCAAAGCGTTCCTGCGTCGCGGTTGGCCTCGAGGTCTTGAATTCATCTGCGCCGACCGTGTCTCCGACGGGTTTCGGATCGGCGTGCTTGATGGACGAAGACGGTCTCTCGCGTCGCAATGAAACGGTCCCCGACATTTGCCCTCTCCCGGAATTCGCTCCTGTTGCTTGCAACTTTAATAGGCATCTCCCTGACTGCCAGGTCTTTGATCCGGATCAAAGACCCGGAGCAATTGAGTCTGCCGGACCGAAGCGAGGATGTAATGCTTTCGCCAGACGGCGCTTACGATCGTGCCAAGGCCCTTAGCTCAGATAAAGCATTAGGGATCCGCGCCGGCGTATCGGAGGATGAGGCAAGCATCACCTTCAGGCTGTTCAGGGACTTGAAATACATCAAACCTGAGGCGCGGAAGATGAGGTGCGGATAACGACCGAGCCAAGCCGACGCCGCGCCAGGCGGTCATCCCCAAGATCGGGGTCACGCGATGGATTCAGTTTATTTGCGTGATCTCGTCACGGATCCTGTGAGCAATCTCGGCCAATTGGCCGGAAAACTCGCTATCACCCTCGTCGACGCCGGGCAAGCTGGCCAAACGCTCGAGGAGCCTGGCCATACCCGCGTAATATCTCCGTGCCGAAGAGCTGCCGAAAGCGGTTTGCGCCATCATCCGTCTCCCACTTTGAAGATTGGAGGGAAGGATGTGTCGCTCGCGCTGCCGGTTCTTTGATATCGGACAAACATTAGACGAAATGTGCTCGAGGGGAATGATTGCGACAGCCGATGCACGTGATCAAAATCGTCCTTATGGAGAGGGGCCGATCGAGCGCCCCGGCGTCGCGAGTAGCTCGCCCGCTATCGGTCATCGGATATGTCAGATCGCGCCCGTCTCCTCCAGTTGCTTGAGCAGGAGATGCAGATATACAAGGCCGGCGAAGGGCTGCCACCGCGCAAGGAGCCTTTTCGCGCGATCGTAATCCAGTGGCCGCCGCAGCCGCAGCCATTCCTCCAGATGACCACGAGCCCCAACATCATCTGCCGGGAAGACGTTGAGCCGACCCAGGCCTCGAAGCAGCGCGTATTCGGCCGACCAGCGACCAATCCCGCGCAGCGCCTCCAGCCGGCCGAACGCCATGTCATCATCGACGTTTTGAAGATCCTCGAGATCAAGCCGCTTTTCATGGAGCCGCTTGGCGAGGTCGATGACGGCGAGGCCCTTATGCCGGCTTAGGCCAAGCGCGCGCAACGACGCCAAATCGGCCCCGACGAGATCGCGCGGCCGTGGGAAAGCATAAGTTACGGTTTGGGACGCGCGACAAGCTCTCCCGAATCTCTCGGCTATTCGATTGAGCAGCGTGAGGCCCGCCACCAGGCTGATCTGTTGGCAGCAGATGGCGTTCACCAAAGTCTCGAAGATCGATAGGTATCGGGGCGGCTTCATTCCGCGAAATCGCGCGGCCAGCTCGCTCAATCTCGGCTCGCCGGCGGCCGCGGCGTAAAAGGGCGCCAAGTCGACACCGAGGCTCAGCAAGCGGTTCAAGGCCATGGTCACGGCCGTCTCAACGGTGGCAGAGGCACGCGCACCGCGGACGCGAGCAACCAGGCGCGGCGCATCGGGAGTGCCGGGCTGCGTCACGACGACCTCCACCGGCCTGGCGTTGACCAGCATCGTTCGGGCGTACGCCGTTCCGTCCCAGCGATCGACGCGATTGATGGGATTGCGGCGGAGGGCCCAGGCTGTCAGGTCCAGCCGGAAGGGCGGCGTTGCGTTGAGCGCGAATGAGAACTCAGCCGGCTTCGTTTGCCGCCTCCTCGCCATCTTCGTTCGATGTCGATCTGCCGCCCCCCGATTCGACACCGCAGAGACCACATCCCGTCGACATCGCATCCCTCGAAAGGCGGCGCCTTTCCCCGGTTACGATCGTCTTTAGCTGGGGCCTTTGAGCGCGACCGCCTTAGGCCTAACGTCTCGACAGGAACAGGGGGCCCCCAAGTGCCGGATGATCCATCCGGTCGGGTCGCTCGCGGGGAAGGACTCCTCGCCAGCTTGGTCGAGCAATTCCTGCACGTGCTCGCCGGCTCGATCTCGTTCCGCGCGTGGGTTCGCTGAGGTCATGGCCACCTCCTTCGCTTGGCATGGCAAACCGGATACGGCAAAGCCGGTCGCCTCCTATGCCGTCAACGCTAATGGGACCAGGGCTCGATCCGGTCGCGACGAAAATTATCCCCATAGCTCCTGCGGTTCGGCGTCGCCGCCTGGGGCTCTCTCACGACATAGGCGAGATTATTTGCCCGCGCATACTGCTCGGCCGCGATGCGCGTTGGGAAACGAAGGGTGAGCTGTCGCCGAGTATCGGCCGATCCAGTCCAGCCCATCAGCGGATCGATGACCTGCGCGCTCGCCGGCTCGAACTCGAGCACCCATTGTCGCGTAAGCGCCATCCCGGCTTGCATCGCGGTGCGCGCCGGCTTGTAGATCACCGCGCGAACTTCCCAACGATCGGCTGTTTTGAGATCCTTCCGGCTCTCCGTCGATCCCGCCGATAAGCCTCCGGTGGAGAACGCATCGGCATTCTGGACCGCGTGATGGACAGCCTCGGGCGCCAGCGCCGACCGGCTATCCCCCCGCCTTTCGTGGGTGCTCATGGCAACCTCCTTTCGGCGGCGTCTCGCCGCAGGGTCTCGGCCGGTATCCTGAGCCTGAGACCAAGGCGAGCGCCTAAGTCAGATTCATGCAGGGCTCCAAGATCGCTCTGTCTGACGCGACTATGGCAAGATTGCGAGCTGCGGTCTTTGCTCGGGCTCAAACGCGACTCGGAGATTTGATCGCCGCTCCGATTAGCCCGATCTTGCTCCCTCTCACCTGAATTTCATCAATCGACTGCTCGCCCCTTGTCTCCAAGCGCGCTCTTCGGATTCAGGCTTTGGATATGGCCGCTCTCCGTGCCTGCTGTCGGATCGATAACGGCATTGATAAGGGCCGGCCTCCCCGCCGCGAGCGCATCCGTCAGAGCCTGTGTGAGGCTCGGTGTATCGATGACGTGATAGCCGGTGCCGCCAAACGCCTCGATCATCTTGTCATAGCGTGCGTTTCGCATGAGCCCCGTCGGCGAGCAGACGCTACCGCTCGGATCGCCGCGGTAGATCCCATTGTTATTGAGGATGATGGTAATAATGGGCAGCTGGTAGCGACAGATCGTCTCGATCTCCATGCCGCAAAAGCCGAAGGCGCTGTCGCCTTCGATGGCGACCACGGGCTTCCCGCTCACTGTGGCTGCGCCGATCGCGTAACCCATGCCGATTCCCATCACCCCCCAGGTACCGCTGTCGAGGCGGCGGCGCGGCCTCTGCATGTCAATGATGTTGCGAGCAAAGTCGAGCGTATTGGCGCCCTCATTGACAATATAGACGTCGGGCCTCCCGGACAGCACATTACGGATGGCGCGCAGCGCGCTGTGGAAGTTCATCGGGCTTGGATCGGCGTTGAGACGTGCCGCCATGCGCTCCACGTTCTTCTGCTTTCGCTCCGCGATCCCGCTGAGCCACTCAGCACTGGGCTTGATCCGCCTCGATTTAAGGATGGCGTTGAAGGCCGAGAGCGCGGACTTGATGTCACCCACGACGGGGGCGGCAATTGGCCGGTTGCTGTCGATTTCGATTGGCGATATGTCGACCTGAACGAAGCGCGTGCTCTCCGACCAGAGGGGAGCCTTGCCATGGGAGAGTAGCCAATTGAGTCGCGCTCCGATCAGCATCACAACGTCGGCATGGCCGATCGCGTAGGACCGCGCAGCGGCAGCACATTGTGGATGGTCGTCGGGCAGCAGGCCCTTCGCCATCGACATGGGCAGGAACGGCATGCCCGTCGTCTCGAGGAACAGCCGAATTTCCTCGTCCGCTTGCGCGTAGGCCGCGCCTTTGCCGAGAATCGCGAGAGGGCGCTGGGCCGCAGCCAAGAGGTCGATGGCGCATGCGATCGCCTCCGGAGCCGGGACCTGTCGCGGCGCTGGATCGACGACCTTGACCAGCGATGCCTTCGCCGTCTCCGCGTCGAGGGCCGCGCCGAGTACCGCCGCCGTGAGGTCGAGATAGACGCCCCCCGGACGGCCGGACACGGCGGCGCGGATAGCCCGTGCGATGCCGATGCCGATGTCTTGGGGCCGATTGATGCGGTAGGCCGCCTTGGCGTAACGCTTGGCGGCCACCAGCTGATCGAGCTCTTCATAGTCGCCCTGCTCGAGATCCACAATCGCCCGGTCGCTCGACCCGCTGATCTGAATCATCGGAAAGCAATTGGTCGTGGCATTGGCGAGCGCGACCAGTCCGTTCAGGAACCCGGGAGCCGAGACCGTCATGCAGACGCCCGGCTTCTGGGTCAGATATCCGGCAATTGCGGCGGCGTTCCCTGCTGATTGCTCGTGCCGAAAGCCCAGGTAACGGATCCCCTCCGCCTGCGCCAGGCGCAGCAAATCCGTGATCGGAATGCCGGCGACGCCATAGATCGTATCGATCCCATTCAACTTGAGAGCATCCACAACCAGGTGGAACCCGTCCGTCATTTTCGCTGCAGTCATTTCATCAACCATTTGAGATCGCGCCGAAATAAACGTCGGCAAGGTGCGGCGGCGCCAGGGGGCCCGCTTCCACGGGAGGCCCCGGAATCCGGCCACGTCTGGATCAAAATTCTGCTGGCGCCCGAGCGCTTGATATTAAGAAGTCTGTGCCCCCGACGTCACGCTATTTACACTTTATCGCGGCGGCTGGCCTATGCCTCGACGGTCCGCATCACAATCGCCTTGATGGGATCGCGATATCCTCCGAGAAGGGCGCGGTAATTCATGCATGACTGATAGAGACATTCTTTAACGATCTCCTCGAACAATTCGTAGCCGCGCTGGCGCATCGCCAAATTCTGCGATGTAAGCAGGGCCGAGATCTCGTCGGTGAGAACCTGCGCATGCCTTGGATCCGCTATATCGACCGAGGCTTCGAATGCTTTGATCGACATCACGACACACCGACTTTACCTTCTTGCGCCACGGAGCTGGCTGCTCCTCCGCCAAGTATTTGCGGGTGATTTGGCGGCTCGCACGGAGACCTGCGAAGGATCGCCGCTCATCTGCTGGATCGGAACGCGATGGCACACCCGAGCGTTCGCCAAGATCACTTCAGGGCAGAGCAGATGTCGACGCCATAACACAGGTTATCCTCGATGCCCGCGCTCGGACAGAACCTCATGGCCTCCGAGAGGCCTGCGCCATGCGAGGGTCAAAATTGCACGCCGATACCCTCGTTCTGAGGATTAATTTTGCTCGCCGATTCATCCTTCGCGTTTGGCGATTTCGGCCACAGGCACGACCTGTCCTCGGCGACCTCGCTCCAACCCTCGGGCACTCGAACAGGCTGACCGGCGCGGGTAATCAAGGCAAACTCGGGCGCCGGCCCGAGCACCATCTGTCGGCGCCAGCAGGCAAGCGGCGGATGAGCGCCGTTATGGATATACTCGATAAGAGGCCGCCAAACGCTGCCGCGCGGACGGCTCAGCCAGCGGATCGTTGACCGCTCGGTCTGACAGGTGGACTCCCCCCGAACGAGGGCATAGAGGCCTCCATGCCCGATATCCATGAGCGCTGCGATATCGTTGTGCGGCCGCTCCATTCGTCCATAGGGCGCTTCCGCATTGATGAGGTCGAGTGCCCAGGAGCCTTGGAGATAGTACCAATCCTCGTAGCCGCCTTGATCCCCCAGCCATGGTACCGCCGAGATCCTATAGGTGGCGGAGCCTAGAAACCCCGGATAGGCGTGTTCATTAAGCGCCTCATGGAAACGTCGAAGCACGGCCTCGTAGGTGTCCTTGTCGGCATCTCCCTTTGCACGATGCCAGAATAGATAAGCGAGCATGTTAGTCGCTCCTCCAATTGCCGCTGCGCGAAAGCCCAGATTCAGCCTCGACCGCGTTGGGTCAAGCATAGCGGCCTAGCTATCGTCGCTCGACGGGCAGCCTTCGCAACAACCTATGTTAAGGCAGAAATCGTTGTGAGGTGTCACGAATTCCGCCGTGCCGGACTTGGCCTTGTCGCGTGAGATCAGAAAGGAGCAGCCATCATGGATATCTTTCCTCATCCGAGCAGTGAGCTTAGTGACACCCGCAAACGCCTCGCACCCGCAACCGAAGCGGCGTTTCGGGCCTTCAGCAAGCAGGTATTCAGCGACGGCGCCCTACCCGCCAAAGTGAAGCAGCTCATCGCGGTGGCCGTCGCGCACGTCACCCAGTGCCCCTATTGCATTCGAGGACACACAAAAGGGGCAATCCAACACGGAGCAACGCCGGAAGAGATCATGGAAGCGATCTGGGTCGCCGCCGAAATGCGCGCCGGCGGCGCCTACGCGCATTCCCTGATCGCCCTGTCGGTCCTCGAGGAACACCTATCTCAGCATTCGGGCGCCTCGCAAACGCCGCGATGACGTCGGATCGGCGGTGTCACAACGAGAGCTTCGGCGCCTATGCCGGATATCACGACGGTCATCCTATCTTCGGCTTTAGCGGCGGTCACTACCGGCCTGGGCGTCGTCCCCCTGATTTTCTCAAAGTCTATTCCGGCGCGGTTCATGAGTTTAGCCAGCGCCCTTGTCGGCGGACTACTGCTAGCGGCCACGTTTCAACTCATCGGCGAGGGAATGGCGGATGGCGCGGCCACGACAATCAGCGGGATCGTTGCAGGACTGGTTCTGATTACGGCCAGTCGAAAATGGCTGGAGGGACATGCGTCGCCCGACATCGGCCTCGCGGCGGAGTCGAAGCTAACGACGCTCATAAATGAGATCGCCAGCCTTGGCCGACGCGCGGGGAAGCATTCGAAGCAGCGTCCGATCCCGCAATACCCAGTGATGGATAAGCGCAGCAGCCGCATGAAGGCCCGCCAGAGCCAGCAGGCCGTTTGCGAGCAGCTCGTGCACTTCCTTCAAGCTGTGTGCGAACGCGCGATCTGCGGACCAAGGTGAGCCGACTTCGAACAACCCGAACACCGGCAACGGATTGCCGCGCGCAAATTGAATGGTGATGCCAACGATCGGGATGGCAATCAGCAACGCATAGAGCGCGTAATGAGCCAGTGTGGCGCAACGTTCCGCCCATCGACCCAGAACAGTCTTTTCCGATGGCGGCGGCGGATCCACTGCCCGCCAAAAGAGACGCATGGCCGCAAACGCGAGAACGGCGAGCCCAGCTGATATGTGCACGAACAATCCAGCGGTCCGCGCGGCGCCGCGCGGGAGCTCGTCACCGAATGTGCCGGTCGCCCAGGCCAGAAGCACCAGAATAACGACAGCCCAGTGCAAGGCCTGTGCGACTGCGCCGTAGCGCTCGGGGGAATTACGAAGCTGCATGATTCTCGCCACTCTGCTTATCGGGAAGTTTGGGGGAAATCTTGCCGGCCGCGTATTGGTCGACGAGGCGATCGCGCTTCACGTCGTGGGCGAATGCCACGCTTGAGACACCTCCCAGCGATATGGCTGGGGCAAGAAGGGATATCTTGTGCATATTGACGCTCTCGCAATTCGGACGCGACCGTTTTAGCTAGGAGGTGATCAATAACAGAGAGCCGCCTTCATTCGGCTAACGACGGGTATCAACGACTTGTCAGGTTGCACGGTCCGGTAGGTTTTTTGTATCGGGGAGACCGGCCCGGCATTCCGCGCGCGACCGTTGCGGGCCCGTCGAAATCGTCAGCATCAGGCCGCCAAGAAGGGACGAGGTGGAGAGGTCGAGCTGCCAGCCGTAAGCCTCGAGGACATCCTGAACGATCGCCAGCCCCAGGCCGGCTCCCTCTTTCCCGTCATCAAGACGGGTCCCGCGCTCAAGGACGCGCTCGCGTGCAGACGGCTCGATTCCGAGGCCATCGTCTTCGATTGTGATGGCGAGCCCAGCGGATCCGGACCGTGCGGTGATGCGTACACGCGAGATCGCATGTCGCGCGGCGTTATCCAGGATATTGCCGAGCACTTCTGCGAGGTCGGTGCGATCCATCGGAACCGTCAGGTCGTCGGCGACAAGAGAATCGAAGATAACCCGTGACCCCGATGATGTTCGGGTCAGCGTTGCAATCAAGGAGCGCAGGAGCGGAGCAAGCGCCGTCGACAGGTTTGCTCTATAGCGGGTCGATCCGCGCACGCGCGCGCGCGCCAATTCGCGATCCACATGGCGGCTCATGCTGTCGACCACGCTCTCGATGTCGCGAGCGATCGCCTCCTGGCCTTGTTCGCGCAGCCGGAGCGCATCCCCGGCAAGCGCGGCAAGCGGCGTTTTGAGTCCGTGAGCGAGATCCGCCGCCCGTCCGCGTGAGCGCTCGATTTCTCGTTCCTGGCTATCAAGCAAGGCATTGACTTCCTCGGCGAGCGGCTTGACCTCTGTCGGCACGCTCGTCGGCAGAAGACGGACGCGGCCAGCTCTAATATCCGCGATACCGCGGCGGAGCGCATCCAACGGACGCAAGCCAAGATTGATCTGGATCGCCGTCGCGGCTGCGAGAACAAGACCGAGAATAGCCAAGGCCGGAGCGAGGTCCTTGGCAAAATCGGCAGTAGCCCTGGATACACGTTCATAGTTGGCTGCCACCGCGACGCGAATTGGTACGCGCTGGCCGTTGATGGTCAATAGGATCCGTCTCTCGACAACCAGCACCTTGGCCTTGGCAGGACCCGGTATCTCATACTGGCGGACCTCTCCTTGCGCGGGCTCGTCGGTCGGCAGAGCGAGGGCGGAGTCCCACAGCGAGCGCGATTGCAAGAGCTGGCCATTATTGTCGGTGATCTGCCAGTACAGCCCGGACAAGGGATTTGCGAAGCGCGGATCCGTCGGTTGCGGGGTGACGACGACCTTTCCCTGGGGATCAACATCGATGCCGGCCAGAAGCTGACTGAGATCAACCTCGAGGTCTTCAGCCATTGAGCGGGTAAGATGCCGCTCGAATAACACTGCGAAGCCTCCGCCTGCGGCTGCGAGGGCAATCAGAATTGCTATAATCCCCCCTATAAGAAGTCGCAGGCGAAGAGAGCTGCCGCTCACGCCAGCGGTTCCAATACGATGTAGCCGAATCCGCGCCGCGTCTCGATCAGGCTCGTGCCGAGCTTCTTGCGCACGCGTCCGATCAAGACCTCGAGGGCATTGGAGTCGTGGTCCTCGCCATGGCCATAGACGTTCTCATCAAGCTCCTGCTGCGACACGACGCGGCCCCTGTGCAGCAACAAATAGCTGACGACCCGGTATTCCAACGGCGACAGTGCAATCGGAATGCCTCTCACGCTCACCCTCATCTGACGCTCATCCAATGTGACGTCGCCGATTCTGACGATTGGTGATGCATGTCCCGCCGATCGCCGAACGATCGCCCGCAGGCGCGAGAGCAGCTCTTCGATATGGAAGGGCTTTGGCAGGTAATCGTCCGCCCCGGCGTCAATCCCGTCAACCCGCTCGGCCCAGCTTCCCCGAGCCGTCAGGATCAGTACGGGCGTCGTGCGATTATTGGCGCGCCAGCGTTTGAGGACCGAAAGACCATCCATTTTCGGCAGGCCGAGATCGAGGATGATTGCCCCATAATCCTCGGTGTCGCCGCGAAACCAGGCTTCCTCACCGTCGCTTACGACATCAACCACATGGCCGCTCGCTTCGAGGGCGCGCACGACGTCCGCGGCGATTCGGCGATCATCCTCGACAAGAAGCACGCGCATTATTTCTCCTTGATCCGCTCGATATCCCCGGTATGTGCATCGACATAGACCTCAAACAAGCGGCCTTGGTTATCGGCCACCCGGAACTCGTATTGCCAGTGACCGTGCTTGTGCTCGATTTCAACGCCGACCACATCGCCCGGCAACTTGCCGCGGGTTACGGCAAGGATGTCCGAGAGCGATCGGATTTCACCGTTCTGGACCGCTTGCCGAATGGCCCTGTAGTCGGCGTCATCGTCTCCCGCTCGAGCGGGCAAAAGCGGCATCGTCATGATCACAACGGCGGCCAGCACCGCGAATGTTGCTGAATGGAAGGGTGATCGCATGCGCCGAACTCCTCTGAGCCGGCCAGTTTCGCGCAATTGAGCTGACAATCCGCTGATAACGATCACGGGCCGCCTGTCAGCTCCGCCCACCGGATGGGTTGCGCCGGCGACACCGACGAACGCAACCTACTCCGCCATGCCGAAGCGCTTCAGGCATTGATCTAGCTCAATGCCCCGGACGTGCCGCTCCTTCAGTCCAGCCGGTTTTGACGCAGGTCAATGAGCAACGGAAGGATCCCTGCCAAACATCCGGAAACCGATAACACGCATTCGTCGGAAACGGCGTGAATGAGTGGTCGACCGGCGATGCAGCTGATGCATTCGGAGGTGCCGCCATGTTGCGCAAAGTTGGCGATCTGATGAAGCGCGAGGTCTACCAGCTGCCGCCGAGTGCCAGCGTATATCAGGCAGCATGCCTCATGAAAAAACGAGGCTGTGAATCGGTCGTCGTCACCCAGCGGGGGCGGATCCTTGGCATTTTTACGACCGGAGACCTTGTTAAGCGCGTCGCTGCCGAAAGGCGGAGTCCATCGACGGTCAAGCTGGTCAGCGTCATGACCGAGAAGCCCGACATGGTGAGTCCGGAGACCCTCGCCATAGACGCCCTAAGGATGATGCAGGATGGTCGTTACAGGCACCTTCCCGTCGTGGACGGGAAGCAACTCGTCGGCATCATTTCACGCCGCGATTTCTTCGGTCGGGAGCAGTCGATCGTCGAGGACGAGGATCATATTTCGGAAGTCATATGGTAGGCGTATTCGCGCGATAGCCATAATTGAGCTTGGCGCGATGCTCCTAAGCGATGAGTCAAAACTTGTCAGGGCATTCGAATTGCGTCAACCCATCATCGACACGATCGTCTCAAGGTGAGAATCATCCTCGACCGGAAGGTGCGCGATGCCGGCTCGATATGCCGAGGTCTGCAAGCTGCGGGCTGCCGAATGTCGGCAATCGGCCGAAACGGCGACGGACGACGTGGTGGGCCAAGCCGTCCGCGGCGCGTCTCTTGAAAAAATCCTCGGGGAATAAATAAGTCAAATGAACTCCCAGGATTTGATGGTAAGCTGAAGCTGAATGGATCGCGCTTGCTGCGGGAAATTTCGCGCAAATCCACCCAAAAGGAACCCGGCAGCGGCCTAGAAAAGCGATCCGAGTCACGATCAAAAATTATTCCGTTTGAATCGCAATGAGCATGTACAGCCGACCGAGGCGCATCCGTGCCAAGCCGAAGAGCGGCTTGCGCAAGGAGCGCGGGAAGCGGAAGGGCAAAAGCCCGATACGGACCGCCAAGGCGACGGGGCAAGGCAAGACGCGGATAAAGGCGAAGGGAAGCGAGCGGAAGCGCGGTGAAGGCGCGGCAAGCGTAGCAGCAGCGGCGAGGGGCGGCCGAGCGCAAGCCTCGCCGTCTTCTCCGGTCGGAAAGCTCGGCGACGAGGCCAAGCACATCCTAGCGGCGATTGTCCAATCATCGGAAGCGGCAATCATCAGCAAGACCCTGAACGGCATCGTGACGAGCTGGAACCCCAGCGCCGAGCGTCTGTTCGGCTACACCGCGGCGGAGATGATCGGCAAGCCGATAAGCATCATCGCGGCGCCGAGCCGCCCGAGGGAAATGGACGAGATTCTGGCCCGGGTTCGACGCGGTGAGCATGTCGATCATTATGAGACCGAGCGAAGCCGAAAAGACGGAAGCATCATTCAAATCTCCCTTACCGTATCGCCCATCTACGATGAGAACGGGCGAATTATAGGCGCATCCAAGATCGCGCGCGATATCACCGGGCGCAAGCGCGCCGAGGCCGAGTTGAGGACAAAATCCGCGCAGCTTGAGGAATTCACCCATGCCTTGAATTTGGCACCTGCGATGGTGCGTGCACTCGATGGCAGAATTCTCTATTGGGCGCGCGGGTTGCAAGAGCTCTACGGCTGGCCACCCGAAGAAGCCGTCGGACGAATTGCCCATGAGCTTTTGGCGACGAGGTTTCCCGAGCCCTGGCAAGCGATTGCCGCCCAGCTTCTCGAGACAGGCGAATGGCGCGGTGAGCTGACCCATACCCGCAAGGATGGCAGTCAAGTGACGGTGATCAGCCAGTTGGCATTGCACCGGAATTCTCATGGCGATCCGATCTCCATCCTGAAACTCGATTGGGATTTAACCGCGGTGAGGCAGCAGCAGGAGATGCTTGAGGAGCGAGAGGCCCGATTGCGCCTCATCCTCGAAACTGCCCCCGATGCGATCATTACGATCGACGAGCGCGGAATTATCCAGTCGTTCAGCCATGCGGCAGAGCGGATGTTCGGTTACACGGCTGGGGAGATTGTCGGCCGTAATGTCAAGATTCTGATGCCCCAGCCCGATCGCAAAAATCATGACAGGTACCTGGAGCGCTATCTTCGGACGGGCGAAAAGCGGATTATCGGCATCGGCCGGCGTGTGAATGCCTTGCGCAGGGATGGAGCCGTCTTTCCGATCGAGCTAGCGGTGGGCGAGGTTAATTTTGGGTCGACCCGCATCTTCACCGGATTCATTCGCGATCTCACGGATCGCATCAAGATGGAGGAAACCCTTCACCAAGCGCAGAAGATGGAGGCGATCGGCCAGCTTACCGGCGGCGTCGCCCATGACTTCAACAATCTTTTGACGGTCATATCGGGCAACTTGGAAATGCTCGAGCGCCGTCTCGATGACGAACGGGACAAGGAATACCTGAAAGAGGCGCAGGAGGCATCGGAGCTCGGCGCGGACCTTTCGAAAAGACTGCTCGCTTTCGGCCGGCGCCAGCCCCTCAACCCGACGAGAATAGACCTCAATAGCCTCGTCGTTGGCGTGATCGGCCTTCTGCGGCGAACCCTTGGCGAGACGATAGCCATAGAGACGCGCCTTGCGGCGGGGCTATCCATGATCGTGGCGGATCCCAGCCAGATCGAGAATGCCCTCGTGAACCTGGCTGTGAACGCGCGCGACGCCATGCCCCAGGGCGGGCGATTGATCATCGAGACGCGATGGGGAGAAATCGATGCGGATTACGCGGCCTATGTCGACGCGGCCCCCGGCAAATATGTCACCCTCTCGGTGACGGATACAGGCACGGGCATGACGCCGGAAGTGCGACAACACGCCTTGGAGCCGTTCTTCACGACGAAGGCGCCGGGGACGGGGACGGGACTCGGCTTGAGCATGGTTTATGGCTTCGTGAAGCAGTCAGGCGGCCACATCCAGCTCTACAGCGAGCCGGGACACGGCACCACCGTCCGGCTTTATTTGCCGGCGCGGGATGAGGAGGCCAAGACGCAGCGAAAAGAGGCTTCGGCGTCGGTCACGCTTCGCGGATCGGGGGAGAGAGTGCTGGTTGTCGAGGACGATCCGAGGGTGCGCCGGATTTCGCGCCATCGACTCGCGGAGCTCGGCTATACGGTTCTCGACGTCGATAGCGGCCCGGCCGCTCTGCAAGTGCTTGACAGCGCGGAGCCTGTTGACCTGCTCTTCACCGACATTGTCATGGCCGGCATGACGGGCTTGGCGCTCGCACAGGAGGCGCTGCGGCGGCGGCCGGGGCTGAAGATATTGCTCACATCCGGCTACGCCGAGCCTGCAATCATCAGCGAAGGATTGGCGATCAGGAATGCGGGCTGGATCGGCAAGCCTTATACGATCGACGACCTCGCGCTCAAGCTGCACCAGCTTCTCGCGACCGATTCAGCCCGCGAATGAGGACGGCGTCCTCGCCTTACCGCTCGCTCGAATGATAGATACAAACGCTGCGCGCCCATTGCCGGCTCGACGGAAGGTCGATCAAGATAAAGACAACGATGATGGGATGCGCCAACTGAGGCTCGCCCCGCGCTTCATTCGTAGCGTAACGCCTCGATCGGGTCGAGATGCGCGGCCTTCCGTGCCGGATAATAGCCGAAGAAGACGCCGACCGCCGCGGAGAACAGGAAACCACCGGCGATCGCAACGGCCGAGAACGGCGCGAGCCAGCCGGAAATGAACGAGATCGCTGCCGAGATCCCCACACCTGCGATAATTCCCGCAACCCCGCCGCTTACGCTCAGGAACACCGCCTCGGCAAGGAACTGGAGCAGCACATGCAGCCGGCGCGCGCCGATTGCCATCCGAAGCCCGATCTCGCGCGTCCGCTCCGTGACCGAGACGAGCAGGATATTCATAATGCCGATGCCGCCCACCAGCAGCGAGATCGAGGCCACTGCGGCGAGCAGAAGCGCCATGATGCGACTGCTGCTTTCCGCGGTCTCGACGAACTGGCTCAGATTGCGCACGTCGAAATCCTTGACCTGGCCGGGCTTGATGCGATGACGGCGCGCCAGGGTTTGCGTCGCCTGGCGGATGGCCGTCTGCACTTGGCGCTGACTCGCTGCTTGGATGAAGATCAGGTTGGCAAAGCCGGTCAACCGTGCCTGCAAGTTGTACGGATTGGGCGGCAGAAGATAGGGCCAATTGAGCGGCGCTTGCTGCTGGCTCGGGGCCGCGATGCCCAGCGCTTTTCGCTCGGCTGTCGTGAACGGCATCATGATCAGATCGTCCTGATCCTGGCCAAAGGCGGATTGGCCCTTGGGTGCGAGGACGCCGATGACGCGCAGCGGCACGCTTCGCACCTGGATGAAGGCGCCCAGCGGATTCTCGTAAGGGCTGAAGAGCTGGCGATAGACGGTCTGTCCAATGACAACGACGAGATCCGCCTTCATGTCATCCTCGGCCGTGATCGCCCGGCCCGCGGCGATGCGCCAGTTCGTGATCGGCGGATAATTGGGGCTGACGCCCTGAATGTTCGTCATCCAATTCTGGTTGCGGTATTGAACCTGCCCCTGCTGCCGGATGAGGTAGCCAACCTGAGAAATCGCCGGATCCTCGCGGCGGATCGCCTGGGCATCGCCCACCGTCAGGGTCGTCGCGCTACCGAAGCCGGCGCGAGCGCCTCCGGTTGTGGTGGCCCCCGGGACAATGACGACGACGTTGGTGCCGAGGCTTTCGATCTGTTTGCGCACCGCCTCGTTGGCGCCCTCTCCCACCGCGACCATTACGATCAAGGCCGCGACGCCGATGAAGACGCCCAGCATGGTAAGCGCCGAGCGCATCTTATTGCGCCCAATCGCCTGAGCCGCCGCTGCGAGGATCATCAATCCGAAGGCGCCGACGCCGCCGGGAGGGATGATCGGCGCCCCGCGCGCCTTTCGACGCTGGAAGAGGGCCGCGCCCTCCGCCTGCATCGCAGGGGTGGGCGCTGCTGACGGCTGTTCGGAGCGCGTAACTCGCTTATCGGCGATGATCTCGCCGTCTCGCATGGTTACGATTCGATCCGCATAGGCTGCAATGTCGGCCTCGTGCGTGACGACGATGATGGTGACGCCATGATTTCGGTTGAGCGAGGTCAGCGTCTCCATGATTTCATGGGATGTCTTCGTATCGAGATTCCCGGTAGGCTCGTCGGCCAAGAGCAGGCTCGGCGCATTGATCAATGCCCGCGCGATGGCGACGCGCTGCTGCTGGCCGCCCGAAAGCTGGCCCGGCGTGTTGCGCTCGCGCGCGCTTAGGCCAAGCAAGGCCAATGCCGCGCGCGCACGCTCAAGGCGCTCCTTCCGGCTCGCCGGGCCCGAAGCCGCGTAATAGAGCGGCAGGCCGGCGTTCTCGATAGCGCTGGTGCGCCCGAGCAGGTTGAAGCTCTGAAAGACAAAGCCGAGGCGCTCGCTCCGGATGCGTGCAAGCTCCGGCTCGCGAAGCCTGGCGACGTCCACGCCTTCGAAGTAGTAGTGCCCGGTCGTCGGCCTGTCGAGGCAGCCAAGAATGGACATGAGGGTCGATTTTCCCGATCCCGAGGAGCCCATGATGGCGACGAATTCGCCGGGCTCGACAACGAGGTTGACGCCGCGAAGCGCCTGCACGCGCACATCCCCCGTGACGAAGGTCCGACCCACGTTCTCGATCTTGATAACCGGCTGCGCCATCCCGACTCCTTCGACCATTGGAGACGTGCCTCAGGGGCGCGGCTGCGACGGCCTCGATTGACCGTTTGCCGGGCTGCCCTCTTCGGCCACGATGACCTTGTCGTCTGCCCGAAGATCCCCTTTGACGATCTCGGTGAAATTCTCATCGTCGAGGCCCAGCACGACGGGGATGGAAACCGCCTTGCCGTCGCGCAGCACCCAGAGACGGGATTCCGAGCCGACACTCATCGAGATCCCGCCGGATGGAACCTCGGTGGCGACGCCGATCGCAAGCCCGCCCGGCGTATAGCGCAGCGCCTGATTCGGCACCCTGAGCACATTGCTCCTCCGATCGACGATGATCCGTGTGGATGCGGTCATACCGGGCTTCAAGGCCAAGTCCCGGTTGTTGACGCTGACCACGGCATCGAACGTCACCACATTCTGCACCGTCTGCGGCGACTGACGAACCTGGGTCACCGTCCCCTCGAAAACGCGCCTGGGAAAGGCATCGACCGTAAAGCTCGCCCTATCGCCCTCTCTGAGGCTTCCGATATCGCTTTCGCTGACATTGGTGTCGACCTGCATCCGCGTGAGGTCGGTCGCAATCAGGAAGAGCGTGGGCGTCTGGAAGCTGGCGGCGACCGTCTGCCCTTGGGTCACGTTTCTCGATACCACGGTGCCATTCACGGGCGAGGTGATATCGGTGTAGTCGAGATTAACCTGGGCTGCATCGAGCTCGGCCTGACGCTGTTCGATCGTCGCTTGATCGAGGCCGATCTGGGCCTGCGCCTGGTCATAGAGATTCTTCGCGTTGTCCGCGGCATCCTGGGAGGCGAACTTATGCGCCGCCAACGCGCGGTAGCGCTCGTAACCGAGCTTCGTGTAGGCGAGATTTGCCTTGTCCTTCTCGAGTTGCGCCTTCGCAACTGCCAGGTTGGCCTCGTCTTGATCGACCACCGTTTGATACGGCCGCGGATCGATCTTGGCGCAGACTTGGCCGACTGTTACCTGGGTGTTGTAATCACAATAGAGCTTTTGAATGACACCCGACACATAGCTGCCGACGATAATCGTGAGTTCCGGATTTACCGTGCCGGTCGCGGTCACCGTCCGTGTGATGTCCCCGCGCGCGACGGATACGGTCGTATAATGGACGACCGCCGCGCGCCGCATGCTCCACCAGATGATGCTACCGGAAGCTGCAAGCGACAGAAGCAAAGTGATGGCCAGCCACCGTCTCGGAATACTCGCCCAAAACCGGCGGACCGAGGGCTCATCTCGGGACTGTGGCGGCGATGCCTGCCGCAATAAAGGCCGCGTTCCGACCTGCTCGTTCATCATAGAGCTCCAGGGAGGCTCCCGAGACTGCCGTGACGCATGCCGGGTGGCATTGATCCAGCTCAAGGCCCGCGTCGGGGTAGGTGATGGCGGCGCACTGTCGGGCCGTCCTGAGCGGCGGCCATGGATCGAGGGTTATTTCCGCTGGCTCGTGCCGCCGCAAAGCGGTCGCTCGTCCGTCTTGCTCACAGGGTCGAGCCGAGATCGGCGACGCGGGCGAGCCGAGCCCCAGATCGCCGCGATAACGTCCTCCACAATGAGGCCATCGGCCGTCATGAGCAGTTGAGCGATGGGGTCAGAGAGGAGTTCGGCGAGCCTCGGCTCGGCGCCGGCCTTTTCCCAGGGGCCTCGCTTTCTTGTCATATGGGCGTGTCCCGGCTCTCAATGAGATAACAGGACCGCGAGCGCGCCCTTTCCGATCACGTCTCGGGTCGCGCCACCGAACAAGAGCTCGCGCCATCGCTTGTGGCCGTAGCCTCCCATCACCAGCAGGTCCGCACCGAGGTCGTGCGCTTCGATAAGAAGGTGCTCGCCCATCCCCATTCCGGACTTTGCCATGACGCTGCGGCGGCTCGCGGCGATTCCGTGCCAGGCGAGATAATCGACAACGAGCGCCGTTTCTCCCAAATGCCCATCGCCGATCGCGATGATCGACACGGTCCGCGCGGCCGCGAGAAACGGAAGCGCCGAGGCCAAGGCCCTGATGGTCTCGGGCGTGTCGCTCCAGCCCACGGCGACCGTCTCGCCGATGGCCGTAGGCCCCCGGGCCGGCGCCAGGAGGATGGGGCGGCCGCAGCGGAAGAGGGTCTCCTCAATGGTGTCGGTATACGGCTGGTCGATCACCCGCTCCGAGCGGCCGAGCACCGCGAGATCGTGAAACCGCGCGCGCTGCGCCACGAGCGCGGGCGCATATCCCTTCTCCTCGCTCCAGGCTGCCGAGGCACCGCTCCCGGCGGGCGTCTCGACGAAGAGCAAGCCGTGCCGTGCCGCCGCCGCCTCGAAGCTCGCCCGGGTCCTGGCAGCCAGGGCGGCGGCTTCTGCTCCCATTCTGTCGAGCATCTCCTGGAACCACGCGCCCGGGACCGGCATGCCAAGGCCATCGGCCGCCGCCGCGATGACCGCTCGCGGATCGATGCGGACATGAAAGCCTTCGACATGGGCGCCGAAACGATGGGCGAGCCGGCAGGAAAGCTCCGTAACCCCCTCACTCGCGGTGCCGCCGCTGATCGCAGCGAGAATAGTCCTGTAGCCCATGCGCCTCCTCCCCGGTGGATACGCCGCCAGCCTGCGCAATCAGGGGTGAAATTTCCTTGAGCTAGGTCAAGCGCGACCCCCTCGCAAGTCTTCCATGGACCCAAGCGCATGAAGCCGGCAGCTGCAGAAGGCTATGCCGCGCCTCTGCTCGAATACATGGAGCATCCCGGCAACGGCCCACGAAAATAGGAGCGCCATACGACGAGCGTGAGCGAGGCGTTGGTTGATTCGCAGCCCTCAGCTTCGGAGACCTCTTTCCTTCATCCAACGCCCCGTCTCATCTCTGTCTGAACCCGGACAGTGACCCGTGGCGGCTAAAGCGACCCGTCTCAGCGCCGATTCAATTGACGCGCGAGCCGTCGCGTTGCGACGAGATCCGACGCGTCATGCTTACCGCCGGAGCCGGCCGCGCCGGCGACGCTCAACGGGACGCGCGCGCCGAAAATGACGCGGCTCAGGATGTCGCGTCCGATCCGGTCAAGCGGCGCCGTTCGCTCGGCGCGGCCTATTATTGTCACGCTGGGCAGCGCAAATCTGAAGTATGCTATTCAAATTCTTACAACCGAGCCCCTTGCGGAGGTGTCGTGAATCCCGACGTCCCCGCGACCCCTGGCGGCATCCCGAATGCCGCCGCGCTCGCCGCCTCGCTGGCGCAGCTCACCTCGGGATGGACACCGGGCGCCGGCGTCGCGCCGGAGGCGTTGACCGTAGCTCGACACGCCCTGGCTTGCAGCCTTCTTGCAAACAAAGGCATCAACGATCTGCTCGCGGCAACTACGCCGGTAAAGGCGAGACCGCCGGCCAACCCGCAGCTTTCGATCGAGTTGCAACGGATTGCAGAGGCGGCGATTGCGGCCCCGCGGCCGCGCACGATCGCCGTGATACGCACGCCGCTCGCTGCCGGCATATCCAATCCGACCGGCCGTCCCGACTGGACCCGAGGCGCGCGGATCATCGACAGCTACGGACCCTTTCAAGATCTCCAGGGTGTCGCGCACTGGGTTGATCTGGTACTGCGCACCGTCGCGCTGCCGTTTGCCTTCGGCAGCCCGGCATCACCCTTCGCAGTCTTCCCCGTTCGTGAGTTCCTGCATCCTCCGCCGACGCCGTCGAGCCTCTCCCTGGGCGCGGGCAGCGCCTGGTTTCTGGCCAACATGCTTTCGCCGGCCTTTCCCGGCGGAAGCTTCACCGGGCTCGCGATCACTGGCGGCGCGCTCAACTCTTCGGCGCCGCTGAGTTTCCAGAACGGCGTGTATGTGGTTCCGGCGAACGCCACCCTCACCGTCACCCTGACCCTCGCGCCTGCTTCGCTGCCGGTGAGTTCGGGTGGCCCCGGGGCGGATGCCGCGGCGGCCATTTTCACGCCGCCGCCCAACGTCACCATCCGCTTCCAGCAATCGGGGGCTGCGTTCGAGGCCATTGCGGACTCCAGCGCACAAGCCTACGGCTCCACGGTCAAGCTGCATTGGAACCGGCAAGCCCCGATCCAGGTCACCGGACTGCCCGCACTCCTCGTTCCTTGTGAAGTCTCGACGCCGAATTTCCCGTTCGACACGGTTCGGTCGACGCTGTTCACGCCTTCCGGCGTCGGCGCCATCACTCAGGCCGGCTGGGCCTTGCCGCTCGCGGCCACCGCCTCCGCCAGCCTACCTGAGGCGGCAGGGCCCGGCGCGGGCTTGGTCGCGTTCGCGCCGGGCGCTTCCATTCAGACCGCGCTCCTGCCCACCGCCGCACCCATCGCCAACGGGCTCATCGAGATCGGAACGGGCAGCCTCTACGCGATGGCGACCGGCAAAGCCAAGCCCACGAGGACGACTTACCAGCTCTGGCCGGAAGCAGCCCCCTCCAAGCTGAAGACCTCGGTCGAGTTCGCCACGCCGCCGAGCTTCGTCTTCGCCTTCTTCTCCACCGTCACTCAGGAGCTGCTGCTCGCCCCGGGAGAGGCGACGGCGCATTTGGACCGGCCACTCGCGGCCACCGGCGCGCGCTTTCCCTATCGGGCGAGCGCTCTCCTGCTTCTCGACCAGTCGAGCACCGCCAATCGCGTCTTCCTCCTCGCCTCGCGCCCAGACATGCGCACGCCCATCGTTCCTCTCGCACTTGAGAACGCCTTACTGGGCGTGGACGCGCCGACCGTTCTGGCGTTGGCCGGCGTTCTTCAAAGCGATAACGTTCTGAAGGCTGCCATCGGCCTCTACTTCGATCTGCGCTGGCTGCTGCCCACGCTTCCGGACCCCTACGCCGCCAATTTCGATCTGACGTTCATACCCAGGGAAGCCGGTCAGAACGCGCTGGCCACGCTCCTCGCGGCGATCACCTGGGCCGGCAGCGGCGCCGAGCCCGTGCTCGGTTTCCAACTCCTGCCGCCGCCGCAGGGAGCGAGCGCGGCCGGCACGCCATTCCCGTCATCCATCGCCGCGCGCGGCACGATCGCCGCCGCGGCGTCGGTGTCCCGAGGTGCGAACCCCGCATTGCTGGATCTGTCCACGCGCGTCGACCTGCTTGGCGTCGCACTGGCCCCGGAGCTGGCGCGGCTCGCCGGCCGGAACAGCCCAGGCCCAGCGCTTCAGGAATCGAATCCAGCCGCCAGCCTCGCCTTGACCGGCATGTGGCTCTCCCTCAACAGCTCGCTGGTCGCGACCTTCGCCCTGCCTCAAGTCTCGTGGGAGCCGATGGAGTCCACGGCGGCCGATCAGCCGGGCCCCATCGCCTGCGATCCCGCCTCCGACGGCAATCCCCTGCTGATCGCGGCTCCCGATCGGCAGCAGCTCGTCCGCTTCAGCCCCGGCCCGGTCCTGCTCAACAACATCCACAACGTGGCCGCCGGGCTTCCGTTCGCCGCGAGCTTCAGCCTGCCCTTCGGGCTGAACGCGATCATCCTGCAGCCAAACCGGCTGGTGAAAGGCAGGCGCGGCGGCCTGCTCTCGCAGTTCCTGGCCGCGGGCGGCCAGTTCCGCACCAATGTTCCGCAATTCCCGGACTCCTTTGTACCGAACCCCAGCCCTCCGCCGCCTACGCTCACGGGCGCCTTGCAGCTCACCGTGATGCCCGAGCATCCCGAAAATCCCGATGCCGTCTTCCCCGGCGCGACGGAGGTGGACGCCGCCCACGGACCGTTCATCGGGCCCACGCCCAATGGCTACGGCTACACCGTCATCGGGCCCACCGGCACCAGCGGCGTGGGCGAGATCTTCGAGGGCGAGTTCGGCGCCCAGGGCAAGCAGCCGGGCGTTCCCGTGCGCCGCATCGACTTCTCCGGCTACGGCGCCAGCATCTTCAGCGAGTGGGGCAAGCCCAATCAGGTTCCTCCGGCCATCATCAAGGTCCAGTTCGATACGACCATCGGACGCACGGCCTACGAGGTGGTCCAGGCCGAAAGCGTCATTTATCCGTATTGCGTCTATGTCGTCCGCACCGTCACCATCCAGCGTCAGAATGCTGGATGGGTGAAGCGCACCGATACCGGCTGGCAGGCGGCGTCCCCCGGCCAGTTCCAGTTCCCCCAGGACACCGCCGCGCAATGGGCAAACCGTGTGCACGCGGGGGCGCTGGCCGGCGCATTCAACGTTCGCAATATCCGCGACCAGCCCGAGATCATCGATATTCCCAGCTCGCCCTTCCAATTCAAGAAGGTCCTCTTCGATGCGGATCTCGGCATCGCCACGAGCCTCAACGTCTTGCAGGGCGGCTTTTCAGCACCCGTGGCGGGCATCCCGAATCCGCCAGTGCTGGTCGCCTCGCGCGACATGGTCGGATATGTGCAGATTGCGCCCGACGGCCAGTCGCCCGACCCGCCCACCATGAAGGCGCTGCTCGATCGGATCGGACCTCTCGACCCGGGCGTCGCCTGCACGGTGGAAGCCGGCCGCGCCAACAACCTGCCAGGCACCACCCTTCGATGCTCGGCCTTCGAAGTGGACATCATTACCGAGACGAATACCGGGGCTCCCACACCGGCGCTGGGCGTGGCGCTGCGCGGGGCACCACAGATTCCGCGTGGCGGCGGTTGGAGCCTGGGCCGGCGCAAGTTCTCCGATCCGGCGCCTTCGGCTCTTCCCGATGATTTCCCCATGCCGCTGGTTCAGCCGGCGGGGGTTGCCGATTTCTGGTACCTGTCGGACGTCGCCGACGTTCTTCAGCTTACCCAGCCGGACGCGTTCTACAGCCTGATGCACGCGACGGGCACGCACAAGGTGCTGTTCGAGTCACCCCGGATTCCCACGGCCGCCGCCGTTCCCGGCCTGCAATTCCCCAAGCCCAATCCGCCGGGGCCGCCGAAACCCGGCGCCGTGGCCGCCAACCCCGGCTCGCCCAATCTCGGCGACCTCGCCTCGATCCTCAATTCCACTGGCCTGTTTCCGGATATTGCCAACGCCCTCTCCCTGATCCAGGGCGCCCTCGAGCAGATCAACACCATCTCCCAGGGGTTCCACTATTCGAAGACACACGGCTTCGATCCCAACCAGCGCGTCACCCTCGTCGATCTCGGCGTCATCAACATCGCACTCCAGTATGCCGACACGACCGATCCCGCCCTGCCGGCAGCCAAGCTGATCTATGCCGTGGACTCCTCGGCTTCGCCGAGCTGGAGCCTGAGCATCGGCCCCCTCTCCTTCCTCGTTACGGTGCCGGTTTTCGGCAGCACGCCCATTCTCACCATCACCGGCGGCTTCTCCGCCGACGAGCACACCAAGGCGGGCTTGACCAACCTCAACGTCCAGATGGGCGACGCCCTCAGCGTGGTCAAGAACGTCTTCAGCGATCTGCAGGCGCTGGCGCAGTTCCTGCCGGGCGGGGCCGGCGCCAATCTCGATGTCGCGCTCTCCGATGGCAGGCTCACCGTCAGCGACACCTTCGCGATCGCCGATATGCCCCTTGGCATAGGGGACATCACCGACGTCAGCCTCGATCTCGGCCTCGGCATCCGGCTCTCGCCGCTATCGGTCGACTTCGCGGTCGGCATCGGCAGCGCGAGCAACCCCTTCAACTGGATCGTCTCGCCCCTGGCGGGCAACGGCTTGATGGATTTCGGCGTCCGCGCCAACCAGCCGGCGCTCACCATCCAGGGCGGCATCGGCCTGGGTCTCGCCATCGACCTGGGCATCGCGTCCGGCTCGGCTTCCGTCGCCATCGCGATGCAGCTCAACGTCACCGGCAACACCATCACCCTCATGGCGATCTTGAGCGGGCAGGCCTCGGTGGACGTCCTCGACGGCCTCGCCAGTGCCACCATCACGCTCTCCGCGGCGCTGGGCGTCGGGCTCGATCCCTTGATGCCGCCCGTGCATCTGCTGCCGCCCCCGGTGAGCATCGGTCCCGAGGACATCACTCTGATCGCGTCCTGCTCGGTCGGCATTCACATCAGCGTGTGCTGGGTCGTCAGCGTGAGCTGGGACGGGTCCTGGACGTTCTCGCAAACCGTCACCATGCCGCAGGTCACGGTCAACGTGTGAGCGAAGGAGCGCGTTTTGGCACTCAACGATCTCGAGCTCGGCCTCATGGCGTTTCCCCAGCGCTGGGATGGCCCGTCGGGCATGCTCTCGCTCAATATCCTCCTGCTGCCCGTGGGCGATCCCACGGCGCCGCTCGGCGGCGGGCCGAAATTCGCCGGCACTGCGGTTTCCCTCGTCATTAACCTGGTCTCGGGGCTCGACGCGCTGCCCTCGAGCGGAACCGTTCCCGACCATACCGTGCCGTATGTGGCGCAACCCCCGGCGGTCGCGCCCACCTTGTTCTCCACACTCTTCAACCAACTCGTGGCTAAAGGAATCATGGTAACCGGCAACAAGCTCGCCACGCCCCCGCCGGCAAGCGCCCGCATCAAGAAATCGCTCCCCGCGAGCTATACCGCGGCGTTCCCCTTCGAGCGGCCACGCAGCAGCGACCTCAGCATGGGCGACGGCTTCGGCTGCGCGCTCCGGGAGCAGGCGCCCGGCCTGAATGCTGCACTGCCGCCTCCCGACACGCAAATCGGCTGGGGCCAGGTGATCTCCTATGCCCTGCGCCAGCCGGTGCTGGCCGAGGATCTTGGGCTCATCTACCGGCTGACGCTCCCGATCCCCGCGGCGCGTCTCGCCGAAGGCGGCTATGTGTGGGCGGCGCTTGATACCAGCTCGGGCGCCAATCCGTGGGTGGCCGACTTCAAGGCCAACCCCGACACGATCAAATCCTATGCCGCGCGGCTTCCCGAACTGGACGCCGCCCATGCGCGCAGCCTTTTCGCCGCGACCCTGTTCCCGATCGTCGCGACGCCCCCTTCCAACCTGGCGCAGGCGCAACTGGAGGCCGAGGAATACGATGACGGCTTTGCGCAGATCGTCCACGCCAACCAGCCGACCACCATCGATACCGCCACCCTCGCGGCGGACCAGATCGCGCCCGGAACCGAAGCCGGCATTCAGCTCGGCTGGGACGACGAGCAAGTAACCGTTTGGCTGAACAGCCAGATCGACCTGCTGCGGGACCGCGTCGGCGGGACCACCAACACGCCGGAATCGCCACTCGGCGTGCAAGGATACCGTGTGGATGTGCGCCAGAAAGGCGCCCCGACTTGGCGCTCGCTTTGCGTGGTCAATGGTACCCTGCCGTTCGACCAGACCTCGTTCGGCGGCGCGGTGACGACCTCCATTACGGGCAACGAGTTCTGGGTGGCTCCAGCGCCGGTGCGACCGAGCGCGGACGACAACAGCACCAACGATCAGCCGGCCTGGCTGCCGCTCTACTTCGCCCAATGGGCGGGGGCGAGCCTGGTGCTGCCCGACCCCGTGGTGCAGCTTCTGGCCTACGCCGTCAATGCCGCCAATACCGCCAAGGCCGGGCAGCCGCTGCCGCCGCCGAGCTTGCCCAATCCCAATCCCGATCTCACGGGCGTGCCGGCTCTCCTTTACGGGAACGACTACGAATTCCGCGTGCGGCTCGTGGACCTGACCGGCGGCGGCCCGCTGGCCACGGATCAGGCGGTTCATCCCGGCCCAGCGCCGGTGACCCAGGTGGGATTCCGCCGCCATGTCCCCCCGAAGTCGCTGGAAGTGGTCTCCTCGCCGACGATCCCGCCGTTTCCGGCGAAGCCGCCCGCGACTCGCACGATCCAGACCCTCGCCGTGCGGCGACCTCGGATCAATTATCCGGAAGCCGTCTTCGCCGGCGTGGATCCCGCCACCTTCACCCTGAGCAATCTCGGCGCCCTCATCCAGGACGCCTGGGCGAGCGGCCGCGCCATCAGCGTGCCCGACCCGGATGTGGACCGCTTCGAGGTGCGCATCGAAGCGCGCATCCCTGCCCATGACGACGGCGTCGCGGGCGCGGATCCGGGCGACTTGGACGGCATGTTTCGCGTGATCTACTCGGTGGAGATCCCGTTCCCTGCGGGCCTCGATCCCACCGTCACGCTCACCCTCGTTTACACCGATGGCATCGATGACATCGCCACCCTATCGGCGCCGGTGCCGGGCACAGTCAACCTTCCCATTCCCACCTCGCGCGACATTCGCGTGCGCCTGTTCCCCAGGGCCGCCGCCCGGCCCAACTATTACGGCTCGGCTGGAGCGACCATGGGCCTGCCCTCCGACTACATCGTGCGTCAGGAAGCGGCCACGGAGGATGCGCTCTTTCCCGACAATCCCGAGCTGCAATTGCAGGCCTTCTACTTCCAGCCGGGCGCGAATATCCCGCAGCTTCTGGCGCAGCAGCTCGGCTTGGCGCCGCAGGGATTCATGTTCTCGGGCAGCCCCGGCCAGCGCACCGTCTTTGGCGCTTCCGGCGGAATCCGCCACAGTGTATCCGCCGATGGCGGCTCGCTCACCTTCTCCAATCAAACCGAGCTGCTGGGCCAATGGATCGTGGCATTGGTGCTCGACCTGCAGCGCGACTGGACGTGGGACGGCTTCGGACGGCCGGCGCTCAGCTTCCAGCGCGGCACCGCGAACATCGGCGTGATCGCGTTCCCGCGCGCGGTCGCGGCCGGCGCCATGGGCAATCCCGGACAGACGCCCGACCGCGCCCATACCCGCATCGTCTTCTTCGATGCGGTCAATCCCCAGCCCGCGCAGGAGAGCTTCCCGCAGGAGCTCCACCTGACCTACACGGTGACGGCCAACTTCACCGCCGCACCGCCGCAGCAGTTCACATTCCCGATCCGTTTGCCCATCACCACGCCGCCGGCGCAAACGCCGAAGATCGTCTCTACCGGCATCGCGGAGTCGCCCTATCATCATTCGCCCGATTACGCGGAGACGACACCGCGCGACCGGTATCTCTGGGTCGAGTTCGACCGTGCGATCCAGGATGATGACGACACCTATTTCGCGCGCGTCTTGGCCTACGGCCCCGATCCGCTACTGGCCGGCGCCTTGTTTCCCCAGCCTCAAGCCTCGCAGATGTTGCCGGAGGCGACGGAACCTCCTTTACCGATCGATCCCGAGCCGGTGAGGCGGATCTTTTCCGGCCAATCCGCGGACGAGTCGGGCCTCGACGCCATGACCCAGCTGGTGCCCGCCGACAAGGTCGGCGTGGGCAAGGACGGTACCTTCTTCCTGCTGCCGCTGCCGCCCGGTGTCACGTCCGAGGACCTGGAGCTGTTCGGCTTCTGGACATACGAGTTCCGCGTCGGGCATGTGAAATTCTGGTCGACCGCCCAGGGACGCTACGGCCGTCCGCTGCGCGTCAGTGGAGTCCAGCATCCACCTCCCCATCTGATCTGCGCGGTTGAGCGCACCAAATCCGGTATCGGGATCACAGCGCCTTACGCCACAGCCGTCTATAACGGCAACCGCCTCTACAATTTCCAGGCGGGAGATCCGCAGACCCGCATCTGGTTCATGCTCTACGCCCAGGTGCTGCAAGCAGACGCGGCGTCGTATCGCAACATTCTGCTCGCTCACCTTCTCGGCCTGACCCTGCGCGACCAGCCGGGCGAGCTCGTACCCGGCTCGAGCCCGCAGCACGGCTCCTCGCGCGAGCCGCGCGCCGGTATCCGCTTCCCCGAAAAGCTCATCGATGGGCGTCTCGCGCTGCTCGGCCTGCCGGCCACGACATCGCTGAGCGTGCTGGCGGTCGAGATCCTCCCCGGCCCGCTGAGCTTTCCCGCCGGTCTCGCGCGCAGTGCGCAGGATGGAGCCGCATCCGGCGCAGCGCCGGAAGATCCGCTCGGCGCCAATCTGGGGCTACGCCGCATCCTGCGCACCTCGCCGCTGACCGCGGTGCCGGCGATTTGCTAGGCCATGGATCGGCTTTTCTGGCTTCGCCGCCGGAGGCAGGCGAGCCGGATGCGCCGTATAGCTTGCCGGAACCCGCTGAGCGCCCGGTAATTGCGACGGCGATCACCGCCTTCTTGGTAGGTATGCGCTTGAGGCGCTCGGCGCCCAGGGGGAGACGGTCGGTTCCTTGTGGACGCGGCGGATCAGGCTGTGGCGGCCGGACCGGAGACATTGGCGAGTTCCTGAGGCGGTCGCAGGCCGAGATTGAGCGGCAAGGGCGCGAGATCGGGCCAACACTCGTCGTCCCGGCGATCACGGTGGGCCTTAACTTACATTTTCTTCCAAAATGGTCGGCTTAAGTCGCGAGAAATCGCGAGATTCTCGAATTGGGGGGTCTTAGCTTGCGGCCGTCATCCCGCTCGACAGGTTCGATGAGGCCAACTTCGTGATGGCACGCACCAATGCCTTCGTAAAGGCGAGCGAGGCCGACGAGACAGGCATCCGCCTGCGCCTGCCGACGGCGGAAATTCTTTAGGAAGCTGAAGACAGATTCGGATCGCCGCAAAATTCAATTCGTTAAGCGAACGGCTCGGTTCCCCTTCACGGATTTACCATCGAGCACTGCAGCTGGATGAGCCGAGAGGGGGCCATTTTGGACCCTGACGACGCGCTGCTGGAGCGCATGCGCAAGAAGGGTTAGTGTTCCGTTGCTGACAGTGGATCCACAAATCGGCGCAAACCTGCGCATCTGTGCCGATGCGGAAGATCGAGCAGATTTCGATCAGCGGAGTTGATCGTGAACGACTGGAGCGGCTGGTGCAGGGTCGCAATACGCCGCAGAAGATAGTTTAGCGGGCGCGCATCGTCTTGCTGACGAGCGACGGGCTGACAGCGGAGGGGATTGCGGCGGCAGTGGGCAAGAGCCTGCTCATGGTCCGCCGCTGGCGCCGCCGCTACGTGGTGAAGGGCGTGGACGGCTGTTGAAGGACGCAACCTGCCCCTCGCGGGTCAAGCCGTTGAGCCCTGAGACAATCAGGCGCGTGGTGCATATGACGCTGCATGAGAAGCCGCGCCCCGAGGCCTTGTTGCCCCATTTGCGGAAGAGGCCTTTACTAGCCTTGCCCGAGATCGGCAGGATATTGTTCAAATCATTGTCGCAAGCTCAAATGGACGTTTATGTCGACGCTCCTGCGAAGCGAGGCTTTAGATGTTGATTTCCAAAGCGCCGGTGACTCAAAAGGTGGCACTTATCGGGTTGGGAGCCATCGGCCGCTTTGTATTGGAGCGGTTGGCGTATAACGCCCGCGGGATCACTGTCGCTGGGGCGTTGGTGCGCCCAGAGAAAGTAGCTGAATCCCGAACCATCTTACCCAACAATATTCCGGCTGTTGGCTCGGCCATTGAGCTTGCAGCGATCAAACCGAATCTCGTCGTCGAATGCGCAGGGCACGCAGCAGTGCATCAATATGGCGAAGCGATCCTTTCTGAAGGTATCGACCTTGCGGTGGTTTCGATTGGCGCCATGGCTGATGCTGAGTTGCGTGGACGTCTGGTCGCTGCGGCACAAAGCTCGGGCGCCCAACTGATCTTGCCGGCGGGGGCGATAGCCGGGGTCGACGCGCTCGCGGCTGCTCGTCGCGATGGACTCGCGCGCGTGACCTACCGATCGCGCAAGCCGCCACTGGCCTGGAAAGGCACTTACGCCGAGACCGTTTGCGATATCGCGTCGATCCGGGATGCGACCGTGCTATTCGAGGGGAATGCCGAAGAGGCGGCGCGACTCTATCCGCAGAATGCCAATGTGGCAGCCACGGTTGCGCTCGCAGGGCTTGGCTTCGAGGCGACGCGCGTTCGCCTCGTGGCAGATCCAAGGGCTGCGGGCAATGTGCATTTGATCGATGCAGAGGGCGCGTTCGGGCGCTTCACGATCACGCTATTCGGAAGACCTTTGCCGGATAACCCCAAGACCTCGACGCTGGCTGCGCTCAGCATCCTCCGCACGATAGAGAATCGCGCGGCTGCCGTTGTAATCTAGGCAACATTGCGGAATTCAAATGTCGCAGCCTGATCAGGGAACCGTCAGGCGAGTTTTTACTTTCCCACCGCGCAACCTAAAGCGCCACCCAGCCTGGTGGCGGCTCTTTCCCAGGATGGACCGCCCAGCAGCGCCTACAGGTTCGGGTTTCCACGTCCGCGTAAAATGCCTCGAAGAGCGGTGGTAGATCTTTCACGATATTATTAACGGCCACTTCGACGCGATGCACCAGGCTTCCACATTGGAAGCAATACCACTCAAATCCGTCGATATCCGCGGGGCTTCGCGCGCTCTCAACGACGAGCCCGACCGATCCGGGAACGGGTCGTTGGGGTGAATGGCGCGTGTGCGCCGGCACCAGAAAAACGTCGCCTTCCCGGATCGGGACGTCGACGATCCGCCCTTCCTCGTGGATCTTGAGGATCATGTCACCCTTAAGCTGATAGAAGAATTCCTCGACGGGATCGTCATGAAAATCTACCCGCTGATTAGGGCCCCCGACGATCTGGACAACCATTCCGGCTCCTTCGAAAAGAAGCTTGTTGCTGACCGGAGGCCTGAGCAGATGGGCATTGGCATCGATCCACCGCTTGAAATTGAAGGGTAAAGCCCTAGAAGCTGTCGACATCGAGACCTCACCGCATTCGCTTTTTGCCCTCACCGCACGCTAGAGAAACATCACGCGGCCTTCAGTACCAATCCGCAGCGATCGAAAGCCGCGCGCGTCGCTTCCTTTTCCGCCTCTGTCAACGGTAGAAGCGGCCGGCGAACGGTCCCGCCGACTTGACCCAGGAGGTCCTGCCAATATTTCTGATGGGCATGAGGCTTACCTGGCGGGCGCGACTCCTTTAGCGCGCGACGCACTGGATCGAGGCTATCCCTGACGATGCGCGCGCGCTTCACTTCGCCGCGCATGGCAAGCTCCGTATAGTCTTGCATACGGCGATCCAACTTGGTCTGAAGCAGATATGGGGGCGTTGAGCAGAGATAAACCTGCCAGCCGAGTTCTAGGATGTTGTCCAGCCACTCCTCCTCCGAAGCCGTGCTCACGATAAGCCTGTCCCCGGCAATCCTCGTGAGTTTCGCATACATCTCACGCGAGGCACTGTATTTGATCGCGACAATGTTCGGCAGGTCGGCAAGGCGCGCGCATAGTTCCGGGCTCATAAGATAGCCGCTGTCGGGATGACTCCATAACGCAATACCAATTTCGACCTGCTCGCTGATGTAGCGGTAATATTCATAAAGTGTCTCATCTCGCGAAGCGACGAAATGCAAAACCGGTGCGTGCACCACGATGTACTCGGCGCCGATATTTTGCGCGTGCCGAGCAAGCTCGATCACGGTATCGAGGTTCTGGTCGGAACACGACATGATCGTGCCGGATTTGCCCGCCGTCTCCTCGACGGCGAGCTCGAAGCACCGCTTCCGCTCGGCAATGGACATAGAAAAGAACTCGCCTTGCTTACCACAAATGAAGATGCCATCGATGCCAAGATCGTCGATCCAATGTCGAAGATTGTGGCGAAAGCCGCTCTCGTCGATGGCGAGATCCGGCGAGAACGGCATCAGTGCGGCCGCCCAGATGCCTTTCATATGCTCGCGCGCATAGTCCTTGGCATCGCGTTTTCGATACCTCATCCCTCTGTCTCCTTCGCTTTCGCCCGAGCATCGGCCAGGGCTCGCCAGATCCTCTCGCCGGTCAACGGCATATCAAGCTGGCGCCCGCCGAGGGGAGCGACTGCATCGATGATCGCATTGGCGATTGCCGCAGGTGCTCCGATGCAGCCGGCTTCACCGACGCCTTTCGCGCCGAGCGGGTTGGTCGGCGAAGGTGTGTGGCAGCTAGCTAGGTGAATCGGCGGGATATCACGTGCCCTCGGCAGCGCATAGTCCATCAGAGATCCCGTGAGGAGCTGCCCGTGCTCGTCGTAAACGACTCGCTCCATGAGCGCTTCGCCTATGCCTTGCGCCAATCCGCCCATGAGTTGCGCCTGCGCAAGCATCGGGTTGACGAGAACTCCAGCATCGTCAACACAGAAAATCCTCTCGATAATCGGAGTACCAGTCTCGGAGTCAATCGCGACGAAGGCGACGCAAGCGCCGCTGCTCCAGGCCTCTCCCTCCGCGTGGAACACTGCGGATGACTCGATACCTTTTTTGCTTTCGCCGATGCTGTGCTCCAAGTGGACAACTTCGGCGATCGCTCGCCAGTCGAGGCGTCGTTCGGGGTGATCACGGAGCATGAATCCCTCTTCCGAGAGAACGACGTCGTCTGGCGCTGCTTGGAGCAACCTGCCAGCAACGACGGTTGCCTTACGGCGCAACTCCTCGGCCGCCTTTACGACGGCACTGCCGCCGATGGCCGTACTCCGACTGGCAAGCGAGCCGACACCGGAATCGGTTACGGTCGTATCGCCATGAGCAACCGATATCCTTTCAGGCCGAACGCCGAGCACGTCGGCTGCTAGCTGGGCGAACGTCGTCTCTCTCCCCTGCCCTTGCGCCGCGCTTGCCGTGCCAATTATGAAGGTGCCGTCGGGAGCAAGCCGAACCCGAGCGGCTTCCCAGCCTTGACCGCATGGCTCAAGGTAGAAGGCGATACCAACTCCCACGATCTCCCCTGCCGCCCGTCGCTTCATCAGCTCCGTACGAAGCTCCCGATAGCTTGAAAAGGCCGATAAACAATCGAGTAGTCGCTGATAGTCTCCCGAATCGAGGGTCTCTCCCGTCGGCGTGACATAAGGAAAGGAGTCAACCGGCAGGAGGTTTAGGCGGCGAAGCTCCAGAGGATCGCAAGCGAGGACCGCTGCAGCTTCGTCGACGAGCCGCTCCATCAGCATCGCCGCTTCGGGCCGACCGGCACCTCGGTAGATTCCGACCGCTGCTGTGTTGTCGAGAGAAGCTTGCAATCTGATCTCGACTGACGGCACGCGATAGGGGCCCGGCAGGATTCGCGCGGCGTTGCGCCCGGGAACAGCGGCGCTATAGGTCATCCAATGGCCGAGAGGGAAGTTGAGGTCAGCACGCAACCCTAGCATCGTGCCATCCTCCGCGAGGGCCAATTCGCCCTCTAGGCACGCACCCCGACCATGGGTCCCAGCGAGAAGGTCTTCACCGCGTGAGCCCCGCCAGAGGACGGGACGGCCAAGCCGTCGCGCGGCCCATGCGACCACAACGTCCTCCGGGTAGATCGACGCCTTAGCGCCAAAGGCTCCGCCAACATCAGGTGCAACGACGCGGACGCTGTGGATGTCAAGCCCGAGAATGTGGGCGATATCCTCACGGGCACGATGAGGCGTTTGCGTAGGCAACCAGGCGGTCAGGTGCTCAGCGTCCCGATCCCACGCAGCGAGGGCGTGACGCGGCTCCAAAGGCATCGCGGCCACCCGCGCATATTGGATAGAGGCGCGCACGACCTTGGCCGCGTTGCGAAAAGCTTGCTCTACGTCACCGCAGCACCATTGCTGCGAGAGCGCAGCGGCGGGTTCGCCATCACCCGTGATCCCCGGGTCGATCGGCACATACTCGACCTCGACGAGTTCCGCAGCGGCGATCGCCACTTCGGGGCTTTCCGCCAGCACTGCGGCCAAGGGCTGCCCCACGGCATGCACCGCGTCAAGCGCGAGGGCGCGGAACGGAACCGCGCGCATCTCCGGAACCAGCAAATTGACCGCGGGCTCCCCGAGCTCACGAATATCAGCCCCGGTGAAGACTGCCACGACGCCGCGTACGGCAAGCGCCGGCGTCACGTTCAGCGACGTCATTCTTGCGCGGGCATGCGTACTGCGGACAAACGCGACGTGGAGGCAGTCCGGCAGCCGAATATCTTCGATGAAACGGCCGCGCCCGGTCAGCAGACGAGCGTCCTCGGTTCTCAATAGAGAGCGCCCGGTCCAAGCCGTTTTGTCTTGAATGCTGCGAGGACTATCAAGCATCGCTATTAGCCGTCCTATCTGATTCGCCCGGGGGCATCTGATGGACGATCTTCCCTCCCACGACCGTCACCATCGCGGTAATAGAGGGGAGGGCGGCAAGGTCGACCGTCAGCGGATCATCCGATAGTACGGCCAAGTCGGCATATTTGCCGACTTCGATCGAGCCCTTGTCGTGCTCTTCGAAGGAGAGATAGGCGCCGCCGAGTGTCGCGCAGCGCAGTGACTCAAGACGCGAGATCCGTTGCGCCGGTGCGATGATCTCTTTGCGACTGCGCTCCATCCGGGCGACGGCATGCCAGATCGGATGGAATAGGCTCGGTGGAAGATTGTCGCTTCCGAAGGCAACCGGAACACCTTCATCGATGAGCCGGCGAAGGGGAACGATCGCATCAACGCCGTCGGAGCCGAGCCGATCTCGCAGCTTGGCGCCCTCCTTGTAAATATGGCGGTTCGTATGCGTCGTCAGGACAACGCCGAGATCACGAATGAGGGCGATCTGGTCAGGTGAAAGCGTGCTTTGGTGCCCTAGGACCCAACGGCAGCCGGATATGGGGATCGCGCGGTCGACCTCTGCGAAGAGATCGAGAAGATTCGCCCAGATGCCGACGACTCGGATCTCGTTGCGCGCCGCCTCTTGAAGCAGTTCGAGCACGGCGCTGCGCGGCAGGCCTGAATCCGGAGAAAAGCCGGCCCAGCCGGTCATCGGCGAGGCCTGCGCGCGCAAACGCCCCTCCGAAGCCTCGTCAATCTCCGTATAGAGCCCCGCAACCCGCAGCCACTCGTCACCCGATCCGCGCCTTCGAAGCCATTGGGCCCAAGAGCGAATCATGCAGGAGATATCGCTGGGATGGATTCCGCTCCAACCTGGACTGAAGGTAAGATGTGCGCGCACGGTCTGACGGCCAGTGCTGCGAATTTCCTGATATGCAGAGATGACTTCCTGCGCAACGCCGTGCCCCTCGAATACGCTCGTCGTACCGAAGCGGTTGTAGATCGCCATCGAATCGGCCAATGCCTTATGGCGGAGGGCAGCGGTAAAATTCGGTGCCGCCGCCATCAGCGTGAACTCGACGATCGGCATGAGGGTCGCTTCGCGAAAGACGCCACTCGGCTCACCGCTGGCCGGATCCCGTGCAATTTCGATAAGGGGAGAAGGCGGTTGCGTATGGCAATCAATGCCGGCCTTTGCCAGCGCAAGGCTATTGGCAACTGAAAGAAGTGGCGCTTCGTTGCTCCAATAGCCCCACGGAGCTCGGATGTAGACCGGGTTATGGGGAGAGACCTCATCGAGCTCCCAGCGAGTGGGAGCACGGCCTTCACGAAGATTCGCGGGAACGCCTTGATACTCGGGAGGATCGCCGATCGGGCCGGTGACAATCCAAGCACCGGGCACGGCCGACTGGGCCAATTCGCGAATGCGTGCGAGAATGTCGGCGACCGACCGTGCGCCGGCAAGCGAAGGCAGCGCGCTCTTCAATCCTTCGCGATCGAGATGCGCATGGCCATCGATCAAACCGGGAATGACCGCTCGGCCGCCCAGATCGATGCGGCGGCAAGACGGGCCCGCGAGCGCTGAGATCTCCTTTGTCGATCCAATGGCTATAAAGCGGTCGCTAGCGATTGCGACGGCCTCTGCAATCGTCCCGGCACCATCGAGGGTGATGATGCGACCACCGGTCAAAATAAGGTCGACAAGGCTTCCTCCCATGGCGCTCAACAAGGTTGATTCTCTTCACGCTTTTGTCATCACTGCATCTCTGCGGCGCCGAATCCGTGCGACTCGTCTTATTGTCTGCAAGCTAGCTGCGATTGCCATAACGGGATAATTAGTAATTCGGCTCTCGATATAACCGGTTTCGAGGGCATCAACCCGCCCGCCTGCACTCGACTATAAGAAAAGTGGCGCTGCTTGCGCAGCGCCACCGGTAGTCATGTCTTGAGCGAGCCCGTTGGCCGGGCCTGATGATTAGAACACGTACTGCATGCTGGCCATCAGGCGCTTGGCGTCGCCACGGCTGCCGCCCGCGAGATCGCTGCCCGGCGGGGTGCGGTAGTAATCCTCGCCCCACATGAATTCGAGGCCGATATTCACCGCCTTGACCGGGCTCCAGATCAGGTTGGCGTGGATCGTCTGCGCCCGCTTGACCTCGGTCGAGCCCGCGGATGTGGGCACCGGGCCCTGCCAGTCGGTCGACTGGCTGCCATAGGCGAGGGTCGAGCGCAACTGGTCGGTCCAGAAGTGCTGGTACCAGATGAACCCGCCATAGTTGGTGTTGAGCAGGATGCTCGGCGTCGTCGTGCCGTTGCCGGTGATGACGCCGTCGCCGAAGGGCGAGGCACCCGTCTGGAAGTAGCGGTCGATGCCCTGGCCGAGATCGCCGCCGATGCCGACCTGGTCCTTGCCGAGGATCGGCAGCCACTGGCCGACATTGAACGAGCCGCCCAGGATCACGCCGCCGGCCAGGGTGCTCTTGGTGGCACTGGTCGTCGGGCCGAGGGTGTTGGTGCTGTCGCCGCCATTGTCATAGGAGAAGTAGCGGACCACGCCCGAGGCGCTCAGATGGCCCCAGGTATCCGTGTACTGCACCCTGGCGGTGATATCGGGCATGCGCTGCACGTTGTTGCCACCAACAGCGCCGGAAGCGACAGTGCCTAGCCCGACACCACCCGTCGTCGCACCCGTCGCTGAGGTGGTGCTCAGTGCCGCCTGCGGGTTCTCGATCGAGCCCGACAGGGTGAACTTGCCGAGGGCCTGGGTGTAGCGGATCTGCGCCTGGCGGCCCGTCGACGAGCCCTGTGGACCCGCGAAGTCGAGGGTCTCGGCTTCGTCGTCGACGTCATCGAAGTTCGAGTAGGTCTGGCCGGCGAGGACCGGACCCAGCGAGCCATAGGCCTCGCGCATACGCAGGGCGTTCGAGGTGTTGCCACGGGCGCTGCCCGCGGCGCCGAAGAAG
>Ga0070738_10000582_pt1 | contig 99351 bp, 74 predicted proteins | sample Coa_R2_2_FD_66446 | JGI IMG/M metagenome (GOLD analysis project Ga0070738, IMG submission 66446) | Surface soil microbial communities from Centralia Pennsylvania, which are recovering from an underground coalmine fire - Coalmine... | ecosystem: Environmental > Terrestrial > Soil > Unclassified ...
TAGGATAGGTTTGACCGAGTTCGAAACCATCCTGCTGCTCGAAGGATGATACCGAATTGGCTGCGCCAATACCGGACGTTGTATAGCTGAATCCTGGTACCAACGGCATCGGGCTGGAATTCGGGAAGGTCAGCGTCATGTATTCTGTGCCGATCTTTTTCGGGCAGAACCGAATCGTAATAGTTGCAGAGCCATCAGCAGGAATCGTTGCCGGAGTAGCTTGGGTAACGACCGAGAAATCATTAGCGTCTGCCCCTGTAATAAGAGCATCGCCCAATGTCCAATCAGTATTACCGTTGTTCGTGATCGTAATATCGAAGTTCGAGCAATCACGAATTGGAACCGGAGAGGTGGGTGCTCCCATGGCGGTCGCAATAATACCGGCTCCGACGCCATTCAGTGTTACTACTTGCGGAGTAGCACCGCTCGTGATCTGCAAGGAGCCTACGGCTGGGCCAATAGCCAACGGAGCGAATTTCACGATAAACGTTGCAGCGCTTCCTGGAGCTATTACGGCTGAAGCGGCTGGTGTTACCGTGTACGTAGTAACTCCGGATAGAAGCTGAGCGGAGTAGGTCTCTGGAAAATCTCCGCAATTGTTTACCGTGATCGTATCATACGATGTTGAACCTACGAGCGTTAATCCCTTTGTGCCGAACTCGACGCTCATGGCAGAAGGCTGAGCACAATGTTGTGTGCCGTAACCAATAAGCGGTACCATCAGGGTGATCGGATGATCGGAAGTCGATCCTAATACGACTAACGTATCGAACACGAATCCGGGTACAAGTGGGGTAAAGCACAAGGACGCAGATCGTGACTGACCTGGCGAAAGGGTAAACGGCGCACCCGAGTTAACGGTGAATTGAGGTGCGGTTTGCCCGGTAATATAGGTGCGCGAAACCGTGATGTTCGCCTGACCGATATTGGATAGCAGGTCCGTTATGCAGGACGTTTGACGGACCAACGCCGAATCGACTATCGGTCCTGTTACGATGAGTTTGCCAAACGGTACACCGATACCAGTTACGTAGATCGTGAACTTGCTGGTATCACGAGGCGGAGCATCGAACGTCTGCGGAATATCGGTGTAGAAAGAGAAGTTCGCCACACGAGTGCCATTACGCAACGGCTTGAAGCAGATGTTGACAATTCCGGTTGCGCCAGGAAGCAATTTTACAGTCGATCCTGTGAGTGGGAACAATGTGAAATCATAATCACCGCCATTCTTCATCTGCTTTGAGATCGTCAGTGTGTCAGAACCCGGATTGTATAGGCTAAGAGCAGCGCAAAGCGAATCCCCAATCGCTACGGAATCGAAGTTAAGGGTATTTCCGGTGAGAGCCGAGGCGGTCGTGATGGTCAGGCGTTGCAGAATACCGATACCAGATAGTGGTAGCGTGTATACTGGAAGAGTGAGCGCATTCGTTGTTACCACGAGCGCGGCATCGGTACGACCTTCGAATTTCGGGCCGAATTGGATACCAATAGAATCGGTCATACCGGCAGGGATCGGCCCTTCCGGCATGTGTACGATCGTATAATTATCTGGGTTAGTACCTGTAAAGTGCGCGTTCCTGATCGTCAATGGCCCCGTCCCGATCGACGAGACGTGTAAGTAAGCTACGGTCGTTCTGCGTAGCCGTACACGAGAGGTATGGAAGAGGCTCGTTTCCTGATATTGGACTTCTGGTGCGACGCCAGTGCCAAGGAGGCTTACCGATTGGGAAGCGGAATCCCTTCCGTCGGTGCCCAACGTGAAGGTTGCAGTACGGGGGCCAGCACCAAATGGGGTGAAGCTGATACAGAACTCAGCGGAGCTGCCAGGAAGAATAGAATCGCCGATCTGCGGACCACTCGTTACAGCATAGTCCGGCATTCCTGTAATACTATAATTTTGAATATGAAGCGTACCCTCGCCGACGTTGCTTGCCGTCACACACAGCGTGACCGGAGGTTCACTTATTTCGGCTGTTCCAAAATTTAGTGACTTCGGCTGCAGACTAAGTTGAGGTGGTGGTGCTGATTGACCCGTTACCCATGTAAGTGCGTTGGCCATTAAGATGGCGCCGTCAGTACTCGCTGTCCATAAATCCGATCGAATATCGGAAGAGACAGGAAAGAAATTGAGATCCGCTCGTCGAACGTGGCTGGGCCCGACATCATCGCGTGCTGCGGCAAGAATATTTTCATCATCCCAATAAGCGATGGTGTAGGCATCGCCAACGAGCGATGAGGAGCATCGGTAGCTGCTTTCGCCTCCGTCGAACGTCGTTACATTTGCCATAATAGGGTGGGAAGGACGGCTTACACCACCGAGGCTCGCAAACCCATAATTGACACTAACGTCGGCAGACAATGCCAGATATGTGCTGGTCATAAGGGGTCCATCGAACGTCCAACCGGAGCTATAGCTGAACATACAGAGGACGAGCCCGCCGCCGCCATCGACATAAGAAGCGAGGGCATCACCGGTGCCTGTGGCTGCATTGTAATCGGTGAACGCCAGAACCGCGTTGTAGGATTGAAGGGTCGAAAGGGAGGGTGCTTCGCTTCTGCAATTAAACCAATCAACCGATTCAAATTGGCCGGTATTGTATAGCTTAGCGGCTACGTCCTGACCCCATGAATCTATTTCGGCTCCCACCACTAACACTTTCGGGAGTGCCCATGAATTAGAAGCGATAAGTGATAAACTAAACAGCACCAAAACGGCGCAAAGAATGCGTTGGAAGTGATTAGAGATTCTCATCGGACCTACAGAGAATAAATGATTGTAAGTAGGGCGTTCGACCGGGAGATTCGGAGGACCGCTGTAAACCACAAAGGGAGGTTTACTCCACAAAGATACAACTTTTTAACTGGCTTGGCATAAAATCATGAAGCTACTCGTCTGTGAGACAAGCATGAAAACAAGAGCGGCCTTTGCACATGCAAAGGCCGCTTATTTTGAAGTGTAAGAAAAAGTACTACTTCATAAGAATGAATTCCCGAGTGAGACGCACATCGCCGCTCGTAAGGCAATAGAAGTATGTACCACTTGCGAGAGTACGAGCGTCCAGCGAAAGCGTATGATCGCCTGCTCCCAGCGTGCCTGTAAACATTGTCTTCACAACCGCTCCGCTCATGTCGAGCAGGTCGATACGGATCGCTGCATCCTTTGGAAGCGTGACGAACACATCTGCGGTGCCATTCATTGGGTTCGGATAGCTCTGTCCTAATACAAAGCCATTTTGTTCGGCCTTAAGTGAGACACCGCTCGAAGCACCGACCCCGTTCGTCGTATAACTGAAGGAGGTTAACGGCGCCGGAGAGGCGTTCGGGAATGTAAGAGTCATCGATTCCGTACCGACGGTCTTCGGGCAGAACTGGACCGTTACGACTCCCGTCTCACCGGCAGGAATCGTTGATGGCGTCACTTGCGTAACGACGGTGAAGTCGTTGGCATTAGCTCCGCCGATCGTTGCCGTTCCTGGCGTCCAATCAACGTTACCACTATTGGTTACCGTTATCGAGAAGTTCTGGCATGCACCGATCGAAACCGGAGCATTGGGCGAGCCGGTCGCGCTTGCGGTGACTCCACCGCCAACGCCATTCAGCGTTACGTTGATCGGAGCGGGGCCTCCGGAGACCATAAGCGTACCTGCTGCATTGCCCATTGCTGTCGGTTTGAAGCTGACAACGAATGTAGTAGAAGCGCCTGGTGCGACTTGTACTGCCGTGTTTGGGCTAACAGTATATGTTGTTGCACCAGCCGTAATGCTTGGTGTGAACGTAGCGCTGAGATCGCCGCAATTCTGTACAGTGATAGTATCTACATCTGTTGCACCAACGAGCGTAATACCTTTTGCGCCAAAGGCAGCCGTCAAAGGTGATGCAGTTGCACATTGTTGTAAGCCATATCCTGTAAGCGGAAGCACAATGGTGAATGAATGCTCCGACGTGGTGCCAGTAACGGTAAGCGTATCACCGACGGGGCCACGGGTATGCGCGGTAAAGCACAGCGATACCAGTTTCGTCTGTCCAAACGGAACAGTAAATGGTGTTGGCGTACTGACGCTAAATTGGGAAGCGGTCGGACCGGTGATCACAGCAGAAGTGATCGTCATATCCGCTAAGCCAACATTCTTCAGCGTATCGGTAATGCAATTCGTGTTGCCTATAACCGCAGAATCGACTATTGGCCCTGTCACGGAAAGAAGACCGTATGGTACTCCAATTCCGTTGATATTCACGACGAACTGGCTTGTATCGCGGGTCGGCATTTCGAAGGTCGCCGGAATATTGGTGAAGAACCGGATGGAAGCTTCTCGGAAGCCATTCTTGATCGGCTTGAAGCAGATGTTCGTCACCTTTGTACCTCCGGGCACGATCATGGTGTCGGCACCACGAAGAGGATAGAAGGAGAAATCATAATCTCCGTAGGTTACTAACTGCCGCAAAATTCGGAGAGTATCGGTTCCAGGATTCGTCAGGGTAATGGACTGACACACGGAGTCGCCCATAGCGACGGAATCGAACATTACCGTATTGCCGCTACCTGGTGGTGAGACCGTGATAACTAAATGTTGTAAGGTCCCGACGCCAAGCATCATTACCGTATCGAGCGGCTTATTCGTCGCATTGGTACTAATTATTAATTGTGCATCCGGTCTGCCTTCAATAGTCGGTGTAAAGCGTACGCCGATCGAATCGCTCATACCGGGTGGAAGCGGGTTCTGAGGCATATAGGCGATCGAGTAGTTGTTCGCATTCAACCCAATGAAGGTGAAATTATTGAACGTGACGGGGCCATCACCGGTCGACGTTACGGGAATATACCGTATTGTTGTTGCGGTATCGCCTATTCGTTTATGGACGCGATTAAAGAGCGAAGTGACGCCATAGGAAATCGTTGGAGCCGCTCCGTATCCTGTAAGTTGCACCACCTGAGTACCGGAATCCGCACCGTCGGTAGTGACCGTGAGCGTTCCGGTTGCCGCACCGCGTGAGAGCGGTAAAAACTGAATGCACCAGGAAGCCGAACTTCCAGCCGCTATCGCGGTACCAACAGGAGGTCCGCTTACGATCGAAAAAGCGTTAGAGCCGGAGAGTGAGATGTTTTGAATGTGCAGCGTCTGCTGTCCGACCGACGAGGCCTTCAACGTGCAAATCTGGCTCGATTGACCAACAAGCAACGCTCCGAAATTAAGGGATTTCGGTTGCAAGGATAATTCAGCCGGAGGAACCGCGAAGGCGGTGACCGTTACATTGTCGATCGCATAATCCGAGCAGCCCCAATTCGGACTTTCGGTAAAGGAAACCGTCATGCCTGACGTGCGATCCGCTACTGGTACGAGCACATGATAATGCCGCCAGTAACTCGTCGATGTCTGAATCAGACTGAAGTTGTAGTCATTGGGGGCATAATACGTATAAAGCTGGGCCTGGGTACCCGTGATCAATTGATCGGAATTGACTTGGAAGATGAATTCATCATCGCCATATCCGGCGGCATCATAGCCATTATACTCCCAGAAGAAATCGAAATCGACCCATACCGAATCAGCCGCAATGGCGTACTTGCTGGCATTGATGGACGGTGTGCTAAGTGGCCCGACACCGTAATTCCAGATATCACAAACCGCCGATCCGTTAGAGCCGCCATCGCCATTACTCGACCAGAAAAATCCTCCCCCCGACGTCCAACCGCTGGGCGGCATCGAAGAGGATGAAAATGTCTGAGTGCTTAGTAGCGTGACTTGTTGGCCCATGGCCGTCGATGCTATAAGACTAACAATAAGTATCAAGAAGGGAGCAAAGTAACGCGAAGAAACAAAGTGCTGTGTCGTTCTCGAGGTAATCATGATCGTTAAATGTGACGGTAACCCAAACCAAACGACTACTTGGACAAAGCAGCCATATCTTGACTACAATATAATACTTATTCGACCGTTACACAATGAAATCCGAATATTTTATTAACTTATTAATAAAGGTGATAAAAATCAAAAACCCGTTCGGTAGGTTCGAACGGGTTTTCTATAAAAAATAGTGTGCAATTTATGCTTGCTCTTCCTGGATGCGGTGCTGACGTCGTGCCGCACGCTGGCGCATCATCTTGCCTTTTACCGAAGGCTTCTCATAATAGGTCCGGCGGCGGTATTCTTTCAAAATGCCCGCGCGCTCGTATTTCTTCTTAAAACGGCGCAGAGCCCGATCGATCGGCTCGTGTTCCTGGACGATAATTCCTACCACTCTTGTCTCTTCTCCTTAATAAAATTATGGGGCCACGTAACAGCCTTATTGCGGCTGAAAGTTCTCTAAAAGTTTTCGCTCGCCCGACTTATCAAAATGGACGATCACGGCATTGCGGCCGCTGGCCGTTACTTCCTTACCAACAACGGTGCCGACGTCATCCCAGTCCTTATGGTAGATGGCTTCGCCGATGGCATAAATGCGGCTGGGCGTATATGGCGTGCACTCGGCGGCGGTCAGCGTGGTGTGGGTCTTCGGCTTTTCGCTCATGAGCGCGGCCAGGTTCACCAGCATCGTGTTGTGACACTTCGTGCAGCGGACCCACAAGTTCTCGTTCTGCGGACCCTCTTCCTGGCGGTCGATCGGTTGCGGCGCCTCGCCGGCCATCTGCGTACGCGCCTCGCCAACGATCTCTTTGCGAGCTGTGCGCGTACATTCCGAGCATAGCATGAGCCCGGTAATATATTTCGAACGTCTACGTGTCCGCGGACGCGTGGTTTTGGTCGCCGCTGCTGTTTTAGCCACTGATTCGGAGTCCTTTTATATTATCTCGCTGACCCAAGCGGCGCTAATTTAACGCAACGCTCATTCTTGCTCAATTCTTTGCTACAACGCACACATGCTAAAAGCACAGAGGAAACGCAAACAAAGACGCTTCTTTCTACAAAAAGCGTAATTTTCAGTCAGCAAAGACGTGGAATTTCAAGACTCATTAAACGCTTTCGTTTTAGGGCTACGTTCCCGTATTTGGCCCGGTTTTGCGGGGGCGGAAAACCGGGCCGACCGTAAAAACTCCTCGCACCACTGCCGGGTCTCGGAGTCGCATGTGTTTATTCGATCGATCGAGTTCGAGATCTCCCGGTCGCTTGTGGCACTGAACGGGAGGTCCGGCGAGCCGGGACGGGCATCCAGGGCGGCCTCGATTAGCTCGGGAATTTGCGTAAACTGGATAACGCCGTTCAAAAATGCTTCCACGGCGACTTCGTTGGCGGCGTTCAGGATACAGGGATAGAGTCCACCAAGCATCCCCGCTTCCTTTGCAAGACCGAGGCAAGGAAATTTCTCATAGTCTGGCGGAAAGAACTCGAGCGGGGCGGTCATCATGAGGTCCAGCAGGTCGTACGATCGTTCCAATCTGTCAGGGGCCGCTAACGCATACTGGATCGGCAGCCGCATGTCCGGCATTCCGAGCTGCGCCTTGACGCTGCCATCCACGAACTCCACCACCGAGTGAACGATCGACTGCGGGTGCACGATGATATCGATCTTCTCGAGCGGCAGATCGAAAAGCCATTTGGCTTCGATCGTCTCCAGGCCCTTGTTCATCAGCGTTGCGGAGTCGATCGTGATCTTCCGGCCCATCACCCAATTGGGGTGCTTCAGCGCATCGGCCGCAGCGATCGATGGGAAGGACTCCTTGGGTCGTGAACGGAATGGGCCGCCGCTCGCTGTCAATATAATTCTTCGAATGCTCCCGTGCGACTCACCGATGAGGCACTGATAAATGGCCGAATGCTCCGAGTCGATCGGCAATAGCTCGCTGCCGGACTGTTTCGCGAGCGCCGTGAGCAATTCGCCGGCAACGACGAGCGTCTCCTTGTTCGCAAGCGCGATCCGCTTGCCTTGACGGACCGCCTCGATCGTCGGCGCAAGTCCCGCAAAACCGACTAACGCACCGACGAAAATATCGTACTCGCCGCGGCGAGCCAGTTCTCGAAGTCCTTCGTCGCCAATAAGCACTTCACATCCCGGATCTCTCGCCACGAGTTCGCCGCCCGCATGCGCATCTGCCACGGCAACGGCTTTCGGATGAAAGGCCGCGATCTGTGCCGCCAGCAGATCGATGTTCCGGTTCGTCGCAAGGTAGGTGACTTCAAAGAGCGGCTTGCCGTCCATTGACGTATTGCGTTGGATGACGTCCAGCGTATTGACGCCGATCGAGCCGGTCGATCCGAAGAGGGCAATGCGGCGTGTCGAGGAAGTACTCAAAATTTTGATTTTGTTTTGCGTTGTAATTTAATGAAAGCGCCTACGTCACCGATCCAACGCACAGGATAACCCCGATCGACCGAAATTCACTCTTGTACACAACTATTAGGATTTCCGTCACTACTTATTTCTCATGGGTTAGGCTATTTCAGGAAAGTAGAATTTTTATATAGTGGAGTGTCTATCGTAATTTCATGGTTTTATTCTCTTAGAAAGAGACGTTAAGTATTTTGCCGGTTTGATGAGGGGATTGAGCGTAGAAGCCGGGAAAATTTCGCAATTATAAGAACATATAATTATTGAAAATAGTTCCAATAAATTGCGCTTTTTAAATCCAATGTTCGACCAACGTGAGGTGGGTCTTTCGTCCGTTAGTGTCTGCCCTGAGCTTGCCGAAGGGACGCCAGACGTATAGCGAAGGCCTTCAGGCCTGGAAATGAATAGGCAAAAAGAGCAGAAGTCCGTAGGACGACAGATTTCTTCACGTGACGTTTCTGTCGTCCTCCGGACTTTACCTTAAATACTGCCTAATATTCCAGCCATAAATGGCTTCGCTATACATCTGTCGTCCTTTGGGCGGACTCTCGACCTAATCTCCGTGATGCTCGTCGTGCGGTTATCTCTTAATGCTTTGTGACCATTAGTCCGGTAGGACACCAGATGCATAGCGAAGGCCTTCAGGCCTGGAAAGGAATAGCCAGAGAGAGCGGAAAGTCCGTAGGACGACAGACTTCTTCATATGCGTTTCTGTCGTGCTTCGAAGGAACGCTCAACTTATGCGCTACCTTCTGCCGGCTCTACGCGGAATTCTTACCCGAGTCTTTGCCTTCTTCCTGTGCATTGTGTGCTTCAAAATTCAGCTCTTCAAATTCAGCTTAGGAAGATAACTCTCATGTCAAACTTCTCAAAAGCGGTGTTGTCGGTCGCAATTATTCTCACGATACATTCTTGCCGCACCATCACCTCACCAAGCGAAACGGCAAACATCGTCGGTCGAGTGATGCTCCTGGGACCAGGGTACCGGCAATTTACGCCGCCGTATAATGGAGTCCAGATTAAGATGGAGGGGACGAGCTTCTCCGCCCTCTCGGACAGCAACGGGTATTACTCGTTTACCGGTGTACCAACCGGGACCTACAACGTCTCTTTTACAAAACCCGGATATGGAACGGTGCGATGGATGTCCGCAACGGTGACCGGCGGAGGGAATGCACCGATCGTTTGGTCCGGCGGACCTTATTCGTATGCGCCGGGGTCCGTTCCATATCAGACGCAATACTTATTTAAAATACCAAACCTGGTTGTGACGCTTGGCTCTATCGATTTCAAAGACACCGCGGCTGCGGAGAATTCATTCGGTAATGCTCTTATCGCACGGGGAACGGTGACGCCGGATCCCTTGATCGACGCCAAATTTGACGATGCGATCGTTCTATTCGTATCGCACAGATCCAATGTAACGGATGTTCCCGGCCACTACGACATCACGTTCTGGAGATGGGAGGGTTTTATCTGCGGGACCTATCCGAACTATCCGGTCGATACAACGACGAACCGTTTCACCTACGCTGTGCCCACATCGTCTCTAAAATATTACGGCTTCAAATCGGGTGATTCTATTTATGTTGCCGCGTACGGCACGTCATCGTACTATGCCAATGCCGGCGGTGACTACTACGACCCGATTTTGCAGCAGTGGGTCTTTACCGCCATCAACCCAACGCCCTCACCGGTGATCGGGACGGTGGTGCCGTAGAGATAGACACAAGTAGCTTCCTCTGCTAAAGCTTTCGGTGATGCTCGCCAAGCGAGTCGCCATTTAAGACTGTGCCATTCGTCCGTTAGGCCGCCTGATGCATAGCGAAGGCCTTCAGGCCTGGAAACGAATAGCCAGAGAAAGCGGAAGTCCGGAGGACGACAGACTTCTTCACACCATGTTTCTTTCGTCCTCCGGACTCTACGCTAGCTACTGCCTAAATATTCCAGCCATAAATGGCTTCGCTATACATCTGTCATCCATTGGGCCGACGCTCGACCTACGCTCTCTCGAGAAACCGTGAACACTTGCGGGTGCGAGCGTCGTTTGCCCTGAATACATTTACGACCGTTTGCGAAGCGTAGTATTCCTTTCTTTCATCAGCATCGTTTGGGCCGTCGCCGTTCGAGCGCAATCGCCCACGCCCTCTCGTCCCCTCACTCCCGTACCAGCCCAGTCGGACACGAACCGCAGCAAGGCGTCGGTCGATACCACGCTTGCGAATTCGCCGAAGCCAAGCGGCAAATTGTGGCGGCGCCCGCAGGTCGAGCGTAACGGCGGCGATCAGTTCTATAGCGGCGAAGCACTGCGTTACTACGGCTCGCCCACGACCATAGCGAATCTCTTCGAAGAATCGAACGGCGCGTTTCCGCTTCTGCTCAGCGACGAAGCCTACGGCCGCGAATCGTTCGTGATGACGCCCCGGACGAGCGAAGGACTTAGCTCGGCGCTTATGGATGGCGTCCTTCCGATGAATAGCATCCTCAATGGTACGTCGCTCGGCAATTATTTCCCGCTCGATGTCTTTAGCTCGATCCGTTTCAACAGCGCCGCCGAGGGAATGTCGATGACCGGCGCCGATTTTTCGGGAAGCGATGCGAGCGATTTTACGATCGAGCGATTTCGCGCGCCCGTGCCGTACTCCCGCATCCATTATACTCAGGACCTCGCTCGAAGCAATTCGGTCTTCGATGGGCTTTTTAGCCTCAACGTCTCGCGATCAACGAACTTTGCGCTCGCGATCCACCGGCATGCGTCCGGCAGGCCACCGAATGTAAATGATCCAACGTTTAATCCGCGCACGGATATGTGGAGCGCTCGCGGCCAGCTTTCGATCGCGAAATACCTCGGCACGCTCCCGTCCGATAGCACGATGACTGCTGCGAAGATCGATTCGATACTCGCGACGCCGAGCGCAAAACAAAAAACGCTCGACTTCTTATTGTGGGGGCAATATACGACGGCGTTTAGCGGACTGAATGGCGGCGTCGCCGCGATCGATTCGGGCGACGTATTCGATCAGATCACGGCTCACGTGCACGATGTTAACACGTTCGATCATCGTGTTCGCATCGATGGCGTTGCAGAACTGGAGTTGCCGTTACTCGCGGCGGCGCGAACGAAGATCGCCGGTTACGCATCGTACGAGTCGCGTCATATCCTTGCACCGGATAGCACTTTCCCCTTATTCGTACCGGAAGTAAGCCTTGGCTCGCGCCTGGGTGCGATGCTCGAGCAGCCGCTCGATCTTACCATCGGCGATTTTACAACCGCAGCCAAACTGCGCGGCGATGTTCAGCGTATCGTGAAAGACTCCACGCTCACGATCGTACCGCCGGTCCATGAAACACGACTTTCCGCAACCGCCAGCGATTCACTCGCGCTTCGAACGGCGTTGCGTATTTCGCTTTTCGGCTTTGCGCGCGCGGTCGAATCGAATCTCTCGATCGGTGGGGGATCGGTCGCTTCGACGGTGCTTCCATCGGCTGGGTTCTCGGGTTCGATCGGACTTACGAATGCAATATCGCTCTCGGCGAGCTATAGCTATTCAAAAGATCGCGCAACGCTGAGCCCGAATCCGGATGCGACCTATCAACTGCGAAATATCGGCGCGTGGCTCGATGCGCGATTCGGTTTTTCGACGACCGACAGCATTGCAATCCATGCCGGCGTCCTCGATCGGCACGAGCCAGAGGGAATCGTGTTCGACGTTCCCAACGACACGACGAGAACGGTGCCGCGATTTTCCTCCGCCGATCTGCATACGTGGTCCGGCACTGTCGCTCTCGACGCTTATTTCTCGCGCTTTCATTGGAGCTCGTCGTTCACCTATTTCCCGACCACTACGCCGCTAAGTCCTTATACGCAAACCCCAGCGTTGCAGACCGATCTTACTCAGCGCCTCTTTGGCTTCACCGGACTTTATTACGAGAACGAAGCGGGAGAAGGTAACCTGCGGCTATCGGTTGGCCCACGTGCTCGGCTTCTCAGTCAGCTCGATCCGCAGATGTCGTACGATCCAGCCACGGATTACTACGTGTACCGAGGCGCGGCGTACTCGCTTATGACGATCGACAGCGTAACGCAAGCTCTTCGACCGCTGCCGGATAATCGCGTGCACACCGCCAAAGTCGCTCTCGACTTTTTACTCTCCGCCGAAGTCGATCGGCGGGCACAGGTGAGCATGTCGTTCCTCAATATTCTCAGCACGCCGTATTATAATGTAGCGCTGTATCCTCGCGATGGATTTCATTGGAGGATTGATGTCGTCTGGGCGTTTATCGACTGAATAAGTTTATCGACAGATGAAAAAACTTGTCGCAGTCTTTGGTCCGGGCCGGTGCATTGTTGGCGATGCGCTGTATGAAGATGCGAGGCATCTTGGTAAATTACTCGTGGGCGCTGGCTTTGCCGTCGTGACGGGTGGCTACGAAGGTGTAATGGAAGCCGCTTCCAAAGGCGCTCGCGAAGAGGGTGGATCGGCGGTTGGCGTAACGGCTGATGTTTATTTCGCAAAAGGCCGCGAAGCGAATGAGTACATTACTCGGGAAGTGCGCGTAAAAAGCGCTGCCGATCGCTTAATGGAATTGCTCGATCTTCCCGATGCGTGGCTCGCGATCGGAAACTCGACGGGTACCTTAACCGAAGTCGCAATGGCGTGGGACTATATGACCAAAGGCTTCCTTCCGTCAAAGCCACTGCTTCTCATCGGCGAGGCCTGGCGGCCATTTGTGGAGTATGTCGAGAACGAAGAACACTTCGAACCGTGGCTCCATCTTATGGAACGTGTTGAGTCGCCCAATAACGCAGTGGAGCGGCTCATACAACTACTGGGGCCGCAGGAGCGCTTGCCGGAATTAACTATCTTATAACTCATGGAGAACGAGCAGCAATATGTAGCCGGCCGTCGAGCAGCGATCGAACTTCTGCGTGATGAGGCATCGCGGGAAAAGATCGAAAAGCTCTATCTGGCTCATGGCGTCCACGGTCCGCAGATCGGTGAGATACTTCAACTCGTTCGTAAGCATAAGGTCACGCATGGCGAGCTCGATCGCGGGAAGTTTCGCGAGTTGGAGCGAAGGCTGAACCAGAAGGTCGATTCGCAAGGGGTGATCGTACTCGTCGCTCAACGGCAGTACGAAGAATTAGAAGATGTTCTGGCGAGGAATTCCAATCCGCTGCTGGTTGCACTCGATGGTATCGAGGACCCGCATAACATCGGTGCAATCATTCGCTCGGCGGAAGCTGCCGGAGCAACGGCAGTGCTATTACCGAAGCGTGGTGCAGTGCTAACCCCTGCCGTTTATAAAGCAAGTGCCGGGGCGGCAAATCACATGGCGATCGTGAAGATCGGTAATCTCGAGCAGACGATCCGCAAATTGCAGGAAGAGTTTGGGGTGTCGTGCATTGGTCTGGCAGGAGAGGCCACTGAAAGTCTTTACACAGTGGGTTTAACAGGCCCAATCTGCCTCATTATAGGAAGCGAGGAGAAGGGGCTTCACCGGCTCGTTCGAGAACGATGTGAGAAGCTCGCTTCCATTCCTATGCTCGGCAAGACCGCTTCTCTTAATGCCTCCGTCGCCGCTGGTGTGGCAATTTTCGAGGCCGTCCGTGAGCGCGCTCGTGATGCAGCTTCTGCAGTTTAAGCTTTTGGGATCGTTCGGGCCTTTCACCGAATTCGTTCTCTTCTGCTTTTTCCTCCGCCGACTCCGCTAAGCGAAAATCTACTTTTCGTTTTTCTTCCAGCACTTTGATAAGCTGTACACGCACTCGGTCGCCGATGCGGAATCGGCGTCCTTCTGCTTTGCTGCCAAATCGCCCGCGACGCTCGATAAGGGAGTAATGCGCTTCGTCGAATTCATAGTAGCCGGGCAGCTCGCGTATGTGCACCAGTCCCTCAGCACCGGAATCGAGTTCGACGAACATTCCAAAGTGTGTTACGCCGGAGATCACGCCGTCGAACTCTTCGCCAAGTTTATTCTTGAGAATATGTATCTGCGCGAGCTTTACCGATTCTCGTTCCGCTTCCGTTGCGCGTCGTTCCTGAGCACTCGTTTGATCGGCAACTTCCGGTAAGATGGTGTAGTAGTGATGCTCTCGTTCACGGTTCATTCCGCCAGGCCGCTGATACTCGAAGAGCATTCGATGCACGATGAGATCGGGATAGCGGCGGATCGGCGAAGTGAAGTGCGTGTAGTGCAGAAACGCCAGGCCGAAATGGCCAACGTTGTGCTCGGCGTATACGGCTTTTGCCATTGCGCGGAGCATCAGCTCATTTAACAAGTGCTCTTCTGGCTTGCCTTTGAGCGATTCCAAAAACTTTTGGACTGTCTTCGGGCTTGGCTTTTCCAGTGAGAGCTTAAAGCCAAACATTTTTGCAAGCTGTGCGACCTCGCGTACTTTCGCCGGATCAGGCTCCGCATGAATGCGATAGAGGAATGGCCGTTCGCTCCCTTGCTTTGCTTTGCGAGCGATGAACTCTGCGACGGCACGGTTTGCGGCCAGCATGAAGTCCTCGATCATGCGCATGGAGCCAAGCCGCTCTTTTCGTACGGATTCTACCGGTTCGCCATTCTCGAATCGAAACCGGAATTCGTCGGATTCAAAGTCGATGGACCCCGCTTCACGGCGAAGTTCATACATCTTTAAGCTAAGCGCTCGCATTTGCCGCAGCAGCTTCGCATGTTTACCTCGGCCACTTTTTATGCGGGATTCCGCCTCTTCATAGGTGAAGCGCATCACACTGCGGATCACCGTCTTCTTCATTTCTGCCTTTTTTACCTTGCCGGATTCCGGATCGATCCTAAGAAAGACAGAATAAGCGAGTTTATCTTCATCGGGTCGGAGTGAGCAGAGCTCGTTCGAGATCTTCTCGGGCAGCATCGGAATAACTCCACCAACGAGATACACGCTGGTTCCTCGCGAAAGCGCCTCGATATCGAGTGCAGAGCCTTCCTGGACGTAATGGCTTACGTCTGCAATGTGAACGCCCAGCGTGACGGTGCCATCCTCATTCGACGTGAGGGAAACAGCATCATCAAAATCTTTTGCGTCTTCCGGGTCGATCGTAAAGATCGTTTCGCCACGGAGATCGAGCCGCTTTTTGATCTCGGATTCAGGGATTTCAACCGGAAGCTTCAAGGCCTCCTTTAAAACGGCCGATGGAAATTGTTCGGGAAGATTGTACTCAGAAATAATAGCATCGTTTGTAAATCCTCCCTTGGTCGTTTTTCCGAGTACGTTCAATACGAAGCCTTCGGGTTGAAGGTATTCGTCGGTCCACTCGTAAAGTTCGACCGTTACGCGGTCGCCTTCGTGTGCGCCGTGCAGGTCCTTTCTCGCAACGAATACATCACGCTTGATCTTGCCGCTTTCGGGTCGGACGAAAAATCCTTGCCGCGTCCGTTCGATCGTACCAACAATTTTGTGAGCGGATTTTTGTAGAACCGCCAGTATCTCGCCTTGCGGGCGTTCGCCCTTCTTTGCGGCAAAAAGATGCACTCGGACGAAATCCCCGTCCATTGCTGTCGCAAGGTTTCGAGCGCGCACAAGTACCGTGTCGCCAATATCGAAGTCCTTGCTGGGGGTAACGATACCATTACCAGTTGGCTGAATACGAAGCTCGCCTTCAACTTCTGTCAGCTCTGGTTTCGGAATGCCGTATCGCCGGCGTGTCGCGCGTTCGATCACGCCATCGCGAACGAGCCGCTCTAATTCTTCGCGAAGGGATTGATATCGATCGGAGTCGGACTTAATGCCGACCATTTTGGATACTTCATTGGTCTTGAAGAGCTCTCCGGAATGTTCATTGAAGAGCTTGAGAAGATCGTCCCGTAGGGCCATAGCAGGCGATTAATTGGTGAGAAAGGCGCGGCACGGCCGTGCATCTAAATAAACTTATAAAATGATCGAAAAGTGGCCCCCATAACTCCGGTGACCAACAAGAGTGAAAGCGGCAGTACGGCTGTTACCATAATGCATGGCTGAGGTATTCCAGAAGGTCCAGCGATCGAACGCAGATGCAAAAGCACCTGCGCGACCGGCGCTGCCGGTAAACTCGCTCCGCTACCTGAAGGGAATTACTCCAAAGAAAGAAGAAGCCTTACAGAAAGCTGGTTTGGAGTCGCTGGAAGACCTGATCTTCCATTTTCCTGGTCGCTACCTGGATGCGCGTAATCTTGTGCCATTACGCGATCTCCGCAAATATCTTCGCCAACCGGTCAGTGTGCGGGGGAAGGTTTTGACATCCCAGCTTATTCCGGGACGTCATCGCTCGCGCGCCGCGATAGTGTTGCAGGATGCCACGGGCGGAGTACTCCAGCTTGTGTATTTCGATTACCCGGAGTGGCGTGTGAAGCAATTCCGAGTTGGTGAGGAATTCCTTGTTGCCGGATACATCGGAGAATATCGCAGTGTCGTTCAGATCGTTCAGCCACCATTCATCGAGCACTTGGAAAAGCCGGAAGAGTTTGTGCAAGGCCAGATGCTTCCGATGTACTATCTCTCTTCCTCGCTTCGTAAGGCAGGCTTTCGTGATAAGCCGTTTCGAGAGCTTATCCATGCGTCGGTCGAACGAGGTGAACGGATTGGGCTTTTACCTGAGATACTTCCAGAGTCGCTGTTGCAGCGCGAACAATTTATGCAACGGGCGGAAGCCGTCCGCGAGGTGCATCAGCCGCAAGATCCGGAACGTGTGGAGCGTGCGCGCAGGCGACTTAAGTACGAAGAGATCTTCTTCATGCAACTCCGTCTTGCAGTGGAGCGCCGTCGTATGCGAATGGCTGCAAAGGCGATCGTTCGGTTCGATGCTTCGCGAATGTTGGATGCTATTGCAGGCAAGCCAATGCTCAATGCCGGTATTGCCGAGCAGGTCCTGACGTCATTGCCATATCAACTTACGAAGGACCAGGCGAACGCTTTGAGCGAGATCCTCGCCGATATGGCAAAAGAGGATGGACGTAATTATCCGATGAATCGGCTTTTGCAGGGCGACGTAGGGAGTGGCAAAACGATCGTTGCATTGCTTGCGATGCTGGTTGCGATCGAAAATGGCTACCAGTGTGCCTTCATGGCGCCGACGGAAGTGCTCGCTTCGCAACATTATTACACCCTCAGTAATATTCTGAAGGATACGCCGATCCGGATCGCGCTTCTTATTGGTGGACAAGGAAAGCGTGAGCGTAAAAGCGTTCTCGATTCCATCGCCTCGGGCGAAACACATATCGGAATTGGTACCCACGCGCTGATCGAGAAGACCGTAAAATTCCAGCGATTGGGATTAGTGGTCACCGATGAGCAGCATCGATTCGGCGTAGCGCAGCGCAAAGCTCTGATCGAGAAGAGCCAGGATCTTCCTGGCGAAGAGGCAAGCGATATGTTCCGCTCAACGAGTGGAGCAGTTTCCGTTTCGCCGGACGTGCTTATCATGACTGCAACGCCGATACCCCGCACGTTGGCGCTGACACTATACGGCGACATGGAAGTCAGCACCATCCGGGAGTTGCCTGCTGGTCGAAGGCCAATAAAGACGATGCTTTTTTTCGAGCACGATCATCCAAAGATTTATGAGGCAGCCATTCGGCGTATCGAGAAGAAGGGCGAGCAAGTGTTTATCGTGTATCCCCTTCGGGAGAAATCCGAGAAGGTTGATTCCGAGGCTGCCGAGAAAGCGTATGAATATTTGAAGTCGCATGACTTTAAGAATTTCCGAGTCGGATTGATACATGGTAAGATGTCTTCTGCCGAAAAGCAAGAGGTGATGCGCCGGTTTCGCGAAAAAGAATTCGATGTGCTGGTGGCGACAACAGTGATCGAAGTTGGGGTGGATATACCGAATGCGACGGTGATGATCATCGAACACGCCGAGCGATTCGGCCTCGCCCAACTCCATCAATTGCGTGGACGAGTGGGACGTGGCAGCGCAGATTCCGCGTGCGTACTCGTAGCCAGCGAAAAGCTCGCTCCGGAAGAAGGAATGCAGACGAGCGATGAGATCGAGCAATCCTCACTGGCTTTGCAACGACTCAATACGCTTGTACAAACGAGTGATGGATTCGAGATCGCAAAAGCGGATATGGCAATTCGAGGTACGGGCGAAATACTGGGGATCAAACAATCGGGGAAAGTTGTCCTCCGACTTGCTAATCTTAGCACCGATACCGATCTCGTCGAGCAATCACTTCACGATGCAGAAGCACTGATCGAGGTCGATCCTCAGCTTCGCATGCCTGCAAACCGGGCCGCTCGGGAGGAATTCCTTCGTCTGTATCGTGATGCAGAGTCCTACCTGCATGTAGGCTAAGGGTAAGAAGGCCAGGAACAGCTTGGCTGGTATTTGTGTAATCGTTACGTCCGTTATACCTGCTCGGTGATGTTTCCTTGCTCGCAGTGTTAGTCCGCTAAGATGCCCTTATTCCGCCTCAAAAAATGGTGTGCTGCACTTACGATCCTAAGTATTATAGCGCTCGTCATATTGCTATCGTCTCAGCATCGAATTCGATTGATCGTTGGCTCGTATGACGTTATAAGCTCTAGCACCGCTATCCCTACGGAAGCGAGCTTTCAATTCATGACGAAGTTAGGCGGCGATTTTGCTAGTGCCATTAGCGTGTTGCAGGATTTCGATCATTCTCATCCGCTCGAGTCGCAGGACGCACTCCCCGCGGTCGACCAGCCCGACTCGTGTTTGCGGTTGCTCGAAAGCGGTAAAATGCTGCATTGCTATAATGTCGATATTGCCACGGCGACCATTCTCTCACAGCGTAATATCGCTGCTCGCTTATGGGATATGTCAGGGCCCAAAGTGCTCGGAGGGTATGGGCACAATATGCTGGAAATATACGACCAGCCCTCTCGCACCTGGCGGGCGCTCGACCCCTATTATCACTGCTATTATACCATCGGTAACGATCCAACGCCCATAGACTTTTTACGCCTGAGAAGAGCGTTATTAACGGCTCCAAAATCCTTGCACATTATTCATTACTCGAACATCGAGAGGTCACGTCCCGATGTTTACATGTTTGCCGAGCTATGTTATTTGGCTCCGGAGGTAATGCTCCATGCGAACAATGATTTTCGTTGGCGGTACGAGCACCGGTATACATGGCTTAGTATGCTTGCACCCGTGTTCGATGCGTTACCACTTCGCATGGCTCGCGGGGTTCGCATGGCAATGTTAGGGAAAAATGATCTTCGTTACGTGATCGAGGATGTGTATAGCCCGCATTATCCATTCCACCTGATGAAGTGGAGCTTTGGAATTCTTATCTCGATCTTCTTTTTTTCTCTCGTCGGATATATTGTTATTGCAAATATTCGATCTCTTTCCCCAAAGCCGGTTGAGAACGAGGTTTCTCCGGTATCGGATATCGTGTCATCATAGAGAACGTTATGGCGAAAAAAGATAATCGTGTCGATGCGTATATAGCCCGATCGGCACCATTCGCACGTCCTATTCTCGAGCATCTTCGCGAAGTCATTCACCGAGCGTGCCCCGGTTGCGAAGAAACAATGAAGTGGAGTTTCCCTCATTTCGACTATAAAGGAGAAATGATGTGCAGCATGGCGGCTTTTAAGGAACATGCCGCTTTCGGTTTTTGGAAAGCATCGCTGCTCGAGGATCCGAAAGGATTATTAAAAGAGGATGGCATGGGCAGTTTGGGTAAGATCCGCTCGTTATCCGACTTGCCGGGCGATGCGGTTCTTGCGAAGTTCATTCGTCAGGCAATGAAGCTTAACGAAGAAGGTAAAAAGGTCGCTAAGCCTAAGGCTGCACCTATAACGGTAACAGTGCCGGATTATTTAACGAAGGCCCTCAAAAGAAATGCAGCCGCACGAAAGACCTTCGAAGCATTTAGTCCGTCGAATAAACGAGATTACGTGGATTGGCTCACCGAAGCTAAGACGGAAGAAACGCGTGAGAAACGGCTTACCACAGCTATCGAGTGGATGGCCGAAGGGAAGATCAGAAATTGGAAGTACGCTAAAAAGAAATAGCTTCCAAAGACAACCCTAAAATAGCTCCCCAAGAGTAGCCCTAAAATCGGTACTGAATATTCGCCGTTGGAATATAGCCCAGGGTGCCATTAGGCATCGTCTTCGGTGTGAGCGCTCCTTCGAGGGTGAGTCGAGTGTTGTGGTCATCAGCGAGCAACGCTGCATCGATAGCCGATAATACATGATTGAGGATAATACCCCAGAGGAAGTATTGCGCTACCTGATACTGGTAATTCATGTTCGCTCGTGATTCTGCCGCGGAATAAAAATTTGCGGCAGCGTCCCATCCCGTCAGGTATTGATAATACTTTGATATCACCTCATAATATTGTTGTATATCAGACGCCGGATCGGGGACGCGATGTGTAAAGTCATTCAGGTTTGGATGGGAAAGGCTAAGGCTATCCAGCAGATTTTCGGCGTGGTTAATAGAGGCAATATTCGAACAGTTGGTCTGCGTCGGTATGCTGTCGCTTCGGAGGATCGAATCAAGATAGGCGCTGTACCGGCACGGACTGAAGTGAGCGTCGCTAAAGGCGCGGAATGCCGTCGTGGAATCATCACCGCGATGATTCCAATGTGTCATTTCCAACCACAAGCCGGCCTCCAAACCTGTGAAGATCATACCTCGCCAGATATGATCGCCGACGTAGTATTCGCCTAAGCCAGGTATTACGAGCGAAAGAGCCGCCGCAAGGTAGGGGCTTTTATGTCCTGGTAAGGAATGCGTTTTATTCTCAAGACCGAGGTCAGGCGCGTTTTGTGCTCGAATATCTTGCGTAAGAGCAAAGCTATTAACGAGTGTCGAAGAGGAAAACGGCTGTGGGACTTCTGACTCAATGAATTGAGCCATCGCCGATCGGGCGAAGATCGAACTTACAATGAAAAGGAGAGAACAGAAAGATCGCCGCCCGAACGGCATAGCAATATTGCTTTTAATGCGTCGCTACCATTTTATGCCAAGCGTAAATCGCAGGGTATTGGCAAGAGGATGGTTCTGGTCGAACGTATCGATATAGCTAAAGTCAAATGTGTAGGCATCATAGCGAAGGCCGGCGCCAAACGTCATGTACTGGCGTCCACCGACGTGTGAGCCTTCCGTGTAATAGCCTGCTCGTAACGCTACGAGTTGATCGTACCAATATTCCACACCGGTGGACCACATGAAGGAATGCATGGTGCTATCATCCCACGCAGTGATCATCGACTTCGGAAGAGGATCGGCAATGAGGCTGCCAGAATCGCGATGGACGAGAAGTTTGCCTACGTCCGTTGCGACCGTAAGCTTGTTATACTCATCTTCATAGAGCTTGTAGGAAGCACCGACGCGTAATTCCGTTGGAAGCGGGTCCGCTTGTAACGCATCGACGTATCGAATTTTTGGTCCGAGATCGGATAGCAGGAAGCCCACCTGGAGTGCATTACCAATGCCGTCAACATAGGTGGAATCGGGCTTCCACAACGCACTGAGGTCGAATGACACTGACCGGCCAACGCCACCTTGCTGTTCGTTGGAGACATGCAGGGTCGAAAGTGTCGATTGAATATATCGTAAACTACCGCCGAACGCCCAGTCTTCTGAAAGCTTCGTAGCATACGCTGCCGTTACTGCGTATTCGAAGGAATGGAATGTGGTGATCGGAGTAGGAGAGCTCTCCGTGGTATAAATAAATTCACCCAAATTCAGGAAGACGATACTGGCGCCGATCGTACCGCCAAATTTCTCGTCGTCATTCCACTTGAAGTTTAGATAATCGTAAAAGAGGTCGTTCTGATTGAACTGTGGCAACCACTGGGAGTGCGTCAGCGAAACGGCCTTGCCAGTCTGGAATGCCAGGCCGGCCGGGTTCCAATAGATCGCGCCGACATCCTCCGGAAGGCTGGTGCCTACATCACCCATGCCGCTGGCTCGGGCATCGGGGGCAATGAGCATAAAGGGCACCGCCGTCGAGGTGATCTGTGCCGAACCGGACCGAGGGAGAACCGCTAATCCTACGACCGCTAATGTTATTAGTATCAGTGTTCTATTATGTAATAGTGTCATTCTTCTCTTCCTGAAGTAAACTCTTGTGGACGTTACTCTTTAACGTTCGTTCTTAGTGTGAAACAATACATTTACCGCTGGCAACGGATGATGTGCCGTCATCCAGGTCATCGACGTCGATCGTAAACGCATAAATGCCGTTCGCCACCGTCGTACCGGTCGCGTCCTCTCCATCCCACGGAATTTGGACGACACTTTCACGAGTCTCCGTTGTCAGCGTCCGTATGGCGCGGCCATCGATCGTGTAAATATGAAGCGTTGCACGGATAAGGCTGCCAGCATTGCCCGGCTGCGTTAACGAAAATGTCGTATGGTCGATCACCGGGTTAGGTGATGTACTAAGCTCGTATAAATGATACGGAACATTGTCCTTAGCGACAAAGTCCACACTTGCGAAAGCGGCATTATCATACGTATCGAACGCGCGAACATGCAAGGTATGATGACCCGCCGGCAATTCGATCGGGTGGGCGCTCGTCCCTTGCGTGTAATCGTTCTGCTTCGAGATGTACGTGCTTGCCATATCGATGGCGGAATCCATCGCATTATCGATCCAGACAATGAACGTATGTCCGATGCTGGTCGTCGATGTGTTAAGACCGTGCAACGCATTTACATCCACGATGGCTGTGGAATGCATGGAAACGGCGTCACCACTTTGGAAGGTACGGCTACCGATATAAAGCTTCAGTTGAGGTGGGGTGGTATCGTTGAGCGAAACAGTGCTATCCGGGCTTCTCAGAACAATACCTTTAGAATCACCTAAGGCGGTGCGAGTATCGTTCGCATACGCATAGCCGGAAAGTTTTACGGAGCTGGTATCGAGTTTTACGTCGCGTGGTACGATAAAGGTGACATCGAAATGCCCGTTGGTAACGGTTGCGGTACCACGATACAGAATCGGCCCCTCTACGAAGTAGGTATCTTTGATTGACGTTCCATCCCCATACGTCGTGGTTGCGCTTTCGAGCGTTGGTGTATCGAATAAGCTAACGGTGACGGTGCCATCGAAGGAAGAGACGACCGGTGACGTACCATCGGTACCGGTACGAATGCTGCCACCTAAGTGTACGCTCGAAAGGGCGGGAAGCGAGATCCGGTTTTCTCCCATCGTCTGACCGTTTAACGAGTCGAAGGTCACATACAGCTTGGGTACTAATAATCGTTGGGCGGGATCACCGAGCAAGTAAAAGTATTGCGGATCGCTGCCATGCGGTTTGGCATACTGTATCGCTTTACCAACCGTGGCCGTGCCGTTCGAACCGCCTTGTTGGAAGAGATACTGATAGAAATAATCGAGCAACGGCTCGCCGCCGCCAACGGAGCGTGACGTCCCGAGCATACCGATAGCGCCACCAGTCGGGTATAATAAGAACATTTCGCCGCCCGAGAAATCGGCGAAGTTATCATACTCACTAAAATCGCACGTGCCAGTAGTAAGATAAGCTAACCGATCGAAATTATTCAGTCGATTGATCGTGCTCGGCACGTTAAGTACTGATTCATGCGCCCAAACAGTTGGATTACCATGGCCGATGTAGGAAAAAAGAACGCTGCCATTGTTTATCGCATCGATAATAGCTTGTTCCACGGCGGGCCGCCTGCGTTGACCTCCGGAGGTTATGATCGATGGATACGATACTTCATAGATCTTATTAATGAGTACGCGATCCTGCACGAATACTAACTCATGCTCGGTATCATAAAAATGGTCTAAGGGATCTTTCGCGTACGCATATTCCGGGTCGAAGCGATCGTCTGCAAGGAACGTGGCCAGGCCTCGCCAGGAGCCGGAATCACTATGGTGTTCGTATTCCCGTACTTTTTGAACATAGCTTTCCGCTTCGTCGGCACTGCGTGCAGAGACCCTTCCGACCGACAGGTCATACTGCTGGTCTGGTGTATTCGGACTTAATTGAACGAAATACCAATCATCCGGATATGGCTCGTTGGGGATCGACGAACGGAAGTTGGGCGGGAAATCCATTGGTTCGTTTTCCCAGGTCGGAATCCAATTCGGAGCATTGGTCTCGCGGTTTTGATAATCGCAGTGGCCGCCGCCTAATAAAGTCAGATAGACCGGACGCTGATTAGCGTGGTGCATCAAATAAGCCATGAAATCGCGTATGGCTGTGAGGTCGCGATTGCCATAGCCAAACTCACGATAGATATCATCGGTCGAAACGACGGCCGCCGACATGGCCTCGGTCGCCTGTCCTCCTTCTTGACGAAGCTGTTTCAGTTCGTTGGCCTGATCGAGAAAATCAGGGGGTGCCACGATGATCTCGGTCGCACCGGTCGTTCCGAGACCGGACCGTAAACTGGGTACCGCAATGCTCGAGATACTGTTCGGAGAAAGTACCGATTGTGCCGAGAACGCGATGAACTGTCGCATTGCGTGCTTCTCGCCCTGTAGCGAAACGGTGATAATGTCGCCATTTGCCGATGCGAGCATGGAGGGGGAGAGTGAATTGGTCACATCCCATACTTCGCCGCCTGTTGCATGGGTCAGCGAATACTGATAAGCATTACCGTTATCGATCAGCAGAAATGGAATGGACTTCGAGCCGATATCGGTCGTGCGACGGTAGATCATCTCTACAAAATCGAGCGTCGCAACTGCAATTGTAGGAGAGGCCGAAAAGCTCAATCCGAAATTAAGTGGCGAAGCGATCGAAGGATCGGCAACAAACGTGTGGTCCCATACACGATTTTGTGAGCTACTAACCGGCAGCGTAGCGGCTGTTCGCCCATTTAGTTGGACGGTAACGACGGCATCGGAATTTGCTGCGTTACTCGCATCATAGGCCACCCGTACTATTGTGGAGTCTCCCGTGTAGCCGGGAGGAGTGATCGTGAACTGTAGGGAGCCAACGTCCGAGCGAGGGATATCCTGATCGAGCATTTCGCGGCCCACATTGCCGTATTCCATCTTGCGATCGTTCTCGCGGCATAGAGCGGACAAAACTCGGTTGGAAGGTATGGCCGCCGATGCGAGAGAATCTGACGAACTGGCAATGCGACGATCGGCACCCAAACGGTCGCCGCCGATCTTAAGCAGGAAATGACCGGTAGAACTGTAGGGATTCAGAGTATGAAAGAGTCCTTCCGTGCCATCTTCGGAAGCATCATATTTCCACACGCTTACGCCGGGTGCGTAGAAGTAGAGATCGGAGAAACTCTGCCCGTTCATGTGAATTTCCACCGGCCGTTCGATCCATTCACCGGAATTCGTAGTGGGCTTCTCATTCAGCATTTCGCCACCCATACCAAACAGCTCGATCGTACTGGTGTCGATCGAGCCGGTGATGCCGGCCTTGGCAAGGTCCTGTGCCGTAATACGATAGACGCCTTCATCGCCGGTCTCCAGTTGGACCCACTGGCCCGGACCGAGCGAACGTGCCGTCGTTACCGTGCGCGATATACCGAGAGCACTACGAGCATCACTCCATGCGATGCCATAAAACTGTGTAATGTTCGAGTTGACGAAATTGCCACGGAAGAACTCCGTCTCTTCGGGAGTAAGACGTAAGTCGTTCGGTGCAGTGGTCATCCTGGCATCGGCAAAGCGAATGCGAAGCGTAAGCGACTTAATGCGAGTGACCGTGCGGCTGGCTATATCATATTGAATAGGAGCGACCGTAACTTGCTCGGAATATGCCGTGCGGAATCTCGATACCGGACCTGCTTCAAATAATGGTATATCGTGTGGAGTATTATATCGGTCCGTATTAAAGACGTAATCGCGATCGACTTCGCCATTCCGCGTTACTCGTGTCGGTACCGGTGCAAGATCGACTCCCGGTAATACTTCCAGCGCTTGACTAATGATGTCGATCGCAGCACGATGGGTACTCGGTGCAAGGAAAGAAAGCAGTAGCTTAGGAAGCTCCGGCGTACCGGCGAGATCTTTTACAATGCCGCCAGGGAATGTTATCTCCGTGTAGGTACGTCCATCGGTGCCAGTTACGGTATGCGATTCGTATCGGGGTTCTATCCGGATCACCACCTCGTCCGGTTTCGACGATAGTACTTCGTAGCTCGGCACCACATTATAGCTTGGCACCACATTGCCGATCTGCTGCGCCCCAAGAGTGCCATGTGCTAAAACCGTGAGTGTCGCTGCAATAAAGATCGAGAGTTTCGAAGCAGGCGAGACCATCCTACGCTTCGAAGAAAGCGGTGTCTTCATAGGAACGAAGGAATCCGACATGTGGACGATTTCTACTTCTTATACAAACGCTTAACCGCCCGTTCGTCACGGGGGATTTTGACCGAACCACTAAGACGATTTCGTCTTAGCTGCAAGTGACGCTATCACCCGCGTTGTAACTTCAAAATCGTAGAAATCGTCTATAGGCGCGTTATTTACGGAATCGAAGAGGTTAGCAATACTTCTTATCCGATGAGCAAACGTTAAGAGGAGTAAAGAGTTTCGCGAGTTCCGCTACAAAAACAAGGTCAATTTGGAGGCACTGGAGTGACCTGAAATCCCTCTTTTTTTAGCCCTTCAAGCAGTCCGTTCTTTCCCGGCAAATGGCCCGCTCCGACGGCAATAAATAGCCGGTGACCGGTCATCAGAGTTGGAAGGGTATCGGTCCAGTTCTTATTCCGGTCGTCGATGAGAGCGCCCCGTTCGTTCGACGATAGCGAGCCGAACGAAGGATCGTCCAATATTCGCTCAATATTGCCGGTCCGATAATCCGCGAGCATGGTATTCATGTCTTTCATGGCTTTTTTCGGATTGGATACCAATTCCATGAGATCAGCGATCTGCTCATCCATCGGGATGGAATCGAGCAATTGTTCTTGACCTTCCGCGCTTTCCAGGCCGATCACCTTTTTGCCCAGCCGTTGGGCTTCCTGCTCGAAGAACAGGTCCATCGGAACGCCAGTCTTATGGTTCTCCGGATGCTCTTTCTGATACATACCCGCCAATATCATAGTATAAATAACGACCGGTTCGGTATGATCGAGCACCATTAATGGGAGGTGTACGTAGCTTTTTACTACTTTTGAAACGGCATGGTACTGCTCTTCCGTAAGCAAGCTGTCGAGCCGTGGACCGGAAAAGATCGCCTGCATTGCGTCGCTTGTGCTTGAGCTATCGAGTACCAGTTCACCGACCACTTCATCGGATGACCGCAATGCCGACATCACCGTTTTCATTGTATCGACGAAGCCACCTTCGAGCAAATGTAAGGTGCCGAATACATACGAGGTATCGGCCGAGCCAGGCTTGGTTATTCGATAGAACGGCGGCGTTCCATGATGAGAGGAATGTGCATGAATAAGCAAAGCACAAATAGTGGTGGCCAGTAGGAGGCGATAGTGCATCATGAAAAGCAACACCAATAGGTCAGGAAAAAATACTTAGTATCTTCGGCACAAAGAGAGCGCTCTCTCGGGTTTAGGGCACGAAGGTATAGAATTATGAAGCCATATACCTTTCCCCATACCTGAAACCCTGTACCAGTGGTCTTTAACAGTTTAGCATTCGCCATTTTTTTGCCGATCGTTCTGCTCGGTTATTATTTGCTTCCCTTCAAAGGGCAGAACCGGTTCTTACTCGTGGCGAGCTTATTCTTCTATGCCTGGTGGGATTGGCGATTCCTGGGCTTGCTCGGACTTACTATTGTAGTCGATTATTACGCATCGCACGCGATCAAACGAGCAGCGACACAGCGGCTAAAACTTCGGTGGCTACGAATTTCGCTTATCAGTAACCTTTCGGTTCTTGGGTTATTCAAGTATAGCAATTTCTTTATCTCATCGCTCGAAGCGGTTCTTACTCGGATAGGATTTCACGTCCATCCGATCACATTGCAACTGGCCTTACCGATCGGTATTAGCTTTTACACGTTCATGTCGATGGCTTACGTCATCGATGTCTATTGGGGCAAATTCGAGCCGGTCGATAACTTTTTCGACTTTGCACTCTTCGTCTCGTACTTTCCCCATTTGGTGGCAGGCCCGATCCTTCGCGCGCATCAGCTATTGCCACAACTGACCAAGCCTCGCAGCATCAGCAAAGAACAAATAAGGGATGGTATTGCGCTGATATTACTGGGTCTCATTCGTAAAGTCCTGATCGCCGATCTCATTGCGAGTTACGTCGATGAGGCGTTTCGTGATGTGACCGCAATGACGAGCATGGATCTACTCCTGCGTATGTGGCTCTTCACGATCCAGATCTACGGTGACTTTGCGGGCTACAGCGATATGGCGCGAGGCATCAGCAAGTTATTCGGGATCGAACTGCATCTCAATTTCGCTACGCCATTTCTCTCGCAGAATATCACCGAGTTATGGAGGCGCTGGCATATCTCCCTTTCCAGTTGGCTGCGCGATTACGTTTATATTCCGCTCGGTGGCAGCCGAAAAGGGCAGTGGCGAACGTACTTCAATAATTTTATCACGATGATCGTGAGCGGCCTATGGCATGGCGCCAACTGGACGTTCGTTGGGTTCGGTGCAGTGAATGGAATAGGACTCGCTATTCACAAGGCATGGCTTAAAGTAACGAAGCGGACGGTACCGAAAGGCTATGGCACGCCTAAGTGGGGGATATGGTCGCCCTTCAAGATACTAATGACGATCAACCTTTACTCGTTCTCCCTTTTGCTCTTCCGGACGCCGAACTTCGCAACGTTCGGAGCCTATGTAACGCGAATGTTCTCGTTCGTGCCAGGACTTCATCAGGGCGCTTCACTTTTTGTCGTGCCATTTATTTTGCTTTCCTTCACTCTCGATGTATTACAGTACACGGGTTTTGGACAGGAGGTTGTCGGGCGGATGAATTTGGCAACGCGCTCGCTTGCCTTCGGTATACTCTTCGCGCTGGTTCTCATTGCAGGATCGGATAATAGTCTTCCATTTATCTATTTCCAATTCTGATGAACGAGCCATTCTTTAAGAGACACGCAGTCGAATTACGCTACACGTTTATAGCCGCGCTGTGCATTGGCGTGGTGGCGTATGCAACGATCGTCGGATTGGTGCTTGCTGTGCCGCATCTGCCGCTGGCAAATAAACGTACATTCTATGGCTTGCTCCGAGCGCAAATGGCGGTCGATGAAGGAGAGCGGTTGCCGGAGATCAATCGAAAGATGGTGCTTTTTCTCGGAAGCTCGGTCGTTGAACGCGGTGTATCGGAGCTTTATATGGACTCGGTTTTCCGGTCATTCCATGCACCGTATGAGACGATGAATGCTGGTACCGGCGGCTTTTGCGCGGAAGCAAACCTACCGATGTTTCGTGCGATGCTTGAACAAGGATTGCGGCCGTCATTGGTCGTCTATGGAGTCGGAATCCAGGAGCTGAATGGAAAGTCGACGGTCCATGCGTTTTTTGAGACGAAGGATACCTCCGCCGTTAAGTTGAAGGCGAAGACGCTATGGAACATCGTTCGATATGGCCCCACCGCATTAGCGCCACTCCTGTATGCAGATCATTTCCACCAATACATCTTCGCGGCAAATAATGCTTTTCGGGATGTGCCGAATTTAAATCTCTTTAACCGGATAATGTTCGGGCAGAATCAACCACCGAGGGATAGCGATTATGTGTATGCCCCGCAGTATCTGGCTGACTTAAAAGAGATCGTTACTACTTGTAAGCGCGAGGGGATCCAGGTCGCACTCTATAACGCCCCGCTGCGACCACGAGAATCTGGTGAGGAAGACATCCCGTATAGGCATCGGATGGATAGTTATAAGGCGGTATTATCTTTGGCTTCGACCATGAGTATCCCTTTATGGAATTTCGACCGGAAGAACCTGTTCCAGCCAGACGAATTCCAGGATAACTATCATCTTACGCCCATTGGAGCGAAGAAGATCTCCGCAATGCTGGCCGATTCAATCAATCATTGGCAAAACGGATATTTTTCACAGGATCCGGTCGAATCGCTCGAATAGCGGCCAACGGGCGAACTTCTTAAAGCCGGGCTCGGTTATTCGCCCACCGAAAAAGTAGAAAAAAATTGCAATCCTGACACAATAACGCAAATTAACGACTATGGAACACATTCTTCGCTCTGTTACGAGCGCCCAACTTCGTCAGGACATCCCTGCTTTTCGTGCCGGCGACACCGTTAATGTGTCCGTCCGCGTCGTCGAAGGCGATAAGGAGCGCATCCAGCATTTTGAAGGTATCGTCATGGGACGCCGCGGCTCGGGTCTCAATGAGACGGTTACCGTCCGTAAGATCTCGAACGGCGTCGGCGTCGAGCGTATTTTCCCACTCCATTCACCACGTATTGCAAAGATCGACTTCGTGAAGGCCGGTCAGGTCCGCCGCGCAAAGCTCTATCATCTTCGTGCACTTGGCTCGAAGGATGTTCGCCGCAAGACCACCTAAGTAAGAATTAAGAATGAATAAAGAATAGGGGTTGCCTTTTGCAACCCCTATTTTTGTTTTAGGGATTGCTTTTGGCAGGACTGCTATTAATTGTTAATTCTTAATTCGTAATTAGATTTGCTCCGCTCACTCTTTATTAAGAACTACGCGCTCATCGAGGAATTCTCGGTCGAGTTTGAGCATGGGCTGAATATTATTACGGGTGAGACGGGCGCCGGCAAGTCGATCGTATTGGGTGCGTTCGGTCTTCTCATCGGCGATCGTGCGGATCCCTCCAGTATTCGCGCCGGAGTTGATAAAGCCGTTGTAGAGGCAGAATTCGATATAGCTGGTAATCCCAATCTTCTGAAATTTTTAGAGGCCGAAGCGATCGAACATGAAAGCAACACCTTAATTATCAGGCGTGAAATTTCGCGTCGCGGTTCGAGCCGAGGCTTTATTAACGATTCTCCTGCTACCGTTCACGTACTCTCCAACCTCAGCGAGTACCTTGTTGACTTACATGGCCAACACGAACATCAATCACTGCTTCACGCGAAGCATCACATCCGAATGCTGGATGAGTTCGGCGGCTTGAATGGAATGGTCGAAGAATATTCTTCCAAACGGTCGGACTGGATCGCGCTTAATAACGAGATAGCGGAGCTTCGCAGCCGAGAAGCACGCCTTCGTGAAGAGCACGATCTTTTTGAATTCCAACTGCAAGAGATACTTGCTGTAAATCCTGAGGCAGGGGAAGAGGAGTCGATCGAGACTCGCCTTCGAGTGCTGGAGAATGCCGAGGAGCTTCGAAATGCGGCGGTGCAAATTCACGGGATATTGTATGAAGATGAAGGCTCAGCCATCGAAAAATTAGGGGTTGCAAAAGAGCAGTTGGCGAAGCTCGCCACGATCGAGCCTGCTCTCGAAGAACCGCTTCGTGAAGCAAGATCGGCACTTGCTGTACTTTCTGAGCTTTCAAAATGGATCGCCAATTATTCAGAACGGATCGAACTGGATCCGCAGGAATTGGAGCATCTTCGCGATCGCGCTCAAAAGATCCAGCGGTTGAAAAAGAAATTTGGTGGTTCACTTGCAGCAGTTCTCGAGAAGAAGGCAGAATTAGAATCGAAACTCTCCTTTGAGAGCGCGTTCGATGAGATCATTGCATCGAAAACGAAAGAATCCGCAGCACTCCGGAACGAGCTTAGTGGCTTGGCAGGAAAGCTTTCGAAAGAACGCGCCGCTCTTGCAAAAAAACTCGAACCGCAGATCGCTGAGATTCTAAAAGAGCTTGGGATCGAACAGGCAAAATTCAAAGTCGAAAATTCTCGCGCCACTGCGGATAAAGCCGATCCGATGGCTTTGACCGTTGAAGCGAAAAGCTATGCGTGCAATGCTCGCGGCATTGATACCATTGAATTTTTCATTTCTACGAATGCCGGAGAAGAGCCAAAACCGCTCGCTAAAGTAGCCTCTGGCGGAGAGATCTCGAGGATCATGCTCGCATTAAAGACGGTCCTGGCAAAGACCGACCGCCTACCGCTTTTAGTATTCGATGAGATCGATATCGGAATTTCCGGTCGTGTTGCGCAGCGGGTTGGCCGAGCAATGAAAAGACTTGCGGAAGATCATCAGATCATCGCGATCACTCATCTGGCGCAAATTGCTGCCTGCGGTAATGCTCATTTTGTTGCAGAAAAGACCGTTCAAAAAGGAGTTACATCTTCGCGATTGCGCCGATTGACGAATGAAGAACACATTGAAGAAGTAGCAAAACTTATTTCCGGCGATTCTCTTTCAAAAAGCTCTCTTGATAACGCGCGCACCCTTATTGAGGAAGCTGATATAGACGTGAGATCGGCTCGCAAAACCACGAAGTCTAATAAGTCCACTGTAGCCGCCCTGTGAGCACCTATTCGGAGCGCCTTCAGGCGCTATTTCAGCTCGAATTCTTTGGAATGAAGCTCGGACTCGAAAATATTCGAGCATTGCTCGAATATTTAGAGCGTCCCGAACGTAAATTTCCATCCATCCATATTGCCGGGACCAATGGCAAAGGCAGCGTGGCGGCAACCCTTGCCGCCATTTATCAAGCGGACGGCAAACGCACAGGGCTTTATACATCGCCGCATCTTGTCGATTTTCGAGAGCGTATTCGTATTGATGGCACGATGATCTCTGAAAAAGACGTCGCCGAATTTCTGGAAAGAATTTGGACGAAGGTAGAAGAGCTCCGAGCGACCTTTTTCGAGGTAACCACCGCAATGGCATTCGATCACTTTGCCCGACATCACGTCGATATAGCCATCATTGAGACAGGATTAGGCGGCAGGTTGGATGCGACCAATGTGCTGGAACGTCCGCTTGCTACCGTTATTACTTCGATCGGTTTCGATCACATGGCGCAACTGGGGCCAACGCTGGAATCGATCGCAAGTGAAAAGGGGGGCATATTCAAGAGTGGAGTACCGGCGGTAGTAAACTGTGAGGAGCCTCTACGCAAAGTTTTTGTGTCTGCTGCTGAGCGTGTGAGCGCTCCACTTTACTTCGTTCAAGAATGGAAGGTGCTGAACGAGTGGGAAGACATTCAACCATCGCTCAACGGAGAACATCAGCGCGAAAATTTGAAGACCGTTCTCGCAACGTTGAGTATACTTCAAGACCCGCCATCATTGAACGCGATTCGGACCGGTGTAAGTAAGGTGGCATCGTTGGTAGGATTACATGCTCGTCTTGAAGAATTATCAAATGAGGAATTGCGAGAGCAAAAAGTAAAATTGCTCATCGATGTCGCTCATAATGAACCGGCGTTCGAGCGACTAAAAGAATACTTCTTAAAGCTCGAACACCGACCGATCGTCGTTGTCGGCCTGATGAAGGATAAAGATATTGCTCCCATTCTGGGTTGTATCTCTCAATTTGCATCCCAGTTTATTGCAGTCCAGGCGCAGACGTCGCGTGCCTTGCTGAGCACCGAATTACATAAACGTGCGGAAGAAATGGGTTTGAGGTCATTGGACGGGGGAAATGCTGCGGAGGGATTTGCCAAAGCTCAGCAATTGGCAAAACCAGGCGATACTATTCTGATTACTGGTTCACATTACGTAATCGGGGAGTTTTTGCAGAACTTTCAGCAAATGGGCTCGGTTATCCCACACTGAGCGCAAAAGGCCTTTGTAAGGAACATACCCACCAGGTCTTTTCCCTAAGTTTTTTGCGTTTTGGAGCAGTTTCGGATTTTTGCCTTTGTGGCTCTCCGGCTGCCACTTGACCGGGTCGTGAGCCCTTCAAGTCTTCCGGTCCCCGGATCAGTCCTGTGAGGACGATCCTCCGTGCAACCACCGCTCATTTTCCATTGATGTAGTCACGGAGACCGGCTCGCCGTTTGAATCCTACAATTGCTCCTAAGTAACTGATCCTTGTAAGATCATTGGCAGCGTTCGAAGTCGCTACGTGGATGACCGTTCTCCACTGCCTCTGCGATACTCGAATGAACGATGACCGATCGTTGATCTGTCACCACTGCAACGAAGTGTTTTTGGTCGTTATAACTGCCGCCGCATTATAGGCGATTTGTCGATATTAAAGCTCTTTACAATAGAGCACTGCTATTCCATCGTTTTTTTCCAATAGTTTTTCACCAACGCTGTCCATTGGGGCAGCACAAAGCACCACTAAAGCTGGCGTGTCCTAACATGCGGCTTAGAACCCTTGAATCATCAGATAATGGCACTACTTAGCGCAACTGAATTAAAAACAAAGAAGATCGTTGAACTGAACGATCTTGCAAAGAACCTCGGCATCGAGGGGTATGCGGATATGCGAAAGCAAGAGCTCATCTTTCGCATTCTGGAAGCGGACGCTACCAAGCGTTCGAGTCAGGTCGTTTCTACGAATGGCTCGGCGGCTGCTCGCGAGGAGGAGACCTCCACTCCTGCTATGGGCACGCTCGAAATGCTTCCGGATGGCTACGGCTTTCTTCGTTCGGCCGATTATAACTATCTGGCGTCGCCCGATGATATTTATGTCTCCCCTTCACAAATAAAGAAGTTTAATCTTCGTACTGGCGATACGATCGAAGGTACGGTTCGCCCGCCGAAAGATGGCGAGCGATTTTTCGCGCTGCTCAAGGTCGATAAGATCAATTATCTTCCGAGTGAGCTTGCCCGCGACCGCCCGCTCTTCGATAATCTTACGCCGCTGTATCCGAATCGGCAGCTCATTCTCGAAACATCGCCGGGCGAGTATACCATGCGAATTATGGACATCGCCTGCCCGATCGGTCTTGGGCAGCGCGGTCTGATCGTGTCACCCCCGAAATCGGGTAAGACCGTTATTTTGCAGAAGATCGCCAACTCGATCGCGCGTAATTATCCCGATGCGAAGCTTATCGTGCTTCTCATCGATGAACGACCGGAAGAAGTTACGGATATGGAGCGCTCTGTTAAGGCAGAAGTCGTTGCCTCCACGTTCGATGAGCCACCCGAGCGTCACGTACAGGTGGCAGAAATGGCGCTCGAAAAGGCGAAGCGCCTTGTCGAAGCTAAACAGGACGTTATCATTCTATTAGATTCGATCACACGTCTGGCGCGTGCCCACAATACGGTCGTACCGCACTCTGGTAAGATCCTTTCGGGGGGTGTCGATGCGATGGCGCTGCATCGCCCAAAGCGGTTCTTTGGCGCGGCGCGTAATATTGAAGAGGGTGGTTCGCTTACCATTATCGCTACGGCTCTTATCGAGACGGGGTCGCGAATGGACGAAGTTATCTTCGAAGAATTCAAAGGCACGGGTAATATGGAAGTTCAGCTCGATCGTAAACTTTCAGACCGCCGAATTTTCCCGGCTATCAACGTCAATGCGTCGGGTACTCGTCACGAAGAGCTGCTGCTTAGCGCGGAAGATCTTAATCGCGCCTGGATACTTCGGAAACTGCTCGCGGAAATGCAGCCGATCGATGCAATGGAATTCCTGCTCGATCGTATGCGCGGTACGAAGAACAATAAAGAGTTCTTACGCTCGATGTCGAGCTAAAAGATCGTTTTAGATCGAATTTGCTTAGCGATTGGGCCGGCCGAAAGCACAGGTTCAATCGCTATCTTTTTGTGGAACAGGTTGTACACCGCTCGTTGTGTCGAGTGGCACCGTGAAGCCGACCTCGATCTCCGGATGACGTATTTTCCCGCCTAAGTATGCGGTGCGGGCGATCACAGCAACATCGAGCAGCGCAAGGATCAGGCAGGCTATTACAAACCCGGTATGCGGTGCTTTATGACGCCGGACATAATATTCGTTCGTCGATTCCGGATTTGCTGAAGTAACCACCTGTACTTCATCCTTACGGCGCCACGCGAAAATAAGTCCCGCAAGCGCTACGATTGCTGTAACTCCACCAACCATTTTGGCCCAATCAGCCGATTCGGCGTGAGTAGAGATGTCATGCCGGTCTGTGCCCGGAATTTTACGAACGATGCGAGCCGCTCCGTCCCCGGTCGTATCCGCCGCAAATGCGAAGATACCAACGAGGATTAATCCGATGAAGGCTGTTCGAATTAGCTCCGCATTTTTTCGAGCCATTCCGTAAAGCAGCAATAAGGTAGAAAAAATGCTGCCCTCCACCGGCAAGTGATTGATGAGTAAATGTAGGTGTGCAGGAGTGATTCCAAACATGGCGTTTCTATAAGATTGACTTAATGACCAGCATTCAATAATCTTTCCAACAAGAATAATTATGGATGAGCTAATCTATCATTAGCTAAAAACACTTGCCGAATACATGGACACCAAAAGACCGATCGAGCCGGCAATTACCCACAGTATTATACCCAAGATAAATGGGCGGGCGCCAACACTTTTTAATGCCGAGCGGGAAAGTCCGGTACCGATCAAAAAGAGCGTAAGTGAAAGTACATTACGCGAGACATCGGCAATAACGTTAAAGCTATTGGTGGCCGCTGGTATTAACGATCGTAAAACAGATGCCAATACAAAAAGTCCGATAAACCACGGAATTTGAATCTTCGGGCGATGCGCGTCGGATTCTGCTTGTTTTCTTACATGCCTCGTTTCAAGCCATGCAAATAGGAGAGCAAGCGGTACGATCCACAATGCTCGAGCGAGTTTAATGCTGGTTGCAATACCCAAAGCCTCGTGACCGTAGCTAGCTGCGGCCCCAACGACACTGGAGGTATCGTGGATACCAAGCGCCGCCCAGACGCCGAATCCAATTTGAGGTAACTGAAGCAAATGGCCGATCCATGGGAAGAGAAACAGTGCGATCGAGTTAAGGATAAAGACCGTCCCCAACGATACCGACATTTCCTCGTCCGAGGCATGTATGACAGGGCCGACCGCAGCGATAGCACTGCCGCCACAAATAGCCGTTCCGGTCGCAATGAGCAGCGAAGATTTTCGATGCACCTTCAGAATGCGACCGAGTAAAGCGCCAATGAGATAGGTAATAAGAATGGTAATGAGCGTTATCTGAAGGCCATTCGCGCCGACCCGCAGCATGGTTTGTAAGGCGAGCCCGAAGCCAAGCCCAACGACAGCCGCCTGCAGTGTGAGTTTGGATGCCCTCTTTACCTGTTTGGGGTAGGGCGCTCCCAGCGTAAGCGCGAAGATGAGCCCAAGAAGGAGCGAAAGCGCCGGTGAACTCCATGGTGAGAGTGCAAAAGCAGCAAGCGCGAAAAAGAGGATTGGTCGAAGAATTGACATTATGGCGAGAGAATAATAAGGGCTAGCCGAGAATGATGGTTCTCGAAAAATCGAAAGTTACGCGCGCTCCTTAAACGCTTAGTATCTTTGCATATCGTCTAATTTTCTTGTAATTGATATGCAAACATTCTTCGATCGTCTTGACGCCGCAGTTGCCGAATATTCACTGCTGAAACACCCGTTTTACCAGGCTTGGAGCGCTGGTACTTTGGACCGTGAAACATTGCAGGTTTATGCCGGGCAGTATTACCAGTTCGAGAAGCGCTTCCCGATGTTCCTGAGCGCTGTACATTCCAAAACAGAAAATGCGGCCCATCGCAAGCAGATCCTTCTAAACCTTATGGAGGAAGAACATGGGGATGTCAACCATCCGGAATTATGGCTGCGATTTGCGGATGCGTTAGAGTGCAATCGGGATGAAGTAAAGAATGCCGTTGCATTCGAAGAGACCCAACACCTGATCGATACACTACGAAAGATCACGAATGAAGGTGATACCCTCGCGGGCGTCGCTGCTTTGTATGGCTATGAGTCGCAAATTCCTGAGATATCACGCACGAAGATCGAGGGACTGACTAATCACTATGATGTCACCAGTGAACGTGGCCTTTCGTTTTTCCGTGTACATGAGAAAGCAGATGAGTTGCACCGACAGGCCGAGCGCGACCTCATGAGTGAGCTTGTCCACTCGCGCGAGGACGAAGACCGCGCTATCGCTGCCGCACAACAGGTAGCTATTGCATTCTATCGAATGCTCGATGGTATTGTACGAGAGTGCTCCGTTGAATGTATGTAAGCTGCTGTGCTTACTTAAAGGTAAGTCGTGATGAGCGGCTTACCTTTTTTTATTTCTGCAGTCCGATGCTTGCTATTTCGACCGGGTTGCCCCAACGATGCGATCCTAAACGCATCGTATCTAATTGGCCCGTAAAAACAACGTGTAAGCCATCGCTCTTATACTGAGCCGCGAGGTTAGACGGTTCATACTGACCGCCGTTATCCGTTAGGATCCCATAGAATCCACCATCTTTATCGCGATAGACGACCTGTCCCCGGGTAGATACAGCCTTAATGGCCGTGGTTTGCGATGTTCCTGTTTTATGCGGACCTGTCATGTCGCATCCCACTGCGACCGCAAGTCCTAAAATGATAAGTGTAATATATGTTTTCATAATGTCGAGAGTGTTGTTGCATTGACGATTTTGTTGAGCTTTTCCTGACTCCTTGTAAAATGAGGCCGCCACAATTTCCCTGCCTCCTTCTATTCTAAGAACCCTTGACCGGGGTCAAAGTTACGGGGAGATGGCAAACGTAATCGGATTTTATTTTGCCCTTAAACAGTGGTTACAATTACACAAACCCTCATCAGTCTCTAATTTGGCATTCGAGTTGACCCGATGAAAACTCTATGTCACGTCCTCAAACGTCGCCGTGGAAATTAGGCGGACTCAACCTTAAAGAACTCGGAAAACGTACCTGGAAAGCAGTGAATGCGGATAATGCATATGACTCTGCTGCTGCTCTGGGCTATTATTTCCTGTTCGCCCTTATTCCGATGCTGATCTTTCTCGTCAGTATGCTGGCGACGTTCGGTTCTCCGCACCTTTTCGATCTCGTGCTTAACAATCTCGGTCGGACGATGCCGGAAGGGGCCTACAAGCTGATCAGTTCAGAAATGGTTAACGTACTCAACGAGGCAAAGGAAGGGCTTTTAACGTTCGGTATCGTTGCCACCTTGTGGTCTGCTTCCAGCGGTGTTGTTTCCACAATGGATGGGCTGAATCGTGCTTACGAGGTACAGGAGCAGCGCAGTTTTATTAAACGCAGACTGATCGCTATCGGACTAACCATCGCTCTCTCCTTGCTTACCATCGTTGGTGCCGGTCTATTGGTTGCCAGCGACCAAATTGGCAAATTGCTCGAATCCCTTACCTCCATACACGCTATGGAATATGTCGGTGCAGTGGCAGGTATTGTCTTCGGACTTGCTATCATGTTCTTTGGGCTTGAACTCGTATACTACTATGGCCCCAACGTCGCGAATCCTCGCTGGTACTGGGCGACCCCCGGGTCGGCAACGGCTGTCGTGATCTTCCTTATCGCTTCCTTCGCATTTTCGTTGTATGTTCGATTCAGTAATACATATAGTAGCGCAACCTATGGCACGCTTGGCGGCGTCATGCTGCTTATGTTCTGGCTCTATTTATTGGGGCTTGCGATCGTTATAGGAGGAGAGGTAAATTCAGAGATTGCAAAAGCGGCACGGAAACGAGGTAATTCGGAAGCTCCCATCGTCGGGGAAGAACGTACGACGGACGTACCAGCTAATGATTCTATGGATGGCAAATCTATGGATGGAAAGTCTATAAATGGCAAGTCTATAAATGGCAAGTCCGTGGACGGAAAGAGCACGGAATCAAAGCAAACAAAGCCGGCTACTGAACGAGCGTAAAAAACTCGGTCTTCTCAAAAGTATGAAGGAGGATCGTCCCGGCCCGTACCAGATTAACGAGAATTTTGGAGGCCCGACGCCGGCTAATATTGACGAGATCAGCAAACTCCGCTACGGTGATCTTACCATGACGATTTAAGTATTCAAATAATACCTTCTCGTTGTATCCGATCGAAATGCGAAGTGGTGGGCCTTCCGGGCGCTCGCCGCGCATGACATTCATCACCTCACGGCTCGCCTGAACCGATTTATCCTCATAGCGAACGAAGCCCAGTTTCGGTTGCTCTTTTGCTCGGCGGCCCGAGCTATCATACTCTATAAGCACATGTGGCTTGTTGTTGCTTTCCGGTACACGAACGAGTACAATATCGAGTCCTCGCCCGGCGTGCACATTCTCAGTTATGATCTCGACCGGTGGTTCGATCATAAATTGTGCAGCATGTTCTATCTCTTCGAGTTCTGATTTTTCGCTTCGCACGCCCACTACGGTGCCGTCATCATCAACGCCAAAAAGAAGATAGCCGCCTTTTGTATTCGCGAACGCAATGATCTCTCGGGCGATCTTTTCTGGCGATGAAAATTGCCGCTTGAACTCGACATCCGGTCCTTCACCGGATTCGATAAGATCGTAAAGCTCATGACGACGAATGGGAAAGGATATCTGCCTCACTTAACTATTTCGAGCGCAAGTCAAGATGTTGTAGGGCGCAGCGATACAAAGCATCCCGGGTAAGCAAGTAAGGGATACCGTTTCGAACATGAAAGTCTTTGAGTGATGATCTATCGACATCTAATCGATTTATATCCCACGTTCCGACAAAGCTTAATTCCGGCTCCTTGTACAATCGCACTTCCTGCCTATCGGGAATTAACACAAAAATCGTGTCACTGGAGAATGAGATCGAGCTTCCCTCACCATCAAATTCAGAACGATGAATCAAATTGCCAAGAATATCAAATTCGACAAGCGAGCGGCCACTACGGTCCAGTATGAGTAGATGCTGGTTGGCATCTACTCCTAAGGCCACCGGATTTGTTAATAATGCTTCAGGTCGTGACGATTCTGAAGAACTTCCAATACTACGCTCGAATGAAAAATCGGAGCGGAATTTTAATACTCGTTTATTTTCGCCATCCGCTACGTAAATGTTGCCTGCGTCATCTGCTGCCACCGCTCGTGGAAAGCCGAATTGCTTCGCGGGGTCTGGACTTTCAAAGGTATAGAGCGTTGAGACGTAAACAAGCTCTTTCGTGTACTGCTCAATTCGATGGTTAAATCGGTCGGCAACGAAGATCGCATTTGAAAGATGTGCGTCAACGCTTTCTGGCCCACTGAATTGATAGTGATCCAGCCCAGTACCAATAACCGCGCGCAGGCTGTCTCCCGTGGCCGAGAGTTTTAGAAGACCGTTATCGTCTAATTCCGTAACGTAGAAATTTTGGAAACGGTCGATCGCCATCGACGAGGCGCCGCGAAAGGAATGAAGGACGGAGTCCCGAATTACGGCGGCTGTTGGGTTCGATCCCCAGACAATGAAAGCCTTTTGTGCAAATGCAGGCAAGCTATGCCATAGGAGAAAGGCAGCTAAGAAAAGAGCAACACCTCGCCGAATAGACATCCTAAAAGCGAAGCGTGTAATGTACTTCGATCCGTTTCGATATGGGATCATAATACGATTGTATCGGGCTTTCGCCGGGATTGCTGACATCGAAATCGTAAAGGTTTGCGGCGATGTAAGCATCCAGCAGGTTTGCAATATACGTAATGCCGAGATAGATCCACCACTTATCACGGTCGTCGCGGTAAAATTCTCGGACACTTACAAACTGATTAGCAATTGCAGAATCGAGTGCTGTATGCAACCCATTTCGATAATTGATCGAATCCTGCATTTGGTGATATCGTGAGTTTTGAATGAGGGCACCATACAAAAAACCGCCGGCAAGACCGTAAAGGATCGGTAATTTCCAGGCCTGGCCGAGATACACTTGTCCGGCACCGGGTACGACGGCACTAAGTAATACCGCTTCCAGTGGCGATTTTGTCATGTGAAATTCACCCGTATCGGAGACGACCTTCGCCGTATCGACGACCTGGGCATTCGCGATCGAACTTTCGATCGCGAGAACGAGAACAATTATACCAACGAAGCGATGCATTCGATCTCTACCCGTGCGCCTTTAGGGAGGGCAGCTACTTGCACGGTGCTGCGTGCCGGTCGCGCCGTTCCCAATCCCGTTTCATAGATCTTATTAACGGCTGCAAAGTCGGCCATATTAGTAAGGAAGATGGTCGTCTTTACTACATTTGCGAACGTGCCACCCGCCGCTTCGAGCACCGCGCGCAGATTCCGCATTACTTGCTTCGTCTCTTCTTCGATCGTGTTTTGCACCATTTCACCGGTTGTGGGGTCCAGTGCTATTTGGCCGGAGCAGAAGAGCAGATCGCGTGAACGGACCGCTTGTGAATAGGGCCCGATGGGCCGTGGTGCATCCGGTGAAAGAATAGTCTCGAGAAGGCTTTCCATACTATATCGCTATATCTCCTTGATGGTAGAGAGTAATTCTTGAATTCGCTCGAATTCGTCGAGTGAATAAAACTGAATTGCAATTTCGCCCGTGCGATCCTGCTTTAAACGAATACGGACTTGTGTGCCGAGCACCTGCTGAAACGATGCCTCGATCGCTTTGATGTCTGACGAAGCTTCGACCTCTTCTGTTTCAGCACTTACGGATGGGCCAGAAGATTTGCCAGTTCTATGCGGTAAGGACGCCTTGCCGTTCGTGCTTTCCCGGGCAAGCTCTTCTAATCGGCGTACCGAATAATGCTCTCGAACAGCTTCATTCCAAAGAGCTGTCTGACGAGCGGCATCCGTGATAGAAAGGATCGCTTTAGCGTGACCCAAGCCTAATTCGCCAGCTCGCAGGGAGTCCTTGATCGGCTCCGGTAATTTTAGGAGGCGAATGAAATTCGAAACGGTCGAGCGGTCCTTCGATATCTTTTCTGCAACTTCTTCTTGAGTTAATCCGCAATCTTCAATAAGCCGTTGGTAGGCTTCGGCCTCCTCGATCGGGTTAAGCTCGATACGCTGAACGTTCTCGACAATAGCGAGCTCGAGCATTTTTCGGTCGGTCTCGACATCGAGTATATAGGCCGGAATTTCCGTCAAACCGGCTTCGATAGAAGCACGAATGCGGCGTTCGCCGCTGATAAGCTCAAAGCGGTCCGGACCAACGCGGCGGACAGTGATCGGCTGGATGAGTCCGTGCGTTTTGATGGACTCGGTTAATTCTTCGAGGCCTTGCTTAGAGAATTCTTTACGAGGTTGCTGCGGGTTAGGAGCGATCTTCGCGATCTCGATCCCGCGGATAAGCGGCTCCGGACGGGCGCTGGAAGGAACGCCCGGCGTGATCTCCGCCAATTCAATACCCGAATATTTTTCCTCTGAAGCGCCAGGAATGAGTGCGCTGAGGCCTTTTCCCAGTACCGATTTTGATTTTGACATGCGCTACAAGAACCGCACAGCCTCGTGAATAAACTCCTTTATTCGGCAGGGGTTTTCTGGACCCCAATGGTGCCTTGTTTTGCCAATAGGGCAGGATTCCGTTTTACCACCTCAGCCGCCAGATCCAAATAGCTCTTGGTGCCGCTGGAAGCCGCATCGTAGAGCACCACCGGCTGACCAAAACTCGGTGCTTCAGAAAGGCGCACATTGCGCCCGATAAGAGTATTAAAGACCTTTTCGCCGAAATACTTTTTCACCTCCGCGACCACCTGATTGGATAACCGCAATCGGCTATCGTACATGGTCAGCAGCACTCCTTCAATATCCAGCTTCGGGTTAAGGTGTCGCTTGACAAGATTGATCGTATTAAGCAACTGGCCTAAACCCTCGAGGGCATAATACTCACATTGCACCGGAATAAGAACGCTATCCGATGCCGTAAGCGCGTTTAACGTCAGGAGGCTAAGCGATGGCGGGCAGTCGATAATGATAATGTCGTACGTATCTCGAATCGGTGCGAGGGCTTTCGTCATGATCCGTTCGCGTTCCGCTGCTTCGATCAGTTCGACCTCCGCCCCAACGAGATTAATATGGGAAGGAATAAGATCGAGGTTGGGTACCGTGGTCGTAATGATGGCGTCCGCCGCACTCTCGCCCGAGACGAGAACTTCATAGATCGTTTTCGTTAGCGTCTTGGGGTCGATCCCTAATCCGCTGGTAGCATTCGCTTGCGCGTCGATATCGACGAGCAGCGTCTTATATTCGCCGACAGCAAGTGACGCCGCGAGATTAACGGCAGTCGTCGTTTTGCCAACGCCGCCCTTTTGATTTGCAACCGTGATTATTTTTCCCATCGAATTTTGGCCAATTTTGGCCATTTAACGGGGGAGAACAATCGAAAAACGTAGCTTGTCCCAAAAGAAGGATGCGAACAGCCAAGTGCCTTACTTTTGGTATGCGTTAATGTAGCTGTGATTTTGTTTTTTACGTTTTCATTTCATGAACGGAGCTGTTATGTTACGTTCGATACGTGCAATAATTCAACACGCGGTCGAACGACATCTTGAAGCAATAACCGATGGGCACCTATCGCGGAGTTCCAACTGCGCGATAAGTGCATATAACTACACGATGTAACCTTTAGGGTATGGCGCCGCTTGTTCCAGTTGGATATTTCTCCGCAAAGCACGGTTACGGTCAGGGTCCTAACAAGATTAAACGGTCGTGCCATGATGCTTATGAAGAGTCTGTCTGTTGTTGCCCTCGTGCTTCTCGGTGGCGTGTCAAATGTATGGGGTCAGTGGGTCGCTGGTAATTCTACCATTACCACTGATGTAAAATGCTTCGGCGAATGTGGATCGAGGCTTTTTGCAGGCACTCAGCGCGACGGCCTGTTCCTTTCAACGGATAACGGCGAAAGCTGGGCAGCGTTTGGCTCTGGCCTTCCCGGCGTCGCGATCAGATCCATGGCAGTTCTGAATTCTGGAGTAAGTGCAATGCTGTTTGCCGGCACGAGCAATGGCATGTATGCCTCCAGTGACACTGGTGCAACATGGCAAGCTGTCAACAATGGAATTCCAGTGATTCAGTATAACGGGATTTCCACGGTCGCTGCTGCAGGTCCATATGTATTCGCGGGCACATACGGCGGAGGGGTTTACCGCTCGAACGATGGCGGCGCATCGTGGGAAGCTACGAACGATGGCTTAACGAACGGATATATCTATAGCTTTACAGCCGCTGGTACGGAGCTATTTGCCGGGACGTATCAAAACGGTGTGTTCCATGCAAACATTAACGGTGTTAATTGGACGCCATCCAACAACGGCTTAAAAGCGAAAGAGGTGAATGTTCTGGTCGCGGATACCAGTGGGTCGATGCCGACTCTAATTGCTGGCAATGAAAGCGGGGGAGTGTTTCTTTCGTCTGATTATGGATCGAGCTGGAGTGCTGCCAGTGCGCTTCCTAAAGCGAATGTATGGTCCATCGTTCTAGCGAGCAAAAATATTTTTGCTGCAACCGATAGTGGCATTTTCCTATCTACGAACCATGGCACAAGTTGGAGCAGTGTCAGCGAGGGACTACCTGGTCTCGCGGTTCACTCGCTTGTAATTAGCGGGACCGAGCTTGTTGCCGGCACACCGCAGAACGGGATTTGGCATCGTCCGCTTGCCGAAATGCTTCCACCGTCGAAAGTCGACGGATTGCAAACATCGAAGTTGTCTCTCTATCCCAATCCGGCAACCACCTTAGTTATTATTGATAATTCAGATCTTCCAAGCCCAATAGAGATAAGCATTACCTCAGAATCTGGAGCACTTATTCGAAAGCGATTCGAATGGTCCGGATCACCGTTCAAAGTAAACCTCTCCGATATCCCTTCCGGGGTCTATTGGCTCGAAGTTAAGAATGGAAATGAGCTCCAGAAGGCGAAGCTCGTGGTCAACCATTAGCTCAGCGCATAATGCTGATCTGTTTTGCCGAGCTCTCACCTCGATAAGTCAATAGTTTATAAAAGTAAGCGCCGGGAGGCAATTCTGTTGCATCGATGAGAAGGTCACTGAAGGCATTGGTAACTTTGTAGCGCCTCACTTCTTTACCATCCTCCGTCAGCAAAAGAATTTCGCCGTTAGAAACACCGGGTGGTAATTCGTATTCAATCCTGACTCTTCCTGACGAAGGATTCGGGTAAGCCAAAGTGGGTAGGAAGCCAGAGGTTTGAGCCACGGAAGGGTCGTTGAGGATGCCAAGCTTTGCCTGACCGCCCGGAATTCTGCCGGGGAGGGAATAAACTTCGATATTACTTCCATGGTGAATTAATAATTTAGTGCCAGAGCTTGTGGCTTTGACTGCGGGTGGTGAGACACCTTCAAATAGACTGTTGTTGGCATAACTTGATGTGCCGAAATAACAGGTGTCGCAGGCATAAAGCAATTCACCATTGGCTTTCAGTATCTTGATGGTCCGGTTTGTAAATAGAGCATATTCATATTCCGTATCTAAATCAAAAAGACGTCTGGCAATAATTGCAATGTGTGAATAAGGAGTAACGGGGATTGGGATTGTTCGATCCAATGAATGGTCAATGTTGTAGATCGTAATGGAAGAGCTATCGTCAAAGTTAACGAATTTCCACTCAGCGGAATCCACCTCAACTAGGCCAAATTCAAAGGTGCCCTTATATGAGTGTTCTAGTCGAATCTGTGCATTTACTCTAATTGCTGAAGAAATTATACAAACCGCAATCAAATATTTCATGGCTATCGAAGGTTAGAACTGGGGAGAAACAACCTCGGTCACGCTAAATTGTTACAACCCCCTCTGGCGAACGACATCCCGTTCACCCTTGTTTTTGACGCGCTCGTCGCCATTTCTGGCCAGCCATAAGGATTTTCTGTGAAGCCGACTAATCAACAAGACCCCAATTATTTTCACCGGGTAGTAGATTGCCAATGGGCCTGTCCGGCACATACGAACGTGCCGGAATACATTCGCCTCATCGCCCAGGGCCGCTTTTCTGATGCATACATGCTTAACCGGGAGTCGAATGTGTTTCCCGGTGTACTCGGCCGCACCTGCGACCGACCGTGTGAGCCTGCTTGCCGCCGCGAACGCGTCGATGGCAAACCGGTTGCGATCTGCCGCTTAAAGCGCGTTGCTGCCGATCATAAAGATGATATTAGCGATCGTCTTCCAGCGATCCCGCCGCAGAAAAATGGCAAGCGCATCGCTTGTATCGGCGCGGGTCCGGCATCGCTTACTGTTGCGAACGACCTGATGCCGCTCGGGTACAGCGTGACGATCTACGAAGCGATGGATAAACCGGGCGGCCTCATGCGCTCGAACATCCCGTCATTTCGTCTTCCAGCCGAAGTGCTCGATGAAGAGATCGGCAACATCGTCAATATGGGCGTTGAGGTAAAGTATAATTCACCGATCAAGAGCCTGCGTGCTCTTCACGATGAAGGATACGATGCAATATTCGTTGGCTCGGGTGCGCCACGTGGTAAAGATCTGAAAATTCCCGGTCGTGAAGAAGCCGCAAAGAATATTCACATCGGCATTGACTGGCTGCAGTCGATCGCATTCGGACACATCGATAAGATCGGCGAGCGCGTGCTGATCATCGGCGTTGGTAATACGGCCATGGATTGCTGCCGTTCATCACGCCGGCTTGGTGGTACCGATATTAAGGTCATGGCCCGCCGTCCGCGCCAGTATTTCAAGGCTTCACCGTGGGAGTTGGAGGACGCCGAAGAAGAGGGGATCGAGATAGTCGTTAATCACGCGCCGAAGCGCTTCGTGATCGAGGACGGCAAACTCGTCGGAATGGAATTCGAGCGCGTCGAATGGAATGAGGGCGCAACGGAATCGCGTACGGTGGATTCGGTCATCATTCCTTGCGATGATGTGATCCTCGCCATCGGTCAGGATAATGCTTTCCCGTGGATCGAACGCGATCTCGGGATCGAGTTCGGCAAGTGGGATATGCCAAAGGTTGACGAAACGACCTTCATGTCGACTCAGCCGGGCATCTTCTTTGGCGGTGATGCTGCATTTGGTCCGAAGAATATTATCTGGGCGGTAGAGCATGGACATCAGGCTGCCATCTCCATTCACAATTATGCGAGCGGCGTTCCGGTTACCGAGCGACCCAAGCACGGCATGAATCTCATAAGCCAGAAGATGGGCCTCTCGGAATGGAGTTACCACAATAACTACGATCCGGCCCAGCGCCAAAAAATGAAGCATGTCGATCTGGTCGAGCGCTTCAAGAACCTGACGGTCGAAGTAGAACTTGGCTTTACAGCCGAACAAACAGCGCATGAAGTGCAGCGCTGCCTGAACTGCGATGTCGAGACCTATTTCGCGGCTCCCAAGTGTATCGAGTGCGATGCGTGCATCGATATCTGCCCTGTGCAGTGCCTTACCATCACTCGCGATTCGGACGATGAGAAAGAGCTTCGTTCGCGGCTTTCGGCTCCAGCGGTAAATTTGAGCGAGCCGCTATTTACTTCGGAGCCGCTGAAGCAGACCGGTCGCATTATGGTAAAGGATGAAGATATTTGCGTTCACTGCGGCCTCTGTGCCGAGCGCTGCCCGACCTTCGCATGGGACATGCAGAAGTTCGAGGTGCTGGTGCCCAAAGCGATCGATGTGAGGGAATTGGCGTTGGCTTAATGCTAGAATTTATTACCTCCAAGAGTGGTAAGACAATTCGCCTAACGGACGAACGGTGGTCTCATATCACAGAAGAGCATTCTGAACTGGCCGGCCGCCGCTTAGAAGTTCTTGATACAATAGAGGCACCAGACCGCATTATGGAGGGGAACGAAGGCGAGATATTTGCCGTCAAAGAAATAGAAGCGGGGAAAGATATGGTTGTCATTTATAAAGAATTTGAATCGGATGGCTTTATTATTACCGCTTTCTTAACTCGTCGCAGAAAATCATTAGATCGGAGACGTCAAATATGGCCGGAATAAATTTAGCGGACTACCTAGGCATTTTGCCGGCAGCGCTTCATGCCCCGTCCCAGTACTTTTGGACGTCCTATGACGAGGGGGCGGACGTTCTATACATTAACTTTAAAAAGCCTGGCCTCGCAACGGATAGCGAACTTACTGACGAGGATATTATTCTTCGCTATGCCGGGGAAGATCTTATTGGTCTTACGATCCTTCATGCCAGCAAAAGAGCTAAAAGGTAGTTCAGGCAATCCGATAGCTGTAGTTACTTGTAATTGATTGAGTGAAGCTTAATCTTATTATTACAGGTGCGACCGGCATGGTGGGCGAAGGAGTGCTCCACGAAGCGCTGCGCGATCCAAACGTGGAGTGCGTTCTTATAGTAAATCGGAAGCCGAGTGGTGTCACACATCTCAAACTGAAAGAGATTGTCCACAACGATTTCTTCGATCTTACACCAATAGAATCGCAACTGGCAGGATACGACGCCTGCTTATTTTGCCTCGGAGTTACCTCGGTCGGTAAGAAGGAAGCAGAATATCGCCATCTCACCTACGATCTCACAATGAACTTCGCGCGGACGCTTGCCGATCGCAATCCCAATATGACGTTCTGTTACATCTCTGGAATGTCGACCGATAGCACCGAGCACGGGAAATACATGTGGGCGCGCGTAAAGGGAAAGACCGAGAACGACCTGATGAAATTACCATTCAAGCGGGTTTACGCTTTTCGTCCTGGTTATATCCATCCGATGCAGGGTATGAGGCACACTCAGAAATACTATAAATACATTACCTGGATGTATCCGTTTCTCCGGTTGGTCGTCCCCAATCGCGTATCCACACTCGGTGAAGTTGCGCAGGCAATGCTTCGTGTCGCGTTACGCGGATACCCGAAACCGATCCTTGAAGTGAGCGATATCAATTCTCTGGCTCACGAATGAGCATTACCATAGGTCTGTATTAAGAAGCATTGGTACGTACTCTTGCCGAGCCATTCCGTTGCGCTCGAAGCGAGCCGTTAACCAAACTATTCGTTGCCTGATGCTTGCGTTCAGCTTTGGAAATATTTTCGATCCCCTGCAAGAGTGCATCGGGATTGAACGAGATAGAGTCGATCCCTTTGTTCACGAGGAATTCTGCAAAGTCCGGGTGATCGCTCGGTGCCTGGCCGCATAGCCCGATTTTTCTACCCGCTGCCCGTGCACTTTCGATCATCATCGAGATCATTGTCATCGGCGCTTCATTGCGTTCATCGAAGTGGCTGCTGACGGTGGCTGAGTCTCGGTCGATGCCAAGCGTGAGTTGTGTCAGATCATTAGAGCCGATGGAGAAGCCGTCAAATACTTCGGCGAATTGCTTTGCGAGAATAATATTACTTGGCAATTCCGCCATAACGTAAATTTCCAGCCCATTGTCTTTATTGGGCGATCGGCGAAGCCCTTGTGTTTCCATTACCTCAATGACCTTGCGGCCTTCCGCAACGGTGCGGCAGAAGGGGATCATGAGCTTTACGTTGGTCAGACCCATTTCGTCGCGCACGCGCTTCATTGCTTTGCATTCCAGCTCGAAGCCGGGCCGATAGCGTGGATCGTAATAGCGCGACGCACCGCGGAAACCGAGCATCGGATTCTCTTCGTCCGGTTCGAACTCTGCACCGCCGATGAGCCCCGCATATTCGTTCGTCTTAAAATCGCTCATGCGGACGATGACATCCTTCGGATAAAAGGCTGCAGCAATTCGAGCAACGCCTTCGGAAAGCTTTTCGACGAAATAATCTTTTTTATCGGCATAACCTCGTGTCAGTTCTTCGATCTGACGGCGTGCACTTTCGTCGTTTAAATATGGATAATTGACCAGCGCCATCGGATGTATTTGAATGGCGTTCGTAATAATAAATTCGAGCCGAAGAAGCCCAACACCCTGATTGGGATAGAACGAGAGCCGAAAGGCCTGGTCAGGATCGCCCAGAATGAGCATCGGTTTTGTTTGTGGCATCGTGATCTTGCCGATCTCTCGATCCTGCCTCGAAAATTTCAGTTCACCGCGATATATTTCGCCGCTGCCATCGGATGTGCACACGACGGTTACCATTTCGTCATCTTTAATTCTGGCGGTTGCATTTACAGCACCCACAACGGCCGGTGTTCCGAATTCGCGTGCAACAATGGCGGCGTGGCTGGTCCGGCCTCCTTTATTGGTAACGATCGCACCGGCGCGCTTTAAAAGAGGATCCCAATCCGGGCTGGTAATATCGGTGACGAGAATATCCCCTTTTTTGAGAGACGCCTGTTCTTCAGGAGAGTTGAGAAGTCGGGCATGGCCACTGATGATCTTATTCCCAACGCTGATGCCTTTAGCTAACAGCTCGCCGCGCTCTTCCAACTTATATTCGCTGATCGAAAGGTGTGTTTCCTGGGATCGTACGGTTTCGGGTCGTGCCTGGACGATCCACATTTTATTGGTGACTCCATCTTTGGCCCATTCAATGTCCATTGGCCGACCATAATGTCGCTCGATCGAGAGAAGCCACGAACCTAACTCTTCAAGCTCTTCTGCTGAAAGAACGAATCGATCGCGAAGTGCTGGAGGCGTGGGAATATTTATGGTTGATTCATCACTGTGACCGTCTTCGCAATAGACCAACATTTGTTCTTTCGAGCCAAGCTTTTTTGAAATAACTGCTTGGTTACCCAATTCCAGAGCAGGCTTAAAAAGAATAAACTCATCCGGTACAACGATGCCTTGAACGATGCTTTCACCTAAACCCCATGTTCCGGTGATCAGCATTGCACGATCAAAGCCGGTGTCGGGATCGATCGTAAAGGCAACCCCGGATGCTCCTTTGTCGGCCCGGACCATTTGTTGAACGCCAACCGAAAACCCCACAGATATATGATCGATCTTGTTGTGCTCGCGATATTCAATGGCGCGATCGGTATACAAAGAGGCGAAACACCGAATGCACGCTGCAATAATGTCGTCGATACCGGTCACATTTAAGTAGCTTTCGTGCTGTCCTGCGAAACTTGCGGTCTCGGTGTCTTCGGCGGTTGCACTGCTCCGGATCGCAACGCTCGGTTGATCGCCGTACTCAGAAAGCCATTGATATGCTTCCTCAATTTCTCGCCGGATTTCACTCGGTATGGTGCAGCTTAAGATAGCAGTGCGTATTTCCACTCCAATCTCGTGTAAGTTTGAATACGTCTCTCTGTCAAGTGCCTGTAAAATATTACCGATCTTACTTTGCAAGCCGTTCGCTTCGAGGAATGAGAAGAAAGCGTCCGTGGTGATCGCGAACCCCTGGGGGATAGCAATCCCATACGGGGATAAAAAATGGATCATGTCTCCCAATGCAGCATTCTTTCCACCTACTCGTTCAACGTCTTCGAGGGTTACCTCTTTGAATGGAAGCACAAATTTGTTTTGAACGGCAGGCTTTGAATTATGACGTGAATGAGCGACGGCTTCCATGGAATTAGGCTTGCTATAAAGTGGATGACGACTGAATATTGAGGCAACGATCGCCTTCCGAAGACAAAATGCCTTCAGTCCTTCTTGGGGTTAATTGGGACCTTACTGATAAAGCCTGCGCCTCGGCTCAAACACAGGAAGTAAGGTGATCAAAAAGTGGTCGCCGCCTCAAAAGGTAGAAAAGCACACTGTATGCCACACAAAGGGATGAGCTTTGGCCAAAAAATGCTGTAAGTGCGAACATCCCGAGCTGTTAAATATGTAAATCGGACTTAATTTGGCCATGAATAAAGAATTCTTACCTCTCGGTAAGATTACTTTACCAAGTCTTGACCGTAGGTCAAATTATTTACGATTAAACCCTTTCGGTATGATTTTTACGGAATTACGACGAAGTGATTACTTCAGATAACTCCGCCCCGGTCCTCACTGGCAATAGACCATTTGAAATCCTCCGCCGAGAGGACTATTCTGATGTCACATATATGCTCGAGGTCCATCATCCGCAGATGGCCCGTGCTGCACAGCCAGGACAATTCGTTATTGTAATGTCGCACAGCGATGGAGAGCGGATCCCGCTTACTATCGCTGATTTTAAGCGTGAAAAAGGCACGATCACGCTCGTTATCCAGGCCGTTGGCAAATCGACGCTGGAAATGAAGGAAATGTGTCAGGTCGGTACTCATCTCTATGGTCTGGCGGGTCCGATGGGTATTCCGAGTCACGTTTCGAGTGCGAAAAAGGTCATTTGCGTGGGTGGTGGTCTTGGGGTGGCGCCGGTGTATCCGCAAGCTCGGGCACTCAAAGAGGCTGGAGCTTATGTAATTGGCATACTTGGCTACCGCACCAAGGACCTTATCTTTTGGGAAGATAAATTTCGAGCGATCACCGACGAACTTATTATTTGCACCGATGATGGATCTGCCGGTATCCGGGGCTTTGTAACGGATGGTATTCGTCAGGCCTTAGAGAGTCATCCGGACACCGAGGAAGTCATTGCTATCGGTCCTCCCGTCATGATGAAGGCAAGCGCTCAAGCGACCAAGCCCTACGGTATTAAGACGATGGTCAGTCTTAACCCGATCATGGTAGATGGCACCGGTATGTGCGGTGGCTGTCGTGTTAAAGTCGGCGAGAAGGTCAAGTTTGCCTGTGTCGACGGCCCCGATTTCGACGGGCACGAGGTCGATTTCGATGATCTTATGATCCGCCTGCGTCGCTATAAAGAAGAAGAACGAGTCGCCCGGGAACGCTGGTCAGAGTCTTGTCGCATGAGCACGGCTGCTGTCGGTAGCGAATACGCTACGGTCAGTGCGTAATCCTATTCGTCAACGGTAATGCGAATGCCATCCATTGGGATGGCATACAGGACTTTTTTATTTCGAATCTTGCAGTAAGCCGATGGCAAAAAAGCGCACGGTACGTACGATACACCAAGAGCGGACGCCTGTTGCAGAACTCGACGCTTTTACGAGGGCCCATAACTTTGAAGAAGTTAACTGTGGATATACGGAAGCAGAAGCGATCCGCGAATCCGAGCGATGCTTGTTCTGCCCCGACCCCAAATGCATCGAAGGTTGTCCCGTCTCGATAGACATTCCAAATTTTATTCAAAAGATCGGCGAGCGCGATTATCGCGGTGCATACGAGGTCATCACCGGGACGAATCTGCTCCCGGCCGTTTGTGGCCGCGTATGTCCGCAGGAGAACCAGTGTGAAGGCGTCTGCACCGTAGGTGAAACGCTGGAATCGGTGGCTATCGGCCGCCTCGAACGATTTATCGGTGATCTTGCCATCCAAAATAATTGGATCAATAAGCCATATATCCAACCGTCACGCAGTAGTAATGGTGGGCGGTATAGGATCGGTATTGTGGGCTCCGGCCCATCGGGTATGGCGTGCGCGGCCGATATGGCAAAGGCGGGATGCGATGTCACGGTCTTCGAAGCATTCCACGAAGCCGGTGGAGTACTTCGCTATGGTATTCCGGAATTCCGTTTACCAAATACCGTGGTCGATGCCGAGATCGATAAGCTGAAAGAACTGGGAGTCAGGTTCGAGTGCAATGTGCTCGTCGGGCGGCTCTTTACGATCGAGCAGATGATCGAAGAAATGGGATTCGACGCGGTCTTTATCGGTACTGGCGCCGGATATCCAACAATGCTTAATATCCCCGGCGATTCCCTTAACGGCGTTCTTTCCGCGAATGAACTTCTCACGCGCTGTAACCTGATGCGTGCCCGCGAATTTCCGAACGTTGATACTCCACTGCCACTGGGTAAGCATGTCGTCGTCGTAGGTGCTGGTAACACCGCGATGGATGCCCTTCGAGTAAGTATGCGCTTGGGCGCAGAAAAGGTGACCTGTGTCTACCGCCGATCGAAAGTAGAATGCCCGGCGCGCGCGGAAGAGGTGCATCACGCCGAGCAGGAAGGGATTGAGTTTAATTGGCTGACGAATCCGATCGAGATCTTAGATGATGGCGAAGGCAATGTCCGAGCAATTCGCTGCATACGAATGGAACTCGGCGAACCGGATGATTCGGGGCGCCGTCGGCCAGTGACAATTCCAGGTAGCGAGTTCGAGATCGAGACGGATGAAGTTGTTTATGCCATAGGCACCAATGCTAATCCCATCATCGGGCAAACATCAAAGCTCAAGCTGAATAAGTGGGGCTATATCGCGACCGATAAGACCCTCATGACGTCCATCGCAGGAGTTTTTGCCGGCGGTGACATCGTGACCGGTGCGGCGACGGTGATCATGGCGATGGGAGCAGGTCGAAAGGCTGCACAAGGTATGAAAGCGTTTCTCGGTATTCGCGATATTGGTCCGCTCCGGCGAGACCATTCGATCTTTGGCATTGACGCTCGGGAGCATAACTTTATGAGAGTGAGGGTCGCGGCATGATGGAAATGGAAGAAGTTGTAATTGCAAAAACAGAACGAACGAACGGTCATGCGGCTGCTCAAAAAGCGCATCCCAAAAGCAAGGTGACCAAACTGAACGAGCACATCGTCGAGATCATCAGCGATTCGGGCGAAGGCGCGCAGAAGTGCGGTCAATCGTTTGGTGCTATCGTCGCGCGAATGGGATTGGGAGTTTGGACGGTCGAGATCATTCCGGCCGAGATCCGCCCGCCCGCCCGCAGCGTAGCTGGTGCAAGCGGTAACAAGATTCGCATCGGCTCAAAACGTGTAACGAACGGTGGTAATGAGACCGATCTCGTGGTGGCGTTCAACGAACAAGTGTTGCTCGGAAGAGTCCGTTCGAACGAGTTGAAACCGGGTTGCACGATCCTACTCGAATCGATGTGGCGCGACGACCGCCGTGTTTCTCAATCATACATCGAAGCGGTTGAGCAGCTAAGAGCAGCGGGATACAAAGTCCACGAGATTCCGATGGACATGGAATGCCGGAAGATCGTGAGCGATCCGCGGAAGGGCAAGAACATGTTCGCGCTTGGCTTGCTGTGCGCGCTTTACAGCCTCGACTTACAAGTTGCCCGCGAACAGGTCGTTATGACGTTCGGTAAAAAATCGGCGAGAGTGATCGAGTCTAACATCGCGTTGCTCGAGGCCGGTTACGCATGGGCCGAAGAGAATCTCGATTTCAAGTACGAAGTACCGTCTGAAAAGACAACGGTGCCGCAAATCGTTGTGAACGGCAATACGGCTCTTGCTTTGGGTGTTCTCGCCTCCGGTATGGAGATCTGCGCGATGTATCCGATCACTCCCGCAACGTCTGCCTCTCATTACCTCAGCGATGCATTCGAAGAGGTCGGAGGAGTGGTCCACCAGGCTGAAGATGAGATAGCGGCATGTTGTTTCGCCATCGGTGCATCCTATGCCGGTAAGTGCACGGTAACGATCACCTCCGGACCCGGCTATTCGCTCAAGCAGGAAGCGATCGGTCTTGCGGTAATGGGTGAAATTCCACTCGTCGTAGTTAATGTACAGCGTGGCGGTCCTAGTACAGGTCAGCCAACGAAGACAGAGCAAGGCGATCTCATGACGACGATCTTCGGCAGTCACGGCGACGCTCCTAAAGTAGTAATAGCGCCAGGGACTATCGAGGATTGCTTCTATTCGGTAATTACGGCTCGAAAGATCGCGGAGATGTTTAATATGGTGGTAGTCATTCTCTCGGATGCCAACCTCGCAAACTCCCAGCAGCCATTCAAACGTCCGGAGTTCGATGAAGCATGGCTTGCGCCACCGATAGATCAAAGCGCTGTGCCAACAGGAGCGAAGCCCTACGACTGGGATCCGAAGACGGGCCTTGCACGACGTTTTATTCCCGGTCAGCTTGGTGGCCAGCATACGCTTACCGGCCTTGCGCATGATGAGAATAGTCATGTAGCCTACGATCCCGAGATCAATCAGCGCGCTATTCGCGCTCGAAGCCTGAAATTAGCAACGCTGCAGAAGACGCTGAAACCGCCACCCGTCTTTGGCGATCGCACCGGCGATCTGCTCATTGTAGGCTGGGGCAGTACAAAGGGGGCGATCGAAGAGGCGGTGGAAGAAATGCGTAAAGAAGGAAAGAAAGTATCTTCCATGCACCTGACCTTCCTTCAGCCGATGGCGCCGGGTATCAAGGAGATACTTCACGGATTTAAGAAGGTCATAACGATCGAAAATAATTGGAGTGATTCGCTTCAGGATGAGATCATCGATGAGACGAACCGCAGATACTCTGCGCTTGCAACATTGCTTCGGTCTCGCTATTTGGTCGATGTCGATTGCTTTAGCGAATGCCGTGGTATGCCACTGAAGCCAAATACAGTACGACGCGTAGCATTGGAGGCACTCTCATGAAGAATACGACGGATATGATAGCGAACGGAGTAGATATTCCAAGTGCGAATGATTGCCTGCTTCAGATCTACGAGCAGCAATACGAGCTGGAAGATTATCAGAAGGGTGTACCGCGCTGGTGCACTGGCTGTGGCGATAATGCGATCCTTACCGCCGTGCAGCGCTTATGTCGCGATGAAGCGCTCGCGCCGGAAAAAACGGTCTTTGTGTCCGGTATCGGATGTTCGAGCCGATTGCCGCACTATATGAACACCTATGGAGTGCACAGCCTTCATGGTCGGGCACTTCCCATCGCAGAAGGTATCCGGCTGGCACGGCCCGACCTGAAAGTGTTCGTTAATATGGGGGATGGCGATTGTTGCAGTATCGGTGCGGCACATTGGATCCATGCGATCCGATACAATATGAATATGATCGCGATGCTGCATGATAACAACATCTACGGTCTTACGAAGAAGCAAGCCTCACCGACGTCACCGATCGGACTAAAGACGAATACCACGCCGAAGGGATCGTATCTCGATGCGTTGAATCCACTCACTGTTACGCTCGGTGTTGCAAACGTCTCCTTCGTAGCACAGGTGGTCGATTGGATCCCGAAGCTGCTGTATCAGACACTTCAGGCTGCGTATCATCACGACGGCTTTTCCTTTATCCGGATCATTCAGCGATGCCCCGAGTGGTTGCCCACGCACCTGGATGATTATCTGCACGATCCTCAACGAGTAGTACTATTGCAACATGAGGATGGCCTTCAGATCGATTCCGAATTATCGAAACGATATATGAACGTCATCGAGCACGATCCATCTGATCTGAATCGTGCTCGTGAAGTTGCGTCCGGCAGCGATCCTATCCCGGTTGGAATACTGTACCGCAATGACGAAGTGCCACGTTATGAGGAAACGCGTGCCGATTCACGGTTGCGCACCGCTTCGCTCATTCGTACCGGTCTCGAACGCGAATTCGATAAGTTCACCATATGGCCGGATGGTCACACACCTCAGCATGTATAACGCGGGATAATTATGGAAGTGAAAGATCAAGAACTGCTTAGTTTTCATCTGAGTGGTCATGTGAACGGCTCCGTCGTTCGACCAGTGGGGCAGGATTGCATTCCGGCTCTCTTTGCTCGCTATCGAGACATGAGATCGCTTCGGTATGACTTCCCGCTCGTTCTCAATACAATAGGAGGGACAGAGCGCGCGGTACTTTCGCTCAGCGGGTTGGTTGATGACGCCATTGAAATACTACGTGACGATCCTGATCGTACGCGCATTGCGCGGCATGCTTATGAATTGGAGCGCGAATTACGAACGTCGCTAACAAACAACGGGCTTCCGGGACGTCATGGCGATTTTTCCGTGCTATGGCAAGCTGCTATCGGTCGTTTGGCAGTGAGCGATGAACTCGTTAAAGACTCAGCAAAACGGCTGTGGCCCTTATTTAATGTCAGTGGCGAATTAGCCGACTTAGATTTTTCGTTAATGTCGCGACTTGCCCAACACGTGTGGGGCCAGGTTCAGCGTGCAAAGTCGAATGCGTTTCGTGCTAAGTGTGAACGGTTGCTCCTAAAACTGCAAAGTATTCTGGATGCCGAGCTTGCACATTCAGAAGTCGGTCGCGCGCCCGAACGATTAAAAGCTTCCATCGGTACCTCCTTCGCCGATAGTTTCGATTTCGAAACGATGTCGCGCGTGCTGGTAAGGGCCAAGCCGGGTATTCGTATTTCGGACGATCGCCGCAATCGCGTTCAACATCTGATCGAAGTACTGAAAGGACAACGGTTCTTTCCGATTCGTCCGGATATCGAACCGTATCAGTTCGTTTTCTTCCGATGCTCCGCAGCGTTGCAGGCAATGAAAGAACGCAAGCAGGAAGCGCAAGAGCTTATCAATGCTTTAGCGATCGCTGAACTCGAAGTAAAAGGAGTTTACCGTGAAGGGGAAGGTGAAAATGGCATTCCCACGCACGACGCCATCTTTGGGGATTACAGCTCCGACACTCTTGAACCGAATCAGCTTAGCCAATTACCGGACTATCTGCTGTGTAAGTACACGTCCGAACTTGATGCGGACGAGACGCTGCAGATCGTGGATGCGCTGTCATCTGGTCTGCCGCTTAAGATTGTCTTACAAACGGATGACCTCTTTGAGCCCTCAGCGATAGGTCAGGTGTCGCTTGGCATTGAACGTCACATTGCTTTGGCATCGCGTTCTCGACACGTACTCGACACAGCGATGCGGCTGGGAGATGTTTTTGTGCTTCAAGCGAGTGCTTCGCAGTTATTCCGGCTTCGACAGGATGTGGTACGTGGTCTTGCGAATAATGCTCCGGCATTCATCAGTGTGTACTCGGGCACAGGCGGTCAGACCGGCTCCATTCCAACATATCTTGTTGCAGCAGCGGCGACAGAATCCCGAGCGTTTCCGACAATCCTCTACGATCCAACGGCAGGATTGGATTGGGCGAGTCGGTGTCGATTGGATGATAATCCACAAGCAGAAGAAGCCTGGCCGGTGCGGACGTTCGAATATGAGAATGAACATCATGAGATGATCTCCGAAGAGCTGACCTTTACGTTAGCCGATTTTCTCTTGACGGACAATCGCTTTAAGGAGCAGTATGCAATTCTGCCAGCGGCTGATCCAATGAATATTATTCGTACCGTGCCTGAAGTGCTCCAAGGTGGGACGCAATGGACCGGGACGGTACCGAGCATAACGGTTGCAGATGGTGCGGGAACACTGCATCGCGCAATTGTAAGCAGACAGATCCTCTCCGAGACCCGGAGATCTCTCGCACTGTGGCGCAATCTGCAAGAGTTAGGTGGTATACATAACTCCCATGCAGAGCGACTGGTCGAGCAGATAAAACAACAACTTGCAGAAGCAGCAGCCAAAGAGATCGTTTCGCAGCCGGCTGAGGCGCCAGCGCCCGAATTAACAACGGAGTCCCAACCGGCCGCCCAGGCGGAGCATCATGGCGACGATCCGTATATTGAAACCGATCGCTGCGCTACCTGTAACGAGTGTACGCAGTTGAATAACAAGATGTTCGCTTACAATGCTGACAAGCAGGCGTATATAGCGGATGCAAATGCTGGTACATACCGTCAGTTAGTAGAAGCGGCAGAAGTTTGCCAGGTTTCAATTATCCATCCCGGCAAGCCTCGCAATCCTAAGGAGCCAGGGCTGGAAGAGCTTATTACAAGGGCTGCGCCGTTCAATTAATTGAGGTACACAGAATTGATTTTCAAGAGCAATGGCGGTAAACGCCATTGCTCTTTTATTATATAAGTATTCCCTTATTTGCCCCAAACAAAGGATTGTAGGTCCATCGGAGCGAACTTTCCTCTCGTTTTGTTAGATGGCCCTCGCTACGCCTGGCTCCTCGGAGTGTATCCGCTATCACACTCGTCGCCATCTTAGCATCGCAACAGTCAATGACAGGTATTAACGATTTCGCTCTGAAGCTTGCGAACGTCAATGGGACGGGCTCTGCAAGCGCTAATGGGCTGCTTATGCAGTCGATGTTTCGCATGGGCATCCCCGTTGCGGGCAAAAATCTCTTTCCATCCAACATTCAAGGTCTTCCTACCTGGTATGAGATCCGGGTGAGTAAGCAGGGATATGGTGCACGAGCATTGGACTACGACCTTATGGTCGCGATGAACGGCTCGACCTACGCTCGTGACATTACGGAAGTTCGCTCCGGCGGGTATGTGCTATATGATTCGACATGGCCATTACCCTCCGAATTGCACCGCGACGATGTAACATTTCTTGGCGTACCACTCGCAAAGATGTTGACGGAATCCGTCCCCGAGCCGAAAACGCGTATACTGCTTAAGAACATCATGTATACCGGATCTCTGGCGGCCTTGCTCAATCTCGATATGGAGATCATCGAGGAGTTGATCAAAGAGGCGTATGGCAAAAAGCAAGCATTGCTCGATGTCAATCGCAAGGCACTTCATCAGGGCTACGATTACGCAAAGCAGCACCTTGCGTGTCCGCTTCCATTCCATTGTGAGGGCATGGATGCGAACGGCAATAAGATCTTGATCGATGGTAATACCGCCACGGCACTTGGAGCTATTTGGGCGGGTGCAACAGTGGCAGCTTGGTATCCTATTACGCCGGCTACATCGGTGATGGATTCCTTTAAGGCGTTCTCTGATAAGTACCGCGTGGATCCCGTCACCAAGAAGAACAACTTCGCCTTTTTGCAGGCCGAGGATGAGCTGGCGGCGATCGGTATGGTGATTGGCGCATCCTGGGCGGGGGCCCGATCGTTTACATCGACTGCCGGCCCTGGCATTTCACTGATGAACGAGCTGATCGGTTTGGCATACTACGCGGAAATTCCCGCCGTTATCTTTGATATTCAGCGCACCGGACCTTCGACGGGTATGCCGACGCGCACGCAGCAATCGGATATCCTGGAATGTGCGTATGCGTCGCACGGGGATACGAAGCATATTTTGCTCTTCCCTTCAAACCCGAACGAATGTTTCCATTTTGCGGCCAAATCGTTTGACCTGGCGGAGCAATTTCAAACTCCTGTCTTCATGCTTTCCGATCTCGACATCGGCATGAACGACTGGGTCGTCGACCGTCTCGAATGGGACGATAACTATCGGCCCAATAGGGGACGCGTTCTTACCAGCGCAGAGTTGGATGAGATCAAGACCTATTATCGGTACTCACCGGAAGATGAGAATTTCGTTGCCGCTCGAACGCTGCCTGGCGTGAATGCAAAAGGCAGCTATTTCACCCGCGGCTCGGGTCATAATCGGCTCGGTGGTTATACGGAGTCTCCGGCGGAATACCAGGAGGTGATGGACCGGCTTACGAATAAGCACAAGGCCGCCGCGAAGTATGTGCCCGCTCCGATCATCGAGCGAAAAGAAGGAGCAACGATTGGGATCATCACACTGGGTGGCTGCGACTTAGCATGCCGGGAAGCCATCGATATTTTGGAGTCGGATGGCGTACTGGTCAACTATATGCGCATTCGCAGTTTCCCATTCGCTTCCGAAGTTGAACGCTTTATTGACGAGCAGGACTTCTGTTATATCCTCGAGCAAAATCGCGATGCCCAGCTTAAATCGTTGCTGACGCTCGAAACTCGCGCGCTGAAAGGAAAACTGCAGTCGATACTCATCTATGGCGGATTTCCGCTCTCTGCAAAATCCGTCGTGGAAGGTATTCAGCATAAACTCGCTCGTCAGGTGCACCCCGACATGAAGGCGGGAGTCATTACCGGGGAATGATCGCCGCAATTACAGCAGAATAAATCACTCATAATTTTCGACCTCTGTGCCATCGATCGCCAAACCAATTGTAACTCACCCGAGCCTCGAAAAGAACTCGCTCGGTTTGAACCTGCGCGCGTATGAGGGTGCAATGTCTACACTCTGTGCGGGGTGCGGACATGACTCCGTTACGGCTGCCATTATTAAGGCGGCGTGGAAGCTCTCGCTCGATCCGCATATGATCGGCAAGTTTTCTGGGATCGGCTGCTCTTCCAAGACGCCTACCTATTTTGTTAGCGGTGCCCACGGGTTTAACTCTGCGCACGGCCGCATGCCTGCGATCGCAACAGGTGCCGCTGCTGCCAATCGCAAACTTATTGCGATCGGAGTTTCCGGTGATGGCGACTCGCTCTCGATCGGCATTGGGCAAATGGCACACGCCATTCGGCGCAACCTCAATATGCTCTATATCATCGAGAACAATGGTGTGTATGGTCTCACGAAGGGACAGTTCTCGGCCTCGGCGGATATTGGCACGAAGAGCAAGAAGGGCGATGTCAATCGTGTCTCGCCGATCGATCCAGTAATGTTCGCTTTAAGCCTTGGTGCAACGTTCGTCGCCCGAAGTTTCTCTGGTGAGAAAGAACAATTGGTCCCCATTATTGAAGCGGGTATTAAACATAAGGGCCTAGCGCTTATCGACGTGATCTCTCCGTGTGTTACGTTCAACGATCACGAAGGTTCGACGAAAAGCTATCTCTACACCCGCAAGCATGAGTACCATGTAACGGATACGAATGTCATCTTCCCGATGGACGAGCTGATCGCCAGCATTAAGGTGAACGGCCATACCTCCGTTACGATGCATGACGGCAGTGTGATTAAATTCACCCGTACACCGGAGGGCTACGATCCTCGCGACCGGGCTAAAGTCTTCTCATATCTTGAAGAGCATCAGAAGGAGGGAAAAGTCCCGACTGGAATCCTGTTTATCGATGAGTCCTCGAGCGATATGCACGAAATCCTTGGCACTACGGATGAGCCCCTGACGCAGATCCCGTATGAGACGCTATGCCCGGGAAGTAAAGCGCTGGATAGTCTGATGGCCGAATTCCGATAAACCAAATCTTACCTGAATCAAAAAGACCCTTCGATAGAAGGGTCTTTTTTTATCCTAATACTTAACGGTCAACAAAAATGAATTTCATGATTTTTTACTTTTCATTAACTAACAATTGTTCGTTTTTGACTTAGAAAAGCAGGTAAATTCCCTGTCCGTAAAAAATCCTTACGTTAAATTACCTTACGGAGAGGGTCGAAACCTCGTTTTTGAACTGATTTCGCGGTTGGGCCAGAAGTGGCGATATTCGATAGACGATGACAGCAATTATGCTAGCATCGGACGAATAGGAGTAGAATATGAGACACCTCAGCCCACGAACAATGATCGCCGCACTGGTTATAGCGGCTTCTGCAGTAGCTTTTACCACAGCTACAAATTACCCAAATGTTTACAGTCAAACCGATCGCCTTGCCAGTAATGCGGTAACGCCTGATTATAAGCTTCTGCTGAATGGACAGGTCGCAATGAAGCTGACTGGCTCGCTCAATTTATTTGGAACGTCGACGCTCCATAATTGGGAAATGAGCGCGCATCAGCTTTCCGGAAGCGCCCAATTTACCTTGAGTGATAAAGGCCAACTGACATCGGTCGGTGCCCTTACATTCGTTCTGCCGGTCCATAACCTCAAAGGTGACAAGGATGGCATGAATGACAATGCTTACGATGCACTCAAGGCCGATAAGTATAAGGACATTCGCTTTATTATGACGGCTGCTGCTGTCGAGCCAAAGGGCGGCAACAACTATACGATCCGCGCGAACGGCAACCTCACGATCGCTGGCGTAACCCGCCCGATCACGCTCGAAGTCAAGACACAGGTCAACGATAACGGGACTGTCACCTGCCAGGGTACCTACGCACTTAAAATGTCAGACTTTAACATTGACCGCCCATCCTTCATGTTCGGCGCAATGAAAACAGGCAATGACCTTACGCTCAGCTATTCCTTGCTATTCGTAAAATAACGAGCAGTACCAATAGCACATTCGAGCACGATACTTTAGGAGTTCAAAATCAACCAACTTTCGCTACGCATATGAAAAACGTACTCAGAGCCCTCATTCTACTGTGCATCGCGACCACTATAGCACAAGCACAGTCTGCCGCTTTACAGTATTGGCGGCCTTACGACCAACGCGGACTTAATGTTTTCGAGACGAGCAAACAAGATACGACCGCGTACCATGGATTCCACCTCCAGATCGGCGGAGCCTTCGCCCAGGACTATCAGTCCTTAAGCGATCAGAATACAGCAACACGCGTACTTAAATCAGATTCGACCTCGTACCTATTGGACCCGCTTACAGGCGGCTTCAACCTCGCAATGGCGAACATGTACCTGGACGCTCAATTAGATAATGGCGTACGTGCGAATGTAACCGTCTATCTCTCTTCGAAGCACCATAATGAAGCATGGGTAAAGAACGGATATCTTCAAATGGACAAAGTGCCATTCCTTGGTATCGATGCCCTCAACGACATTATGAAGTATGTCACGATCAAAGTCGGTGATCTCGAAGTAGATTATGGCGATCAGCACTTCCGCCGTGTCGATGGCGGTAACGAGATGTACAATCCGTTCGTCGAGAATTATATCATGGATGAATTTGCGACAGAGATCGGCGGTGAAGTCTATTACCACGATCCGAGCGGGTTCTTCGCGATGCTCGGCGCTACGGATGGTATGCTAAATCCAACCGTTGTTGCATCGAACAAGATCGACAGCGTTACCAAGAGCCCGAATGCTTACAATCCGGCCTATCATGGAAAACTGGGATTCGATAAGCAGCTTACGGATGATCTCCGCGTACGACTTACCGGTTCGTTCTATGAAGAGAACAGCACCTCGAGCAGCACGCTCTTCGGCGGAGACCGTACCGGTTCGCATTACTTCCTCGTGATGGAGAACCAACAGGCCACGACGACGGGCAATGCCTTCTCTGGCCGTTTCAACCCATCGTTTAGCGAAGCAGTGACGACGTTTATGATCAACCCCTTCGTCAAGATCGGTGGTCTTGAAGTGTTCGGTACCTACGAGAATGCCGCCGGCCGTATGATCAACGAGTCGAGCAATCGCAAAGCAACGCAGGAAGCTGCCGACGTGATCTATCGCTTCGGCTCACACGAAAACTTCTGGATCGGCGGCCGGTATAACACGGTGACCGCAACGCTTCCAGTAAGTGCGCTTGTCAAGAGCCCACTCGATGTCACGGTCAATCGTATCGCTGCATCGGCTGGCTGGTTCCTCACACCGAATGTGATGATGAAGGCGGAATACGTTCAACAGACCTACCAGAACTTCCCGGCCGGCGATATCCGCCAGGATGGTAAGTTCAATGGTGTCGTCGTGGAAGCGGCTCTCGGCTTCTAACGACTATTCGCAAGCGACTCCTACATCGCGCTCAGCTCCACAGGGGCTGGGCGCGATGATTGTTTATAGAGTTGTGTATATTTGTAGGAATGAGTTGCAAATATACTTGTCTGGTTTTGTTAGGTCTCGCTCTGTCGTCTCAGGTTGCTATCGGTCAAACAGAACAGATCTGGATCGCAGGAGCAGGAGGTGGTGTGGCATTTGGTGTCAATGAGGATCGATCTCGTCCGCTTGTCCCGCTGGAACGTATCGAAGCAGTAGCGTTCAATAGCGTTGTGCCAGGCGTGAGCCCGGAGTTTGTAATTGGTTATTCCGTGCTTCGCAGTGATAATACTGGTAATGCGTTCGATTACAAAACTCAATTGATCGTACCTGATCTTCGCTTCAGGTTTAGTCCTCTCACTACTCCCGAGTGGTTTCCCTATATTTATCTTGGCGGTGGAATCGTGATCTATAATGTGCTTGAAGTGCCGCGAGCGGCTTCTGGGGAAGCTCGACTTTCGGACGCTGCTCCGTTCTTTACCTGTGGTGCAGGCCTTTCACATCAACTCTTCGAGAAGATCGGTATTGACCTGAATTTCGGTCCATCTTTTTCAATGACCGATGATATAAACCCCGTCCATGATGGGAAGAATGACGGTTGGTGGACCGGCCTTCTCAGCGTCTATTGGATCTTCTAATATTTTCGAATATAGCCAAATGAGCTTATTTTCGGCCATTTATTGATGTCCGTGTAACTTTTGACCTTTTCAAGAGTTATTGCCAAGAGGGCTGTGATCAGAGGGATGTCCGTCGCCTTGGTCAGCCTTATAGTAGTTGCGATTTAATAGATTATTGTACTATGTTAGAAGACGTTGTTAGTCTTGCTCTTGTAATAGCGATCGTACTTATGATCGTCACGAGCATTGTCGCCAGTGTCAGGAGACGTAAGCACCAGGATGCGACGATCGCCGCCCCGGTATATGGTGGTATACGTGGGCACGTGGACGATCATCACAGTCATTGATCGGATCGAGCAGGGCACTTACATAAGGATAATTCACGTGGTATCGCCGATACCGATCAATACGCAGTGCACCTGGCTGTCTTTATCTAAATAATAGGCAGCACAGGTGCGGTGATAGCCGTCCGCAATAAATAGCTGTCGGTCCAAGCGGACGAGCGATACCGGCACTAATGGTTTGCCTTTAACCATCTTCACAAATTCGCTTCGCACATCCTTATTCGTTTCCGGCAACAGTTGCGTATCAGAAGCACGCAGGACGTCTTTTGCCTTAAATTCGATCACATCGTCTTTGTGCTTTTTCAGTTTTGCCACTGCTTTTTGAACTTCCTTCGGCTCGAATAATAACGTTAGAAATTCTTTCGCTGCTTCGAGATCCTTTTTCGTGAGTGATTTTTCCCATTTTATTTCAGCCATATACTTTAACGATTCTTAATTTTTCGGTCGTGGGTTGCGATCTCCACAATAAGCCATAGGCCACCTAAGGCGGCCGCAATAAAGCACAGCATGGCCAACCCGGGATAACCGAACAGTTTGAAGTCAGTGTCAACCCGCATCAGCATTGCAGCACCTACAATAAGAGCCGCGAGTATCAAGCCAGTTGTTACACGGTTCGCTATCTTTTGAAATCCATCGATAAGCGTTTGTTCCTCGATGGCATCCACGTGAACGCTAAATTCATTCTTTGCCACGGCATCGAGGATCCTGTTGACACGGCGCGGTAATGCTTCAGCGAATTCCTTTAACTCGATCGCCGCACCAAAAAGAGTGGAAGGACTAAACGCCGTTCTGATGCGAGCGCGAAGCAATTTTGAAGCATTGCGCTGTATCGACGCATGCGGATCGAACTTTGGATCGAGTATACGTCCAATTTCCTCCAGGCTAAGTAATGTCTTACCGAGCAACGTAAATTCGACTGGGAGTCGAATTCCATTTTGCGCCGCAATCTGACTTAGGTCAATGATCGCAAGGCCACTACGAATTTGATCGAGAGTGGAGCTAAGATGTTCGGTTATAACGCGTGCGACTTTATGACGATACTCTACTTCATCGAATGGTTTGAGCGAATCAGGAATACGTTCGCCGATCTTGAGGCCAATGTCGGCCGCCTGGTCGCCACGACCTTCGCTGACAGCAAGTAGGAGCTTTAACAGATCCTCCTGAAGCGAGGAAGAAAGATGCCCCACCATTCCGAGGTCGATGAGAGCGACGGAATAGTCGTTGGTGATGAAGACATTACCGGGATGAGGATCGGCATGGAAGATTCCATCGACCAGAATTTGTTTGAGATACGCTTGAAATAATTGTTCTGCAAGGTCGCTCCCATGCATCTCGAGTTGTGCAAGCGGACCGATCGAGGTGATCTTGCGGCCACGGATATAATCCATGGTCAACACTCGCTTGGTCGAATAGTCCGGAACGGGATGAGGCACAATAATGCGGTTGAACGATGCGAGATTCGAACCGATAACGATCAGATTGTTGGCTTCTTGCCGGTAATCTAACTCGCGACTAATTGTGCGCCGGAATTCATCGAGAATATCTTTAAAGCGATACTGCCGACCAAATTCTGTGTGGTCGTCCAGGAATTCTGCGATCGATTCAAATGCTGCAAGCTGTTCTGCAACCTCCTGTTCAATACCGGGCCGTTGTACTTTTACAGCTACTTCTCGTCCATCCCGCAAGCGAGCGCGGTGCACCTGTCCTAACGACGCGCTGGCTATGGGGGTACTATCGAAAAACTCGAATGCTTTTGAAATCCGGACTTGTAGCTCTTCTTCAACGATCTTCTCCACTTCCGCAAAGCTAAAAGGGGATAATCGGTCCTGAAGACGAGTAAGAGCTTGTATATAAGGAAGTGGTAAGACATCGGGACGGGAAGATAAAAGTTGGCCAAGCTTAATATACAACGGCCCCATTTTTTCGAGATCGTTGGCAAGCTCATCCGGAAGTGAGGTGTCCGATGCTGTCTGCTCTTGAGCGCTTAAGGTCTCTCCGAGGCCCGATTGCTTAACAATATCGCTTCGCCCATACTTCCAAAGCAGTAAGGCGATGTCCCGATAGCGTTTTAGATACTGTGGATTTAGAGAAAACGACATATTTCTTTAAGTCCATTTGCAAAGACCATGCAAGGACTAAAGAAATACGGTCCTTAAATGTAATTTACTCTTTCGGTTGTGTGGGAGCAGGCGCGGAAGCCTTCAGTGTGTTTTCGTGCTCCTGAGCGATCTTTGCCAAATAAGCCGTACGGTCGAGCTTATGGCCTCGCTTCCAGACCGCTAGTATATTCCTCGTTGCCTTAATATCGGTGGTGGGATCGCCCGAGACCAACAAGAGATCCGCTCGACAACCGGCACAAATATGTCCTCGATCGTGAAGATGGAAGGCATCGGCGGCATTGCCGGTAGCAGCGGCAAGTGCGTGAGGAGGTGTTAAGCCGGCGCCGACCAGCAACTCCAGTTCACGATGCAGTCCGACGCCGAACGCTGTACCAGGGTTTGGCGCATCGGTGCCAGCCAGGATCGGAACATGGGCGAGTTGCAGTGCTTTGGTCGTGGCTTGCGCTGCAGCGAAGTTTGCAGTTTCTCCGGGATGAGTTGGAAAGGAACGTTGGAAATTCTTTATTGCAAACGGAGAAGCATAAGCAGAAATATTGGTATCGCTTATCATCGAGGCATTGCTGCCACCGGTCGCGCTTAGAATAACAGAAAGCGTCGGGCACACGAACGCATGATGTTCGCGCACGAATTTCGCAAACGCTGCATCGCCGGCGATATCAGCGGGAGCGTGCATGAGCCCATCTGCACCTGCTTCGATCGCATCACGAGCTTCCTCGAGCGATCCAATGTGGATGACCGCGAGGCGATCGCGCTTGTGTGCTGCATCGATGACCGCTTTCAGTTCAGCCTTATTGAGAGTGGGCAGATTTAACCCCCAGATATGGCCATTATCATAAACGATCTTAATATAATCGGAGCCTTCCGTTAAGCGCGCGTCGACAAATGATTGTGCAGAATCCGGATCGCTTAAGGTAGGAATAGGGAAGCCGTATTCCGTGCCATGACCGCCGGGAGCAGTCACAAGTATTCCGGCTGAATACAGATCCGCTCGATCGAGCATTTTACCGTCCTCTTGTTGCTTCCGTACGGCCGCAGCCATGTTCGGATCGGTAAACATATCGAGGACCGTCGTTACCCCTGCTTCGATCGCATCTTCCAACGCAACTCCAAATACATGCGCGTGTGCATCAATAAGACCAGGCAGCAGCGTTTTGCCGGTACCGTCGATTATTTCCGCACCCGGCGGAGGAGTGATACCATGCCCGATCTTCGTGATACGCTCTCCTTCCACCAGTACGCTGGTAGACGGAAGTACATTTAGTCCATCGAATACACGGACGTCCTGAAAAAGAACTGCCTGTGCAAATGTATCGCGTGCGCAAAAAAAGAACAGTACACTAATGGCAACTGACGGAAGGAGCTTCGTCACTCGTCGTAAAATCATTCTCTATTTATTCGAAGCGATGGATGACAACAGGGTACACGGTCGCAGAATAATGGCAACCTCAGTTGTATCGGCGAAATTCCAATATTTTAGAAATCGAATGTAAGACCTATCGAAACATTCGTTGCTCCCCAGAGGAACGGCGGATCTTTTACGATCGGTACTGACCACCACAGCCTGGAATCGAACTTGATGTGCTGATGGCCAATGCGAAACGTAAATCCTGGCTCCAGAAAAACGTCAGTTCGTTGAAGTGTATAAGAGGTATCGAACAAGGTTGACAAGTGATGAAGTGTGTCGTTCGTCTGTAACAAGCTATCAATGTGTAGGCGGCTCATATTCAATGCAGAAACTCTGACCGTAAATGCAAAGGCCGCTACATCCCCTTCGGCGCCAACACTTGCCTGAATAAACGGAATAAAATAATGAGCAGATCTCTCCGTGTATTCGGTGGACCTATAGTAAGATGGTGCAAAAGACATGAAATAAAACCCATTAAAATATTCACGGTCATAATGCCTTGCCTGAGTATTTCCTAGGCCCAGACCCGCATACACTTCGAATCTACCATACCTTTGAAACTTCGTGAAATATCCAGCGCCCATTTCACCGTAAATAAGTCCTACGTTATTAGAATCATTATTTGTGGGACTATAAGAGGCGTTCGCAATAAGGCCAATTTTTTCAGTCAAAGCATATGCAGCTTCGATAGAAGCAAAATTATCCGTCTCGCCACTATGATTGAATGCTGAATTAGTCGCTACTGAGATCTTAATTTCACCTTTTCGAGCAAGTAATGGGGTCGTAGGTGAATTAGGTAAGTAGATGGAAGGACGCGGCGCACAGGCAAAAAAAAGAAGAGCCAATATTACGAGCAGGATCGTATATTCATGTTCCTTCAGTCTCCACCTCATAAAGTACTCAAATAAGGTCTCATTGTCGATTACTCAACACGTGGTGGTTTATGAAGTTACAGAACATGTAAAGGGAGGAGAACATAGCGGCAGTGGAAGCAGGGAGGACAGACATGTGGCACCCGCCCATAAACATTCTTTAAAGTGCTGAAGAGTGTGGGAATGTGGATAACCCGGAGCTTTAAAAGAGGTTGTGGATAAAAATATTGCGATTTGAGCATTTTTTTCTCTCTTACCCCTTGACTTTTTGCTAAAAATGTTGCATATTTGTCCACCGGAGTTCGTGTAAAGGTTGTGCATATCTTGTGAACAGCTTTTACAGACCGGAGGTAAGCCCGTTCGAAGAGACTCGCCGAAGCGAAATCACTCTTTTAAGGACTTACCGTTTTGGCCAAATCATTAATCGCCTACGGAAAGGGCTGATCTCCTTTCCCGGCTCGTGAGGAGAGCATGATCGCAACACTCGACCGCCTGATGGCACTGAGTCAGAAGCTCCGCGATGCGGAACGGACGCATGAACGCGATCCGATCTACGTTGCGCTCGAACTCAACGAAGTCCGCCTTCTCGAACGAATGCTCGAAGTATACTTGGGCGAACTCGATCCAGAAAGCGCCACGGGTCACGCGGAGACCTACTAAAACCTTCCATCCAGGAGCACGCCATTTCCGTCATAGCGTGACTCTCTCGAGTATTCCGTGTTATTGATCCGGACAAGGTAACGCGCCGGAATTTATCAAGCAGCATCTTCGCTTACAATGCGGGACGCCCGCTTGTACCTGTTTCAACGCGAAGCGTTTTAGTATTGCCTGTCCTACCTTTAGTGTCGCACTATGTCAGCACTTCTGAGTCGCCGTAATTTTTTACGACAGTTTACACCCACAGCGTCCGGTCCAGCCGTTGCTCCGGCGCGAACACTTTCGAGCGGCCTCGATCCGTTCGTGCCTGACGCAAATCATCCATGGGATGAAATCCACGCCGGACACTTGCTGCGTCGCACGATGATGGGACCCACGTGGGCGGATATCCAAACGCTGGTTAAACTGGGCGACCCTGGTAAAGCGGTCGATCTGCTTCTTAATACCACTTCGACGCCAACAGCACCGGCGGCAGCCAATGATGCGACGGAGAATCCGTACCCGCTAGCATTGCCTGTACAATACCAGATCGAAGGGCAGTGGGCCGGTGATGCAGCACAACTAAGAGCGTGGTGGGCAAACCTTCACCTGAATGCATCGACATCGATCCAGGAAAAGATGACGCTCTTCTGGAGTGGTCATTTTACTACGCAGTTCGATCTGGGGGCGACGCAGTATGTCATCGCGCCGCTGCTGTATCGCCAGAATGCTCTCTTCCGATCGAATGCGTTAGGTAACTTTCAGGACCTGGTCAAAGGTGTAACGCTCGATGGAGCGATGCTGGTCTATCTCGGTGGTAACCAGAATACGGTCGGTAAACCGAACGAGAATTACGGCAGGGAGCTTATGGAGCTCTACACGTGCGGGCTTGGCGGCGGCTATACCGAAGCCGACGTTCAGGCCGCCGCTCGTATCCTGACGGGTTGGCGTGTTGGGCAATATACCGATGACCCTGCGCCGAACGGGATATTTGCCACGTACTTCGATCCTGCTTCTCATGACACGCAAAGCAAAACATATTTGACCGTCGATTTCCCATCGATCGATGCGAGTACGAATACGGAATTCCTCGTACGAAAAAATGAGATCGACCGGCTGATCGACGTACTCTTTGAAAAGACAGGAACAGCCATCGCGAATTTTATTTCGCGTAAGCTTTACCGATTCTTTGTGTATAGCGATGCTGGTTCGATAGATGAGTCGGTTGTTAGCGCAATGGCTAATCTCTTCATTCAAAGCAATTGGGAGATCAAGCCGGTGGTCAGTGCTCTTTTGAAGAGCGCGCACTTCTTCGACAATACCAATATCGGATGCCAGATCAAAACGCCAGCCGAGTATGTCATTGGTATGGCGCGGCAACTGGCTCCGAATCCGCAGATCGATGCAAAGATGACAGCGGTCGATCAGGAGTTCTTCCAACCGCCGAACGTCTCCGGTTGGCCAGGTTACCACGATTGGATCACAACGAACACGTATCCCGTACGGGGGACGGAAGCGGAGGCAGCGATCCAATCGATGACCGATACCTCGACGATCGCATTCGTTCAGCAATTCCCGAATTACACGGACGCCAGTTCGCTTGTTATAGCGATAGGACAGCTTCTTCTTCCGCGCCCGCTTTCCACAGAACGACAATCGACGTTTGCATCCAAATTGACGGCTGGTGCGCCCATCTATGAGTGGCCGACGATATGGAATAGCAGCCAATCCACTGCCGCTCGTAACGTCCGGGACCTTTTAAGCTATATCGTCTCCTTGCCAGATTTTGAATTATGTTGAAGCAGAAGTTACGAGTAAAGGGCACATGAGCCATTATTCGTAATTCTTTGCTCGTTACTTTTATGAAACGTCGCACATTTCTTCAGTCGACCCTTGCTTCTGCAGCGATCGCTCCGGTGCTGCTCGATACGGTCTATGCGCGCCCATCGTCACCGCTGAAGCTGCTTGCCCAGCTCGATACGGTGGCGAATGATAAAATACTGATATTGGTACAGCTCTTTGGTGGCAATGATGGGTTGAATACGGTCGTCCCAGCTGATAACGATACATATTATACGTTGCGACCGAATATTGGAATCCAGAAGAATACACTCTACAATTTTGGCGGTGTTTATTTTAATCCCGGTTTGCAGTATGGCGATAAACGTGGGTTCGCCGGAATGTTCGAAGCTGGCACGCTTGCCGTTCTTCGAGGGATCGGATATCCTAATCCGAATCTATCGCATTTCCGCTCGACCGACATTTGGCTCTCCGGTATTAACGATAGTAACGCGAACGATACGCTAAGTACGGGCTGGCTCGGAAGATTTCTCGAACAGCGCTATCCAAATTTCCCTAATCAATTGCCGACCGATCCATTAGCGATCAACTTCGGCGGATTCTCACTCGCGTTGACGAGTGAGAAAGGTCGTATGGGGATCGAGGTCGATAATCCAAATTTGCAGGCAGGAGGCCTTAGCGCCGCTAATGACACATTAGATGATAACGCTAACGGCACCCGCTACGCCATTGAATATGCGTTCGTTCAGGATATCGCAAATCGTTCGAATGTCTATGCTCAGCGTGTAAAAGATGCTTACACGACCGGCAAAGCAATGTTGAAAGGGAATTACGCTGGCGATGGATTCTCTCAGCAGATGGCCTCCGTGGCTGCGCTTATTGCCGGCGGATTGGACACGCGGGTATACATGGTGAATCTCGGCGGCTTCGACACTCATGTGAATCAAGTGAGTGGAGGCGATCCTACACACTCGAGTGGTGCGCATACGAATTTGCTCGCAACGCTTTCGAATGCCATTGCACAATTCCAGTATGATATGACCATGCTGGATCAAACAACACCTAAAATTTCCGATCGGGTAGTAGGACTAACGATCAGCGAGTTCGGTCGTCGGCCTCACGACAATGGAAGTTGGGGTACCGATCATGGCGCTGCGTCCGTGCAATTCCTTTTTGGAAGCCAGGTCAATAGCGGAGTGTTCGGCGATCCATTCGATCTCGATCATCTCGATTCTAATGGCGACCTCGTTCCCAGTATCGACTTCCGGCAAGTCTATGCAGCCATTTTGACCGACTGGTTTGGAATAACTCCGACCGATGCACAAACAGTGCTGCAGGACCAGAACGCAGGCATCAATCCGTTAGCGGGTCTCTTCAAAGCACCGGCGGGAGTCTCGTCTGCTTCTCCGATCGATCTTTCGCTTTCGATATATCCCAATCCAGTGTCGTCGCGATCGAGGATCGCGTTTATGCTTTCCCAGGATGCATACACCGAACTTGAGATCGCCTCCGTGGATGGGAAGCGGGTGCAAATGATACTAGGCCGTTCGCTTGCGGCCGGTAGTCACGATATTCCCTTTTCTCCAGAGTTACCGTCGGGTGCTTATATCCTTTCACTTCGGTCAGGTGGAGAAATGGTTACACAAGTGTTGGAGATCATCAGGTAGTGTCTGTTTTTTTGTCGTCGCCGAATACGTTGAGATTGTCAAGCCGAGTGTGTCTCGTGCTTGTCGTGCTCCTTGTTGGGCTTAATTTATTTTTGAACTCGGCCCATGCTCAATGGCCTGCTAAGTGCGATGGCGATAAAGAATGTGTGGGCAATGCACTAACGATCTCGGTCACAAGCGGTAAAGGCGCGCAATACGTCGATGTGGATGTTGATTCGGCATTGCGGGCGGTCATTGATACAGCGATAACCTTCGAGGCTTGGATCGCACCCCAACTTCAGCCGGGTAAGACCCAATATATCGCGGGCCTGTGGGGGCCGAACAAGGACAATAACGATGAATGGGTCCTCTATATCCAGGATAATAAGATCGTCTTTGCTTTAAGTAAGGATAATTCGTATAAGGGCGATAGCGATAATACGATCGCGATCGCGACCGTCCCCGATCTGTATAGCAATGGGTGGAGGCATATAGCCGCCGTATGGGATGGAAAATCCACGATGGCGAAGATCTATCTGGATGGAAGGCTTGTGGCGAGTGCAACAAATCCGCTCTATCCTATCGATCATCTGCACAAACCGGAGAACAAGGTTCTGCCGCTACAGATCGCAAGCTGTAACGCCTTGTATGATGATACGGTGGTGCATCGTACGTTCAAGGGACAGATCGACGAGATCCGGTTATGGCACCGGGCGCTAAGTGCCCAGGAAATAGCGTGTCAGCGCCTTATCTCGCTCCAGGGCAATGAGCCGGGACTCGATCTCTACTATCGATGTAACGAATTGCCGTCAGCACAATTGCTATGTGATGCAACCGGTAACGATCGGTTGGGATTATTACGCAGTGGGGCAGCCTGTGATTCGAGTGCTCGAACCATCCCTGTTACGTACACCTCGCAGCCTCCTGTTGTATCAGCAACGTTAACGTGCACACAGGATACCACGCTTACGTTTACACTGACGGACACCTCACTGTGTGGCGATCGGGTAAGCCTTAGCTTATATGGTCCCGATCGAGCGCTCTTCCATTTATCGACCAACACGCTCGTACTCGCTCAAAATGTACCGTCGTCATTTACCGTGCAATTTCACACCGATCTTATTGGCTTGCTCTCCGCAGGTATTTCGATCGCCAATGTAAATAGCTGCGGAGCGGTGCTGAATATTCCTATCTCGCTCAAGCGTGTAACAGAACTTAATTACTCCGCCGACCGGCTCCAACTGGATACACTCTACGTCGGATGCCAAACGACGACATTCTCCGAAAAGTCGATCACCATCTGCAATCCCGGACCTCGGACCGTTCAGTTAACCAACGTTCAATTGGATAGCAATCATTTTGCCTGGTCTTCTCCGGGGCTTACATTGCCAAAATCACTTACTCCCGGATCGTGTGTGACGATCACTGTCCGAATGGACATGTTGGACTCTTCGAAAACATTGCTCGATACGCTTCGAATATTTAGCGATGAGCTATGCCCGGGCAGTGGCGTTATTCCCTTATCAGGACGAGTGCAGGATGTTCTGGGGCTACTTCAAACAGACGGTAAGACTCGGCTGGACTCTATGAAGTTTGGTGAAGTGTGCCCGGGCTTCATAAGTGGTACTGTAAGTTTTGAATATCGCTCGCTCGGGAATGACACGGTCTTTGTCGATTCGATCTTGTATAGTCCGGCTAACTTCTTTGGTGCCGGATTTCAATTGCCCATGAAGTTGCCGCCTAAAGTTGCATTTTCACCAACGTATGCGCGATTCAAGCCCGATAAACCTGGACGATATACAGGTATATTAAGAGTCGTTGCTACATATCATGGTTGTGAGATCGTCAAGACGGTCGATCTTTCCGGTAGCGGCTATTCGGTCGATGTCGATTTTCTGACTCCACAGATCTCGTTCGGAAATGTAACGATCGGGAAGACCGCGCAACAATCGACGCAGATCATCGATAGTGGAGTTGATCCACGAAATATTGATTCCTATTTAAGGGTAGGCGATGTTTATACTATTGTAGCAGGAAAGAGTTATAATATCAGTCCCGGTCAGACGAAGCCGATCACGCTGCAATTCCGACCGCGCCAACCACAAACGTACTACGACACCCTTTGCATTTTCGACGAAGGATGTTACGAGACCAAGTGTATTCCGGTCGTAGGTACCGGAGTGTTCAATGCGTTTTCGTTCGATCCTCCGTATCTTGACCTTCCCAATATCGTTGGCTGCCGCTCGGGAAATGGTACGATCACCATGAAGAACATTTCTGGTTCAATGCAGTCGATAACAGGTTGCACGCTCACTGATCCGACGGGCAAGTTTTCTCTCTCGAATCCGATCGCGGTAGGGCCTTTTGCAGATCAGCAGACCTATACGTTTCAGATCACGTATACGCCGAACGATGTAAATGTCGACCGGGCGGATGAGGCTTACATCGATATTACGTTAGCCGATGGCGAGGTCTATCACATTTTATTGCGGGCAACGAGCCTGGCGCCACGCTTGTATGTAACGCCGCTCACAACCTATGGAGTGGTCGAAGTTGGCTGGCAGCGACAGGATTCGATACTCATTCAGAACGCCAGCAATGTGAATGAGAAGCTTACGAGTGTAACGCTGCCGTATGGTTATCGCCTGGTGAGTTCGAATCCACCGCTACCAACGGTGCTTGGACCACGAGATTCGTTGTGGCTGCAAGTAGAGTTTAAGCCAACAGGCGACTCGGATTATAACGCGAATTTCTCGGTGCAGGTCGATTCCCCGTGTGTAAATGTTTATTCGGGCGCACTTACCGGTACCGGTCGCCTGGTAAAGCTGGATGTGCCGATCAGTTTTATGAATTATGGGCTCGTGCGGCCTTGCGATTGTGCAACACGAGAGATTCCGCTTGCGAACTATAGCAATCTTGTACCCATCACGCTCGACTCGATCTGGATCAACGGGCCGGGCGTGACGCGGCTCGCGCCATCGACATTCCATTGGATCCGGAAGTCTACGGGGACGCAAACGCTTCCTGTAATTCTTGCTCCTCAGACATTCGATACGTTGGTTGTCTCATTTTGCCCCAACATACCGGCAACGAAAGCAAATCAAGTTAAGAATGACACCATCCATATAATAGCTCACACCCCAGGATGGAATGCGACCTTTACGACGCTACTATCTGGTCGGCGGGAAATGAATTTTCAGCCGAATGTCTCGCTCGTGCAGTTTCCTGCAACGCGAGTAGATACTTCAGCTCAACCGCAGGCGGTAACGATCACCGTGCCCGATGTAACGATCAATCCGGATGGCGATTCGATCGTGATCGATAATGTTTCTTTCCAACCGGACCAGCAAGTGTTTTCCGCCGTTGCTTCGACAGGAGCGCCGTTGCCATGGATCATAAAACGCGGTCAGAAATTTTCAATAAAGGTCAACTTCTTTCCTCGCGCTCCAAAGCTTTATACCGCTCGTATGTTGATCCATACGACATTCCCCTGCAATAGTACCGATACGAGCGTACTCGTCATGGGATCGGGATTCGCGCCGGCTTTTGGGCTGCAAATGGCCTTCGATACGTCGAAGATCGGGCGTGACACCATCCGGCTGACAACATGCGATACACTCGTTTTGCCGATCATATCGACCAGGGATATTCCACAGAAATACATGGATGTGTATTTCCATCTGGGCTTCGATACGTCTATGCTTAAATTTATAGATGCATCGTCGCCATATTCATCCAACATTACTGGTACGGATACGACAGATGGAGTCGATATCGTTTTGAGAAATGGGCTCAATATTAAGTCGGGGTCGATCACTACGTTACGTTTTAAGGTGACGGGCGGACCAACATCATTCCCGATCACACTAGATGGCTTTAATTTCGATAGCGACTCGCTGGTCTTTTTTAAGATCATTGCTGGGATCGATCATGGTGTCGTCGTGATCGATCAGCCAATGATCTCAGTCTCTAAACTTACAGAATATGATACGGTCCATGTCAAGACGTGCAAAGATGAGATCGTGACGGTTCGAAATCCTGGCGTTCTTCCGATTCGTTTCGATTCACTCTCTGGTTTGCCAAAGTGGCACCGTGTCACGGCTTCTACAAAGCCGTTGCCCGCTATGCTGCAACCCGGCGATTCGTTACAACTTACGGTGACATTCTGCCCATTAGGTGAGGGTACATGGGATACCACTATTTCTTCACTCTCTAACCAGCCCTGTCCGATCGAGGACACCGGTCATCTTCATAGCTTTGGGTATGCACCGCCTTTCCCATTTAAGATGATGCTATCTCCCGATATTGCCGCGACAGACAGCATTGGTGGCCGCATTATGGATACGATCGAAGTGCCGATCGCGATCGACCGATCGATCCCGCTTACACCTCTGGACGTCCGTTTTTCGCTATCTTATAATCCTCGTGCGCTTGAATTCCTGAGCGTTTCATCGGCCTACGCGACAGCCATTGATACGGATAACACCGGGACCCTTACGCTCGCATTCCTCGGGTGTCAAAATGTTGATAGCGGTGAATTTGCTCGAGTAAAATTCTTAGTTGCTGTCCCGGATAGTATTGTATCCACGATGACGCTCACCCCTGGGGTCTTCACGAGCGATTCCATCATGTTTATTAAGCCCAGGCCGGTAGGCGATACGTCGATCGTCAGTGTCGGGCCACGATGCAATATTTCAAGGCTGATATTTACGGGCGGAGCGAATTCTATGTCGCCGCCGAATCCTAATCCCACGTCAGGAATAATCGCTGTCGATCTCTCCTTCGTGGAAGATACAAACCCGGAATTAACGATCGTCAACAGTGCCGGTGCAACGGTGATAAAACTCATGGACGGTACTCTCCCGATGAAGGGTGGCCGCTATCACGTTCAATTCGATTCGCGCAAACTGGCAGACGGAGTCTACTATATTCAATTTCACGCTGGCGATTACCGAGCGACAGAACGCTTTGTCGTAATTAAATAAGATGTTAAAAGCGATCGTCGTTATAGGTATACTGTTTTGTGCGGCTTCTGCATTCGCACAGCCGGATGCCGCTACACTTGCATCGCCATTCCATGCCGGACTCCGCTCGAGCTATCAGCGTAATTATCATCGGTCGGATGCGCAAGTTGTTACTGGTTGTCCGGAGTGCGGTAATTTCTCGAACGGCACCGGAAGCGGTTACCATGCGGAGCTATTCGGAGAAGTGCCATTCAATTCATTTCGGCGGTTGAATTTGACATTCGGAGCCGGCTTTACGGAGCGTGGTGGTGCATTTGGTGAAAGTGTGACGGGCGGTCTTCCCATTTTGGACCCCAATTCCAATCAATACGTTCAGCTAACGCGCCTCAACACGTACACAGCAAGCCTTAAATACATTGACCTTAGTGCAGGCCTTCGGTTAAAGCCATTATCTCAGTTTGCAGGATATATAACGGCTAATTTTACCGCAGGCTTATCGCTCGGCCATTCGACCACCTATAAGCAAACAGAGACGATCCTTTCGCCTCAGGGCGTGGTGTATCCGCAAACAAATAGTACGACACTGGTCGATGCAGAAGGAGCGATCGATGGCGTTGGGACTCTCTACGGCCTTACAAGCACGATCGGTTATGAGTTGCCGTTGGGACCGATGCTTACCGCTTCGCCGGAGATATCCTATTACTATCCGCTCAATTCGGTGGTGAGCGGCTTCCGATGGAAGGTCGCTTCGATCAGTGCCGGTCTGGCGATACGCTGGAACAAACCTGCGAATTTCGAAGGGCCGCCTGCCCCTAAACCGCAAGCGCCGGTGCTGGCTCACGAAGATCCCAACCTGCTTGCACCGAAACTCGATGCCGTATCGCTCGCGAGCGCACCGTTCCATATTATCGAAACAACAGTGACGGAGACCTTCCCGCTGCTGCCATATATCTTTTTTGACAGTGCAAGTGCCGCCGTGCCGGATCGGTTTGCGGAGATCACTCCGGAAGAAGCGATCAAATTTCGTGAGAGTGAACTTCCGCATCGCTCGCTCGAATCGTATTATCAGATATTGAATGTGATAGGCAGCCGCTTACGTGCAAGCGAAACCACAACACTCACGATCAACGGCACGACCGATGGGCACGAGGAACCTACGCTGGAGGCGAGTCGTGAGTTAGCCAAGCGGCGTGCAGAGAGTGTAAGTAATTATCTTCGGAGTATTTGGGGAATCCCCAAAGAGAGACTGCTGATCACGACGAGTGACGTTCCCGAGAACCCATCGAGTACAGAATTTACAGAGGGCTTTGAGGAGAATCGTCGTGTAGAGTTATCGTCGAATGACGATCAATTGTTGCGTCCGTTGGTGCATGAACGGTTCAGAGAAGAAACCGCTACTCCGAAAGAATTACCTCTGCGTCTTAATGCGTCGAGTTCAATAGGCGTTCGCGAGTGGCATGTTACTGTTCTGAATCATGGCGATCGAATATTCGAAACTTCCGGACAAGGAAATCCGCCGCCAACGATCGATTGGAAGCCGAGCGATGGACAAGTCGAATCGCTTGCAAAATCCTTACGACCTAACGACTCGATCACGATGCAGTTAGAAGCGTGGTCGACGAACGGCACGCATTCTCTGAAGAGCATTCCATTGCCGGCATCGAAATCCATCAATCCCTACGAACTTAGCCGGCTTTCTCTTATTGTATTCGATTTCGACCAGGCAGCAATAAGCATGCAGAATCGGAGAATGATCACGAAGTTCGTTGGCAAGTCATTCTATCCTTCCTCAACAGCAAGCATAACAGGATCGACCGATAACTTAGGTGAGCTCAAACACAATCAAAAGTTATCGGAGGACCGTGCGTTCAATGTTCGCGATCTGATCCTGCAAGAGAAACCGAATGTTGCCATCACCAGCACAAAAGGAATTGGCCCCTCGAATCTTTTATACGATAACCATCTCCCTGAAGGCCGCTATTACTGCCGGACGGTTCGGGTAGAAGTTGAGACACCGCTCGAATCCGTGCTGACGGGCCAAAAGTAGGTTACGCCAGAAGGTCAACCCTTCCTACACGTTTTACGATCGCATCTATCGTTGTCATTAGCGTATCCCGCACAGTCTTTAGCATTGCTTCGTCGCTTGCGTTAAAGCGAGCTTTAATGGGAGCATCGATATCGAGTACCCCAAGGAGCCGGCCATCATTGAGAATAAGCGGCAGTACGATCTCGGATTGCGAGGCCGGGTCGCAGGCAATATGGCCGGGAAATTCATTTACGTCGGGCACGCGAATGATCTGTCCCTCCGCGGCCGCCGTTCCGCAGACGCCTTTACCCATTGGGATGACGGTACAAGCAGGCTTACCACCAAACGGGCCAAGTACTAACTTTTTGCCATCGAATAGATAAAACCCGCACCAATTAATATTCTCCAGCGACTGATATAGAAGCGCAGCCGTATTTGAAAGCGCCGTTATCAGCGGTTCAGTAGGATCTGCCAGGGATCGAATTTCGTCGGCAAGAAGCATGAGCGTTTGAACGTAGCCGTAACGGCTACGGTTTAGAAAGAAAGTCGCATTTTAGAGTTATATCCCTAATTCCAAACCTATGAATTGGCCGATCGTCAAAGGTAAAGCAACCCGTCAGGCACATGTCGGACTTCCCGAAGGTACGTATGAAGAAGAGCATGGCCGCGAAGGATTTTACGGACGGGTATCCCACTTGTATCATGTTCATCCGCCGACCGGCTGGACGCGCATCGAAGGTAAGTTGCGACCGCATGCTTTTTATCTTAATAAGGTCGAGCCATCGGATATGCGCGACTCGCGTGGTACACCCGAGCCGATCCTCTATAATGATGATCTGATCCTCTCCATCAGCCGCCGTGCAGAGGCTGCGCCGTATTATAGTCGCAACGCAGATGGCGACGAGCTATTCTTTATCCACCGCGGCCACGGAACGATCGAAACCGACTTCGGGGTGATCGGTTATGAGCCGGGAGATTATATTTCAATTCCACGTGCAACGACGTATCGTTTTGTGCCTGAGGTCAAGGATAATTTCATCGTCGTCGTTGAAGCGCATTCCGAGATCATGCCTCCAACGCCAGAGCAGAAGGGGCTTATCGGCATGCACGCGCTGTATGATATGTCCGCTGTAACGATCCCCGATTTCATTCCATACGAATCAAAGCCGGATAAGAACGGGAAAGAATACGAACTGCGTATAAAGCGGCTCGGAGAGTATACTTCCATTTTCTATCCCTTCAATCCGATCGATGTTGTTGGATGGAAAGGGGACCTGACGGTCTATAAGATCAACATGCGCGACATCCGCCCTGTGATGTCTCCGCGCGTTCATCTTCCACCGAGTGCGCACACCACATTCCTTGCGCAAAATTTTGTGATATGTTCGTTCCTGCCTCGCCCGCTCGAGGAAGACCCGGACACGCTTCGCGTGCCATTCTATCATCGTAATACCGATTACGATGAAGTGCTCTTCTATCATGACGGCGATTTCTTTTCGCGCGATAACATCGAGGCCGCAATGATGACCTTGCACCCTCAAGGAATTCACCACGGTCCGCACCCCAAAGCGCTGAAGAATAACGACAAGATCACGCGCACAAATGAGTATGCGATGATGCTGGATGCACGCTATCCGCTCAGGATCGCTCCCGCAGCGGAATCTGTCGAGTGGAAGGATTATTGGATGAGCTGGCAGGAAAAGAAGGAAGCGGTTAAAAGTTAATGCGGGATAAGAACGTCCGAAAGAATGTTTAGGCGTCTCTAAACATTTTTGGATGGCACATCTCACTGATCTCAAAGATAAAGTAGTATTCGTAACTGGTGCTTCGAGCGGTATCGGCCGTGCAACTGCCGTGGCTTTTGCAAAGGAAGGGGCAAAGCTTCTTCTGTGTGCTCGCCGAATCGAACGGCTTAACGAGTTGAAATCCGAACTGGAGAAGTCGACCCGCGTTCATATATTTCAACTCGATGTAAGAGATCGGAAAGAAGTCGCGACAGCGCTCGATGCTCTTCCGGATGAGTGGAAACAGATCGACATTCTTATCAATAATGCCGGACTTTCTCGCGGCCTTGACAAACTGCAGGATGGCTCGCTCGATGATTGGGACGAGATGATCGATACGAATGTAAAAGGTCTGTTATACGTGACACGCCACATTGTACCTGGAATGATAAAACGCGGTCATGGTCATATCGTAAACATCGGCTCAATTGCTGGTCACGAAGCGTATCAAAAGGGCAATGTTTATAATGCTTCAAAGTTTGCGGTCAACGCCATTACTCAAGGACTGCGATTGGATGTTGTAGATACGCCGTTGCGTGTAACCGCTATAGATCCAGGACTTGTCGAGACGGAATTTTCTGAAGTGCGATTTCATGGCGATAAAGAACGGGCGAAATCGGTCTATCGTGGATTAGATGCGCTGACAGCGGAGGATATTGCCGATACCATTATTTGGTGTACCAGTCGTCCTCCGCATGTGCAGATCGCAGAAGTAATAATCTTTCCGACGAATCAGGCTTCTGCCGCCGTCGTTCATCGGGTCTGAGTTACTACGACAATAGGTTCTTCTGCTGAAATTGGCGCGGCACTGTAAGCCGGAGCAAGAATGCTTTCCGGAATATCCGAAGCACGCGGACTGACTCCAAATCCTGCCGTTACATCTTCGCCTTTGTGATTATGCATTGGCATCGGCTGTCCATTGCGATGCTTGAATAGGCTATAATACATTGGGTTGCCCGTAACTGCTGTCGAGAACCCGCCAACCGTTACTGTTTTAGGTGGTACGTACGTGTAGTAGTATACATTGGCATTCGTATCTTCCGATACAAAAACTGGTCGCGGGGGTGTAATAGTCGAAGAAGAAGTGGTATAAAAGACCACGGGCGCGCTCGTGGTGAGCGCGCTCGTGATATGTGTAGACATTGTAGCAGCCGATGGGCTTATAGCCTCACCGATCGGCTTCGATGGATGGGCCAATGAATCGCTTGGACCGTTTAGCATAGGAATATCCATGTTCGGGGCTGGTCGAACGTGAGTATTAACTCCCGCTCCAGCACCAACGCCAACGTGAATTGGTCCTAAACCAACGCCAACATTACCATTGGCACCAACACCATGACTTCGCGGTGCAGTATAGACCGTTCGAGTACGAGTTATTACTCGTGTAGCTCGGGCACGGTGTCGTACGTGTCGTTTGGCCATGCTCGTCCCTGGCGTTGTAGCCAGTAAGAGCGCTGCCATAAAGATTATAAGATATATGATGCGTCTCATTATGAGCTCTCCTCTTATAATATTGTTAATAGTGTTTGAAATACGCGATATTATATATCGTGTAGAATAATAACGCAGATGTAAGTATCACGGGTTGTACCAATGGGACCATCGGCTGAGTTGCGAAACCGTTGGCGATTATTCGCAACTCATGGGATTCCAATTAATATTACGCCATTCAATTGTCAGATAAAGTTTTTTAAATACCAGTTTTAAATACAACGCAGATATGCTTTAGTATATTTGTCCCATAGGTGTTTGCCATGAGCGAAAGCTCATCGAAAATAGCAGATCTTATCGTTTGGATCTGTTGGTCTTTTATAGACGGAGGATGTGTGGAAGTCCAGGCCGTTGGTTATTGCCCCGATAGTTTGCCACCGCCAAAACTGAAGCGGCGACGGTCCCGTGCGAAACCCCATAAATTGTGGGAACAAGCGGAACAAGCGAGTGGAGGAGTATTCGAGCGAAATCTGATCGAAATTTCGCATCGTTATCCTACGCTTTCTCCCCAGGAATTACGAGTTTGTGTTCTGGTACGTGCATTATTCCCTAATTGGCGTATTGCAGAGATATTAGGAATTACGGAAAAGACCGTGGAGAATCACCGGCGCAGCGTGCGGATGAAAATTGGTCTTGCCCCATATAGCGAGTTACTCCCTGACTTGTTGTGATCCGAGGCGTTAATAAATTATTGCTGCCTCAAATTAGGTGTTTTCTGGGGGTTGTACGTCGTAATTCTTAGAATATTTTTGCGCCTCATTTTTCAATCATCTTTTTTAGTTTAGTATATGCCAACACAAACAAAAGCCCTGAAAATCGATCGAGTTGCGGCTGGTCCCGGCGATAGTAAGAAACTGATCTCCAGGCAATCAAAAGGAAATGCAAATCCGCCAATGATCGCGGACGAATTCCTTTCGCTCGATAATCTGCGTGCAGAGCGCGATATGCCAAAGCACCTTGTTGAAGCGGCACAATCGCGAAAGATCAGAATTTATACGGGCAGCCGTTCAACGCCAGAAATTATCCGGTCGAAAGAAAATCCTGAGTGCTTTGAATTTGATCTGGCAGCTGGTGGTAACGTCGGACTTCCAGGTCGCGAAGCAAAACGAGTTTCGGTCGAGCATGTCCGCAAATCGCTCGATCCGAAAGTTGATCTTAGCGGTCATCGTCCGGCATGGATCGATTACACTCCGCATGCAAAAACAACGATGAACCCAAAGCCGTACATCATGCGGCCCAATGGTAAGTTGATCGAGCCGTATTATGGAGTTTTTGGGCCAGACGATCGTCAGGTGTTTTATCCATCCGGTTATCCATGGATATGTATTGGTAAAGTATTTACGTGGAGTGATTTCTCCAAACCGAACCCACAATTCACTGGCTCTGGTGTTCTCATAGGTGGTCGAGTTGTGCTGACGGCCGGGCATATGGTCCCGTGGGGTTCCAGTAATTGGGCAATGAAGTTCGTACCTGCCTTTTATGATGGTGCCTCTACGCTTGGGCCCGGAGTAAGCTCATGGGTCTCTGATGCACAAGGATACAACGATCCTGTCAGTGCATGGGACATGGCTGTACTTCGGCTTTATACGCCGCTCGGACAATCCTATGGATACTACGGTGCGAAGACATACGATAGCTCCTGGGAGGGCGGCGATTACTGGACGCTTGCAGGATATCCTGGTGCGATCGCAAATGCCAATCGGCCATCACGCCAAATGTGGTTTCCTATGCTCGATGATGATGGCAGTGGAAGCGCCGACGAGATCGAGTATGAGGCAGATTCGACACCCGGTGATTCGGGTGGACCCGTTTTCGGATTCTGGAATGGTGAGCCGTGGCCCTCTGTCGTCGGTACCGTCAGTGGTGGTACGAAAGAGTATTTCCTTTGGTGGGTGACGGAAGACACGAACGTCGGGGCCGGTGGCAGTGCGATGGTCGATCTTATCAAGTGGGCCAAGAGTAACTGGCCGGTCTAAGCAAGCCGTATGTTTTTATCTCACAAATTTTTAGGAAAGAGAATTTATGCCAACCCTAACGATCAGAGAAGCGAGCCTCTCCTGGGCTTCAGGACGCCGTCGTCATCATAACGGTGGTTATGTCGATATTTATAATCCTCAGCAAAGTAGTGTTTCGAGTGGCGATTCGATCACGTTGCCGCCACTTGCAGCAACGGCATCGTGGCTTGACTCCGGAAACAATCAGCATACGGCGAACTTCGCGTTTATGTCGATCGGCGGTGGTACGAACGGACCGGTGTTCTATACTTCCAACGATCTTCAGCATGGTCATGCCGTGCCCGCGGTAACAGTGGGGACCGGTGATGTGAATGTTATCAGCATTTATCTCGAGCCGGGGGTAAGTGGTCCGGGCGGGCCTGGTCTGTATGTGGATGCGCTCGATGTCACCAGCGGCCAGTTCATCGACGATGATTTTGTGACCGTGAAAGTGAACGGTGTCGATAATCTGTCGCTTTCCGCATCCATCAATTACGATGGATGTGTAGCGACACAGGGTGTTACCGGCGAACACCTATTCGCGTTCGACCACATTAATACAATGGACTTTAACGAATGGCAATCGTTATCGGGTACGGAATCCACAAGCGGAGACGATCTGACCGTTGGCACTGGCAGCTCGGCGTATTATCTGGCACTTTATGCGGTTCCGGTCTCTGCAACGCCACCGCCTGGTATTGGCAACCTCGGCAATTACTCGATCTGGCAATGGGTCGATTATGGGACAATGGTAGATGGTGGCCCACATCCGTGGAATCCGTTTATCGAGCAATTGGCCTCGGGCGTTGCGATGGCAGTCAATGCCAAGGCATCGAGTCCTAAGCTAAGGAAACAGATCGCAGAACTCGCTGCGAAACAGGTCGGATTAGCCGCAGAATCCATTCAAAAATCGATTCTGGAAAATGTAAAACAGGAGAAGTGATCCGTTTTCTTGGGTTGCATAGGACGGGGCGGTGTAAACCGTCCCGTTTTGTTTTATAGCGGGCTGTTACCTTTTGCTGTTTAATTTGTCTTATACTCGGTGCGCCTCTTCTATAATGGGAGAGGCAGATATTTTTATGTCCTTACCGAGAGTCTCATTTCCTGCGATTATTCTCTCTTTTTATGTACTTCTGGGGGCGTCGTCCCTTCGGGCGCAAGGGGATATCGCATGGCCTGAATGGCTGGAAGTTGGTGGTTTAGGTGATCGATACCATGGAGTTTATCCAGCGCAATACACTGCCTTTTTCTTTTTCGATCCGGTGCACGGTATCACCGCCACAAATCTTAACGGCATTGTTCACATTTATTATATAGCGAATAAATGGGGATACTGGCAGTCAGCGAACGTCCCGAACGGCGTCACCATTATTCGCAACATCCGACTAATTCAAGGCAAGCTTTACGGAGCCACGAACGCTGATGTGATTGTATCGGCAGATTCCGGAAAGACGTGGTTGTTCTCTGGCTTAGGTCAGATCAATAGCAACGATGTATTCGCGGATGCATCCGGCAACATCCGGGGCCTGATGGAGCCCATGAAGACATTCGCACGCCTCGATACAAACCATTGCGTCGCTTTTGGTAATGGTAGCATCTTTGTATCTACAGATGGCGGAGCGAACTGGCGTACTATTACCACCGCGACAGATCCTGCCAGCATCGGTGCTTTCGCAGACCCATGCCAGCATGTTTATGTCTGTCCGAGCTCTTGGGGTACTGCATTTCGTTCAACAGATTATGGGGCATCCTGGCAGACGGTGATCACCGGTTCGGGCACTGGGGGAGAATATCTTGCGGGAGCAAGCACTACTCCCTATATTACGAGCGAGGCTGGTTTTTTCCGCTCCACCGACGATGGCCTGACATGGAAATCGCTCATTACGGTCAATGGCGGTCCGCATTGGCCCTTTTGTGTTTTCGGACCAATGGGCGAGCACGTCGTTATTCCATGGACCTTTGTAAGTGGTGGTAGCTACCTATCCGAGCCGTGGATGACCAGCACTGGAGGAGACGATTTTCTCCATGGCGGTGCAAACATGACCGACTCGAACGGTATGCCGCTGATGCAGCAGGATACCTTCAACGTTCCACTCGAATTGGCTTCACGTTGCCAGACAATGCTTATTCCGGCAGCGCTTTTAAGCGATGTGGATGGCCTTAGCACTCAAGTAAGTATTGCGGATGATAGTCTTGGCGATTTCGTGCTTCTCGATACATCGCTCAAAGTTTTGCGCAAAGGACATGATGATACCGTTTGGTTAGCATATCGTCCTCATCATGCCTCGAGCAATGTTGTGCTTCGATTCGAGAACCATTGGCACTGTTCCGATTGGTCTGAGACTCGCACGGTACATGTGACCACGATACCGTTCGCCGATATTAGTTCGCCACCAGTTTTAGCAAGCAATTGTCAAACCGCTCGCGATGCAGCTATTTTCAAGATCGATTCTTGCCAAACGTTGGTAGTCGATTCTGTTATCATCCCTTCTTCGTTATCTTCCCGGTTAAGTGTTGGGGTTAGTTTGCCGGATACTGTTAGATGGGGTCCAAGCGATTCCCTATTCTTTGTATTCGATCCGCATGACACCGTTGGCTCTCTTTCCGACAGTGTTCGAATCATCGGACATTTTGTTGGAGTCGATTCGATCCTGGACGATTACTTTTACTTTCCTCACGCATGGGGCGAGGATACCAACTTTGGATATTTCTCAAAAAGCATTTTAGTGAAAATGCTTGCACTTCCGCAAGCAGCCTTGTTTGCCAAAGATACAGCAATCGATCTTCCTCACTTGACAAAGTGCTCTCGATCTGGTGATACGATCGTCTCTTTTGTAAATAAAGGTTGTTCGCCAGATACGATCATACAGCTATCACTATCAGGTGCTGGCTATTCGATGCCGAATCAGCCGCTGCCCATTATTATTGCTGCGGATAGCACGCTTGCAATTCCAATATCCTTTACTGCGTCTGATACTGGCTCGTTTGCGGGCTCGCTCGATCTAACTATTATCTCCGGCGACTCCTTAAAAGAGAGCGTCAGCTTCTCAAGTCCGGTAGGGCCAGGTACGCGATATATCGCCGATCGCGATGTTCTCGCTCTGCGAAATTTTGGCGCATTGTATACCTGCGAAACTCGGGACACGACGATCTGGCTAAAAAATGATGGATGCGATACCTTGCGAATCGATAGCGTAAAGTTTTCGAGCACGTCATTCTCATCGGGGCAAGCGACTCCATTTATTGTATTGCCATCCGATTCAATTCCACTAACGATCCACCTGTCTCCGGATACCACAGGAAAGCCCGCTTCGGTCAGCGGCGTTCTTACGGTACACAGCGATGCAGATACCGGAAGCACTATCGCAATACCAATGACTGCCTCCATCATTTATCCGGCCAATATTTCTCTACAGTTGTTATCGAGTGACAGCGCATCTGCCGGACAGGTGGTGACATTTACACTTGTTCTCACTGGCGATCGTAAAGACGTATCCGCAGTTCACTTCGATGTCACTCATAATAATGATCTTTTAACGTTCGATCATTCAACCGGTGCTAACTTGAACCGCGATTCAGGCTCGCTCCAAAATAATATCGGTATCGAGCATTTTACTATTGCACCGTTGCCTGCCACGGACACTGTTGGCACTCTCACGTTTACGACTTATCTTACTGCATCCGGCGAAACGCCGATCATTATATCCAATGTCCAGATCGGCAATAAGACTACGCTGGAGCCAGATTGTGTTGCTGCTACCAGCGATTCAGGCGCAATCTTTACCTATCTTTACCGTTGCGGAGAACAATTACTGCAAGGATATTTAGCAGGACAGAAGATCCGGTTCGATGGTATTTATCCGAATCCTGCAAAGGATGCGATCGATATTCGTTTATCGAATTTGCCGTCGCGTGTATCGAATATCTATGTTGATGTATATGATATGCTGGGCGAGCATGTTCTGCGATTAGATCCGGCATTAGAAAGAGGATCGTCTGCCACGACGGCACACGTACATGCTTCTGTTGCAACATTGAATTCAGGAATATATATCGCGCGCGTAAGCTATATGTCGCCGGAAGGCTGGTTGCAGCCCGTTGGGACGGAAAAATTGGCAATAGAGCAATAATTTTCGATTATATACTCTAATTCGTAACGCCCATTATTTGTAGCGAGAAATTTTTGATTATATTTGCCTCAAGTGATTGAGTGAGCTCCAGTCTCACTATCGCTCTCGACTGCTCAGTGCCCACGAGATTTCTCGAGAGAGAATCCATCTGCTTCTCCCAGCGACAGGATCATTGGTTGCTAAATAAATGACTCGTTACCGAAAGGCAACGACCTAACGCCGTGTGTTTGTGCAAAAGCAACGCCGGCTACCTGATTAGTGACGTGCGAGCTATTGCTCGATTTTGTGACCAATGAATTGAGGATGCCTGTGACAAACCGAACGTTCGAAGAAGCTCTTCAGAAGAAAAATGATGGTGGAAACAAAGTGGATGAGATTGCTTCATCTTTTATTCCCTATTCTTCATCGCAACCCAAACACCGTAAACGCAAAAAGCGCCATCTTGCCTGGGAGCAGGCAGAACTCGCCAGCGGCGGACTTTACGCGCGTTATCTCGACGAGATCGCTCAACGCTACCCACAACTGACACCGATGGAGTTGCGTGTTGCCGCGTTGGTGAAAGCAATGCTGCCAAGTTGGAGAATAGGAGAGATACTTTGCATTAGCGAGAAGGCGGTCGAGAACTACCGAGTAAAGATTCGAAAGAAGACGGGATGCTGCAGTCGATTGGATTCACATTTGACTAATATTGTATCGAGTCAAAAATGATGGGGTTTTGAGAGGGTGAGTATAGGTCGAGGGCGCTTAATTTCGCGCTTGTTCAGTCGCCTTGTTTTGATTGAGCCGGAATGTGCCGAAAATCCGTGGAAGAGTAGGCTATGCAAATTTGAGTTTGCGAGGATGTAAGTATGTTTGAAGACGACCTTGGCTGGGAATATTTTGGAGGCGATCCCGATCATTCACCGAGAATGGCCGAACATATGGATTGGCACATGGATCCTCAAAATCAAAATCGCACGGGTAATTATGGGGAAAGATTTCTTACATTTCATCAACAGTACATTGATAAGTTCGATGTCTTTCGAAAATCGAAAGGGCTCCTTCCGGTAAGTGGATGGGATCCCACAACTCAAATACCTGCAGCGCTGTCGCATGACCACGTCTTACATTCGGCACGACATACAGATAACCCTTATGCTGTTGCACCCGCCTGTAAAACGCCAAGTTGGGCAACAATAGCTGGGGGAATAGATCTCGATCCAGTTTATGGATACACCAAGCTCATCCAATTCCGCTCACTCGATGAACTCGGTGGTTCAATCGACTCGGGGTGGCATGGGGTCGTTCATAATACGATTGGCGGCGATATGGCAACATTCGATTCTCCCATTGATCCGATTTTCTGGCGATGGCACAAGTGGATTGATAATGTCAGGGTCAGTTGGGAAGCCCTTCAGCGCCGCCTTGTTTCAACGACTACGACTGCTATTATTCAGATACTATTCGGTGGTATCAATGATGCACCGGGAATAGGACTGACTCCGGGAGGGCATGTCGTTCCTATTCCCTCTGGACCTGGCGATCCATTTCATCTTGCTGCCGGGGGAAATTTATTGGACTCACTGACCGCCCTGTCGAGCCGCTCTAATGATACATTTAGGGATTCGATAATAGAAGAATTATCGTCTCGATTATCTTCTCGCGATCGAAATAATGTACTCCAGCACCTTGGACAGACTTTAATGGCTGCGAGCCAAAAGGAGTAATCTCGATGAATGACTTTTTACAACATTACGCCCCAATTCTGGCAGCCTTAGCGGCTGCAAGCGAACGACTCGTTGAGTCGATCAAAAAATTGTTTCCTGTGCTTTCTGCTCAACTTAATCCGCCTAAAACAGAGGAGGAAAAAGATAAAGACCAGCGGCGCGAAGGCTTCGTGAGCCTTCTCTCTATTATCTGTTCGATTCTAACAGCGTGGCTCGCTTGGGGTGGAGGCGTGTTGCCGGGGTTGCCTGGGTTGCATGGACTGGGGACACATGGGGTTGCGACTGTCTGCTTTTATGGTCTGCTTGTGGCTGGTGGTTCTCGACTTTGGAATCCAATAGTTGAATGGTTAAAAGCGATCAAGGATGCAAAAACAAAATAGGAATCGTGGCACAACTAAATAAATCAGCCGTGACCTTCGTATTGCCGCAAGGCGACAATAAAGACTTTGATACCCGGGTTAGAATCTATGTTAAAAAGAAAGATGGTTCAATCATAGCTCAGAATGAGAATGTCGCACCCGGACAACCATTCCCAGATCCTGGTACTTACGGCCCATACGATCTAAATATTATAAATGCCAATTCAACTAACGTTGAGTTTTCAGACGGTAAATCCGAACTTCAAATTCAACCTGTTGGTAACGATCGCTGGATTACGAATGTCAAGATTTCCATGGGCTGGTCAGATGGTTTGACTGCAGCGTGCGAGTCAGGAAATATTATTGTTGACCAAGATGTGAATACCGCAAGATGGTCAAACTCATAAAAGTGTACTGCATAGATTATGGCAAAAGTTAAGATTAGTTTTAAACCCGTTCCTATTGATTCGTCGCTTTACCTTGATTCTAACCAAAAGCTGATGCAGCCAGCTGGTGGCTCTTTAGTTTATACTGACAACAATTACAGCATAAAAAATGGGTATTTGAATCTCCAATTTTCGGCTACGGGTACTCCCACTACTAATTGCTCATTAGTGGTGACTGTCGATGGTCAGGATCAAAAATATGAGGGACAGTTCAGTGCAGGTACTAATAAGGCGATCGTTGCTGATTCAGTGTCAATTCCGATTCCAAGCGGTGCCCCGACCAAAGGAATACCTTATCCCTGAAATTCGATTATTTTAAAGATATGAGAGTAGCAAGGTGTTTTTACGTGACAGTAAGCTTAACAGCATTGATATTTGTCAATGCAAATGCTCAGGTTATTGCAGAGGATTCGAAAGGAGGTAATTTTTTAATTGGATTTTTAGACGGAGTGGTCAGAGGAAATGTATCTGACGCAAGTTTAGGGGCGGGCTATTCAATTAATTTTCCAAGAGCGGCGCTGGATTTCGGGCTGACCGGGAAAGCATCGAATGGAGTTTCTGGAATTGTTGCTACGGGCGAGTTAACTCCTGGTACAAAAATCCATCTAGGTCTCTCGTATAATTTTACGCACGATAACCGTAACGTTCAATTTAAAGCTGATGAATTGACAAAGAAAAAAGTGGTTTTGCAGGAGCGTCAAGCACGTGAGGAACAGAGTGAAATTGATGCTGATAAAAAAAAGAAAATCAAAGCCAGATATGAAGCGAAATATAAAGAGATCGACAAAAAAATAGAACAATTGCTTGACTACCGTGATGAAGTCAATCTGAAAGCGGGAATTGCTTTAGAATATGAGAACTCGCTCTATCGTTTACTCGATTTTAGTCAGACTTTTTCGGAACAGGTTACAAAAGAAGAATTTAAGTCGGGTTCCATCCAGCCCTACGTAACTGCGTATATTCCGGACATAAATTTGCTTCTGAGTCTAATTGTCACCTATCATCGAACCAACAATATTGATGATTTAGAGAAGAAGACATTGACAACTATTCGTGAATCAAAAGATCCCACACAAACTCGAACTCATCAAACCAAATCGGATAATACGGTATGGGAGGGATCTTATGAAGCATTTCCTGCGACCAACGTAGGATTAGGCGGTTTATTTCAACCTTTCGAGACTATTCCTGTTGGATTGCTATTTTACTTCCGTGAAAATTGGTGGTCTGATTCGCAAAGTCAGAAGTTTTTAAATGCCGGAATTGGTATTTCGATGTTAAGTACAGAAACATTATTTACTCCTACAGTTGGACTAATGATTGAATATAGTGGCCAAAAGACTGAAGATAATCCCGATGGTTCATTTGAAAATGGCATAAGTGTTAATTTGGTAACTTCACTTCCTTTCACATTAGAATTTTAGAATCAGGCGAAGCCGGCTTTCTCACTAGAGAATTTTAGAAATTAAAATAGAGATGCCTTCCCATCGTTCGATCATATAGCTTGCTCTTCAACTCTCCATTTTTTTGATAAAATAATAAATGCCGTTGCGCTGATTTTTAATTCTTCCAGCAACAGGGAATTCGAACAAATGCTGTGAATTCTTGGAACGCCGGTCGCCCTCTCTCGGTTATACGCCCCGCAATTGAAAAACGCTGAGTTACGTGGTTAGCACTAACTCATTTGAAAACTCGAAACTGATCCCCGCCGCCGGCGTACTAAAGTTTAGTAATTAGCTGGCACCAAGGTTTGTCCGAGGGGCTCTCACTGGGCAATCGGGTTCTTAGGAACCCTTAATATTCATGAACCAAAAATGAATATTAAACGAGCACAATAGCCGAGAAAACGGTCCTCCCGAAGGATGCGGTGCCCAAAAGAAAAATCAAAGAAAAACGGTTCGTTTTGGAACTTCGGAAGATAGGGCTTAGGTTATAGGCCGCCCGAATCCGAGGGTAGTTTCCAAACTATTAAGAGCAAAAGCGCGGTGCGTCTCGCACGGGCGAGATGTCGGTTCGACTCCGAATTGTTCTGCAAGGCTGGTTCGTCAGGCAGGAATGCCTGACCCACAAGTCAAAAAGTTCAATGACAACTGAGTGGTGACGTTCGATGAAGAGTCCTGTAAGCTTCGGCCCAACGGCTCGACGGAGGACGCACAAGAAGATCAAAATGCGAAAAAATGGGTAGGTCTCTAAGTCAGCAATGACCAAGAGATTTACACACAAGTATCGAGCTAAGGTTCAAGCGCTGTGAAGCGTTTTGAATCATGCAGTTGGTCTGATGCGCTGTGAAGCGTATCAGTGTGAACGGAGCCATCCGTTCACGTTCGTGATGTGGCGGGTTTTGGCGCAAGCTAAAGCGTGCACCACACGATCATCAAACACTGTAGTGATGCATCTTAAGTAGTAGGTCGCGATGTGAATCGCGGCAGCCTGCTGAAAGTGCACGACGTGAGTCGTGCAGCACTGTATCATAGGTTTATGATGAAGTTACCAAGGGCGCATGGTGGATGCCTTGGCACTAGAAGGCGAAGAAGGACGTGGTTACCTGCGATAAGCCGGGAGTAGGCGGAAGCTGCCTGTGATCCCCGGATCTCCGAATGGGACAACCCACACAGGGTAATGCCTGTGTACGGCGTCGTGAATACATAGCGACGACCGAGCGAACCCGCTGAACTGAAACATCTAAGTAGGCGGAGGAAAATAAAACAATCGTGATTCCCTGAGTAGTGGCGAGCGAAACGGGAACAGCCCAAACCAAAGAGCCTAGCTTTTTGGGGTTATAGGGCCTCCGTATAGGAGTTACCAATCAATAGCATAGCAGAAGTCTCTGGAACGAGACACCATAGAGGGCGATCGTCCCGTATGCGAAATGTTATTGACTCCTGGAGGTACCCTGAGTACGACGGAATAAGTGGAAGTCTGTCGGAAGTTGCGAGAACCATCTCGTAAGGCTAAATACTCTCTAGTGACCGATAGTGAACAAGTACTGTGAAGGAAAGGCGAAAAGAACCCTTAAGAAGGGAGTGAAATAGATCCTGAAACCGTGCGCTTACAAACGGTCGGAGCGAGTCCATACTTCGGTATGGAGGAGTGACGGCGTGCCTTTTGTTTAATGAGCCTACGAGTTGCTCATCCCATGCAAGGATAAGGTTCTCAGAACCGAATCCGTAGCGAAAGCGAGTCTGAACGGGGCGTTCAGTATGGGGTGGCAGACGCGAAACCTTGTGATCTAGCGATGGTCAGGATGAAGGTTGGGTAAAACCAACTGGAGGTCCGAACCGGTGTGGGTTGAAAACCGCTCGGATGAACTGTCGTTAGGGGCGAAAGACTAATCAAACTGGGAGATAGCTCGTACTCCCCGAAATAGCTTTAGGGCTAGCGTCGCATAAGAGTCTCCCGGAGGTAGAGCACTGATTGGGCTAGGGCCGTCACAACGGTACCAACCCCAGACAAACTCCGAATGCCGGTGAGATGTTTTGCGGCAGTCAGGCTATGAGTGATAAGATCCATGGCCGAGAGGGAAACAACCCAGATCGTCAGCTAAGGCCCCCAAATCGTGGTTAACAGACAAAGGATGTCAAGTTGCATAGACAGCTAGGATGTTGGCTTAGAAGCAGCCATTCATTTAAAGAGTGCGTAATAGCTCACTAGTCAAGCGACTCGGCGTCGACAATAATCGGGACTAAACCACGTGCCGAAGCTACGGCAACATTTATGTTGGGTAGGGGAGCATTCTGCTCTGCGTTGAAGGTGCTGGCGTGAGCCGTGCTGGAGCGTGCAGAAGAGAAGATGTAGGCATAAGTAACGAGAACTAGGGTGAGAATCCCTGGCACCGTAAACCTAAGGGTTCCTGAGCTACGTTCATCGTCTCAGGGTTAGCCGGATCCTAAGTCGAGGCCGAAAGGCGTAGATGATGGACAATCGGTCAATATTCCGATGCTTGTTTGCATGAGTTTGATGTCAAGGAGGGACCCAGGAGTGAAGCCCCCGCGCACGATTGGATGTGCGTTGAAGGTCGTAGGTGTTGAGGATAGTAGGCAAATCCGCTATCCGAGCTGAAAGCCGACAGTACGGGGAGGTTCGCCGAACCGAGTGGGGTACAATCAGACTGGCGAGAAAAACTTCGTGACTATTATGCAAGCAATCCGTACCGTAAACCGACACAGGTGGGTGGGTAGAATATACTAAGGTGCTCGAGTGAGCCGTCGTTAAGGAACTCGGCAAATTGACCCTGTAACTTAGGGATAAAGGGTGCCTACCAGTAGCAATACTGGAGGCCGCAGTGAAATGGGCCAACCGACTGTTTAACAAAAACACATCTCTGTGCCAACCCCATTGAGGGGACGTATACGGAGTGACACCTGCCCGGTGCTGGAAGGTTAAGGAAGGGGGTCAGCCGCAAGGCGAAGCTCTCGACCGAAGCCCCAGTAAACGGCGGCCGTAACTATAACGGTCCTAAGGTAGCGAAATTCCTTGTCGGGTAAGTTCCGACCTGCACGAATGGTGTAACGAGTTGGTCACTGTCTCAACGACGGGCTCGGTGAACTTGTGGTACCGGTGAAGACACCGGTTACCCGCATATGGACGGAAAGACCCTATGCACCTTTACTGCACCCTGGCATTGGCTTCGGCCAATGCATGCGTAGCATAGGTGGGAGTCATTGAAGCGGGGGCTTTGGCCTTCGTGGAGACAACAGTGAAATACCACCCTTGCTTTGGTTGAATTCTAACGTTAGCCCGTGAAGCCGGGTGACGGACAGTGTCAGGCGGGTAGTTTGACTGGGGCGGTCGCCTCCTAAAATGTAACGGAGGCTCTCAAAGGTACTCTCAGCATGGTCGGTAATCATGCGGCGAGCGTAAACGCAAAAGAGTGCTTAACTGCGAGACGGACAGGTCGAGCAGATGGGAAACCAGGAGTTAGTGATCCGATGGTGCCGAGTGGAAGGGCCATCGCTCAAAGGATAAAAGGTACGCTAGGGATAACAGGCTGATCTTGCCCAAGAGTCCACATCGACGGCAAGGTTTGGCACCTCGATGTCGGTTCATCGCATCCTGGGGCTGAAGAAGGTCCCAAGGGTTTGGCTGTTCGCCAATTAAAGCGGTACGTGAACTGGGTTCAGAACGTCGTG
>Ga0070738_10000583_pt1 | contig 99347 bp, 94 predicted proteins | sample Coa_R2_2_FD_66446 | JGI IMG/M metagenome (GOLD analysis project Ga0070738, IMG submission 66446) | Surface soil microbial communities from Centralia Pennsylvania, which are recovering from an underground coalmine fire - Coalmine... | ecosystem: Environmental > Terrestrial > Soil > Unclassified ...
TCTGCTGGCCCTGCTCGAGGCGCAGGAGGAAGGGCGCGCGGTTGATCGGCAGGCCTATCGCAGCCGCCTTGCCGCCGCCGTCCGCGACGTCGTCGCCCGGCAGGTCGCGGTCGGGATCGACAGCGTCTGCGACGGCGAGATGAGCAAGATCTCTTATACCTTCTATGTTCGCCACCGCCTCTCCGGGATCGGCGTCGTGCGGGGCGGCGATCCCGACAAACCGCCGCAGACGGGGGCCCATCGCGACCTCCTCGATCATCCGGATTATTACGAGCGGTTGACGCGGGCGCGCGGCGGCGTGGCTTGGTTCAGCCGCGCCGCGGTGCCCTGCTGCGAGGGGCCGGTCGCCTATCGCGATCGCGGCCCGCTCGAAACCGACCTCAAAAATCTTGCCGCCGCCTGCGCCGCGGCGAAGCCCGGGGAGGCGTTCATGACTGCGGCTTCCCCGGGCGTGCTGACCAAATTCGTGCCGGATTGCTATTACAAGAACGAGGACGCCTATGTCGCGGCGCTGGCCGAGGCGCTGAAACCGGAATACGAGGCAATCGCCGCGGCCGGGTTTATTCTGCAGATCGATGCGCCTGATCTCGGCTCGGCCCGGCACAACCAGTATCAGCACCTGTCCGACGAGGAATTCCTGCGCATCGCCGACCGCAATATCGCGGCGCTCAATCATGCGACCGCGAACATCCCGCCCGAGCGGATGCGGATGCATGTCTGCTGGGGCAATTACGAGGGTCCGCACACCCATGACATCCCGCTCGCCAAGATCTTTGCCTGCTGCATGCGGGCGCGGCCGCAGGGCCTGCTGTTCGAGGCGGCCAATCCGCGCCATGCGCATGAGTGGGAGGATCTGCGCGATCAGAAAATCCCCGACGACAAGGTATTGATGCCCGGGGTCATCGATTCGACGACCAATTTTGTCGAGCACCCGCGGCTCGTCGCGCAGAGAATCCGCAATTATGCAAATCTTGTCGGACGCGAGCGCGTGATCGCCGGGACCGATTGCGGCTTTGCCACCTTCGCCTTTGTCGACAACCCGGTGGCGCCCTCGGTGGTGTGGGCCAAGCTTGCCGCCCTCGCCGAGGGCGCGCGGATAGCCAGCGACAGATTATGGGGATGAGCCGCACGGGATCGGTGAACCCGATTTGCCGCTGACCGTTCATCCCGCCGGCAGCGGATGAAGAGGAGGAGGGCATAACCGGCAGCCGGCGATTGCCCTCGGCCCTTTGCCGCCGATCGGCAGAAGGGTTTAAAAGGCAGGCGGCGCACGCCGCCGGGGCACGGCGGTCGGTGCGGCTTGGCGGTGGCGCGTGATGAGCGGATTGCTGACGCTGATCGATCTCGCCGGCGCGGTGGCTCTGCTGCTTTGGGGCGTGCACATGGTCCAAAGCGGCATCGAGCGCGCCTTTGGCACCAGCCTGCACCGCTTTCTTGCAAGCGCGCTCAACGGGCGCGGCAAGGCGTTCCTCGCCGGCCTTGCCGTCACCGCCGTGCTGCAGAGCAGCACGGCGACCGGGTTGATGGCCGCCGGCTTCACCGCGGCCGGGCTCGTCGATCTCGCCCCCGCGCTAGCGATCATGCTCGGCGCCAATGTCGGCACGACCCTGATCGTGCAGGCGCTGTCCTTCGACGTGGCCAGCCTGTCGCCGCTGCTCGTGCTGATCGGGGTCATAGCGTTCCGGCGCGGCGGCGCCTCGCGCCTGCACGATCTCGGCCGCGTCGCGATCGGGCTCGGGCTCATGCTGTTGGCGCTGAAACAGCTTCTCCTCGCCGGCGTTCCTTACGCGAACATGCCGGGCCTGCGGCTGCTGCTCGGCTCCCTCTCCGGGCAGCCGGTCATCGATTTGATCCTGGCCGCCGCGGCGACATGGGCGGCGCATTCGAGCGTTGCGATCGTCCTTCTCGTCATGTCCTTCGCCGCCAAGGGGACGGTGACGCTGAAGGCGGCGCTGGCGCTGGTGATTGGCGCCAATTTCGGCACGGCGCTGAACCCGCTGTTCGAGGGCGCCGCGAGCGGCAATCCGGCGGCGCGGCGCCTGCCGCTCGGCAACTTGCTGACCCGCCTCGTCGGCGGCGCGCTCGCTCTCGCGCTGCTCGACCCAATCGCCTCGTATCTTCCCGCGATCGCGCCGGATCCGGCGCGCGCGGTCGCCGATTTTCATACCGCCTTCAACCTCCTCACCGCGGCGCTGTTTTTGCCGCTGCTCGGACCCTTCGCGCGCCTATTGCGGCGGCTGCTGCCGGCGGCGGTCGCTTCCGACCCGGGACGGCCGCTCTATCTCGACGAAGGGGCGCGCGAAATGCCGGCGATCGCGCTCGCGGGCGCGGCCCGCGAGGCGCTGCGCATGGCCGATGTCCTCGAAGCGATGCTGCACGGGGCAGGCGCGGCGCTTGAGCATGGCGAGCGCAAGCACATCGCCGAGACGAAGCGGCTCGACGACGTGCTCGACCGATTGAACGCGGCGATCAAGACCTATCTGACCGCGCTCGATCCCGACCGGCTCAGCGAAGAGGATAACCGCCGCCTGTCGGAAATCCTCGGCTTTATCACCAATCTTGAGCATGCCGGCGATATCGTCACCGGCGGCGTCCTTGCCGTGATGGCGAAGCTTGCCAAGCGCGGGCTTGCGTTTTCGCCCGAAGGGAAGGCCGACATCCGCGCGATGCTCGAGCGGCTCGAGACCAATCTGCGCGCCGCGGCGGCGGTGTTCATGACCGAGGATGCGCGGGCGGCGCGCCGGCTGCGGGCGGAAAAGGAGGCGTTCCGGGAACTCGATGCGCGGGCGACCGAGGCGCATTTCGCACGGATCCGCGCCGGCCGCATCGAGAGCCTTGCGACGAGCGGCCTGCATCTCGACATGTTGCGCGATCTGAAACGGATCAACGCCCATCTGACGCGCGCCGCCGATCCGATCCTCGACCGCCACGGCGAGCTGTTGACGAGCCGGCTCAGAGAAAGCGGCCAATAGCTGGTGACCCGATACCCACTCCCGGGATCGGCGGGCAGGTTGCGTCGGCCGAACAAACGCGGCAACGTGATGAGGGGTAACGCCGGGGCAGGCGAAAGCCTCGCCGCTCCGGGCCGACGAGGCTCGACCCTGCCATGAGCTATGTAAACCGGGTGTTACAGCCGGGTGAAACGGTCGTCTACGCCACGACGCTGCACTGGCTCGTTTATCTGCGCGCGATCGCGCTTTTCGCCGCCGCCGCGGGCCTGGCGATCGCCGCGCAATGGGTGAGCGGCGACGGCCATCGCGCGCTTCTGATCGCCGCCGCTCTGTTCGGGCTGCTGGCGCTTTCCTCAGGGCTGCGCGCTTGGCTCCGACGGGTCACGACCGAGCTGGCCGTCACCGATCTGCGGATCATCTATAAGGCCGGGCTTTTGAGCCGTCACACGCTCGAGATGAACCGCTCAAAGGTCGAGAGCGTCGATGTCGATCAGAGCCTGTTGGGACGCCTGTTTGGTTACGGCACGATCATCGTGCGCGGCACCGGCGGCAGTCTTGAGCCGATGCGCAATATCAAAAATCCGATCGAGTTTCGCAGCCACATCACCGCCCGGTAGCGCTCTCCCGCCCCGCCGTCGCGGCGCCAGGCGGGGAGCGCGGAGCCGATCGGGTCGGGACCGCCGGGTCAGGCCGCGCGGCGGGCGATGCCCTTTTCCTCGAGCAGCTGCTGCAATTCGCCCGACTCGAACATCTCGCGGACGATGTCACAGCCGCCGATGAACTCGCCCTTCACATAGAGCTGCGGGATTGTCGGCCAGTTCGAGAATTCCTTGATCCCCTGCCGGAGCTCGGGATCGGCGAGGACGTCAATGCCTTTGAACTTGACGCCAAGATGGCTCAAGATCTGCACGACCGCCGCGGAAAATCCACATTGCGGGAAAACCGGGGTGCCCTTCATGTAGAGCACGACCGGGTTTTCCTCGATATCCCGGCGGATGCGCTGGTGAACCGTGCTGTCCATTGGATCATCCTCATCAGGGGTGATGATGCAACCCGGCCCGCGCGGGCTGATCAGTCTTCCGGCGCCGCGGTCTGCAGGGCGAGCGCGTGGAGCTCGTTGCCCATATGGCCGCGCAGGGCCTGATAAACCATCTGGTGCTGCTGAACCCGGGATTTGCCGCGGAACGCGCTCGACACGACATGGGCCGCATAGTGATCGCCGTCGCCGCGCAGATCTTCGATCGATACCTGCGCGTCCGGCAGGCTCTGCTTGATCAAGCGCGCGATCGTCGCCGCATCCATCGCCATTGCCCGACCCCTTGCCTCACGCCCGCGCCATATAATCCGACAGCCATCCTTCATTCGTGGCGTGGAGTATCGCCACCGATATGGCACCAGCGCCGGGGAGTGTCAATTCGGCCCCTTGGACCGTGCCGACCAGACGCGCCGGCACGCCGCCTGCGCGCGCCTCGGCGAGGATCGCCTCAGGATCGGCGGTTTCGATCAGATAGCGCGCCTGATCCTCGCCGAACAGGAACGCATGGCGCGGCAGTTCCGGCGGCGGCGGCGCAAGGGCGACGCCGCGTCCGCCGGCCATCGCCATCTCGGCCACGGCGACAAGAAAGCCGCCGTCGGAGAGATCGTGGCAGGCCCTGACCCGGCCGTTGCGGATCAGGGCGCGAACGAAGTCGCCGTTCCTTTTTTCGGCGGCGAGATCGACCGGCGGCGGCGCCCCTTCCGCACGCCCCTCCACCTCGCGCAGATAGAGCGAGGAGCCGAGATGGCCGCGCGTGTCGCCGATGAGGATCAGCGCGTCGCCGTCGCATTTGAGGGCGAGATCGACCGTCCGCCGCAGGTCTTCGATGAGGCCGACGCCGCCGACAACCGGCGTTGGCAGGATCGCCCGCCCGCTTGTCTCGTTGTAGAACGACACATTGCCCGAGACGACCGGATAGGCGAGGGCAAGGCAGGCCGCGCGCATGCCTTCGATCGCGCCGACGAATTCGCCCATGATCTCCGGCCGCTCGGGATTGCCGAAATTGAGATTGTCGGTCAGCGCTAACGGCAGCGCCCCGACCGCCGTCAGATTGCGCCAATTCTCGGCGACGGCCTGCTTGCCGCCCTCCACCGGATCGGCGCGGCAGTAGCGCGGCGTGCAATCGGTGGCGAGCGCCAGCGCCTTCAGGCCCTTGACCCGCACGATTGCGGCGTCCCCGCCCGGACGCTGCAGCGTATTGCCGATGACGAGGTGATCGTACTGCTCCCAGATCCAGCGTTTCGAAGCGAGCGTCGGCGTTGCCAGCAGGCGCTGCAGGGAGAGCAGCGGGTCGCGGTCGCGCAGCGCGGCCGGGTCGATCGCGGGCTCGGGGTCGCGGCGCCGCCACTCCCGCTCATAGAGCGGCGCCCCGCCGACCAGAGGGCCGATCGGAATGTCGCCGACCCTCTCCCCGCCGCTGCGCACGACCAGGCGTCCCTCCGCGGTGATGCGGCCGATCACCGCGAAATCCAACTCCCATTTTTCAAAGATGCGGCGGGCCGCGGCTTCGGCATCCGGGCGCAGGATCATCAGCATCCGCTCCTGGCTCTCGCTCAGCATGATCTCATAGGCGCTCATGCCGGCCTCGCGCACCGGCACGCGATCGAGGTCGAGCTCGATGCCAAGGCCGCCCTTGCCGGCCATTTCGACCGCGGAAGAGGTCAGCCCGGCCGCGCCCATATCCTGGATCGCGACGATCGCATCGCCGGCCATCAATTCAAGGCAGGCCTCGATCAGCAGTTTCTCGGTAAAGGGGTCGCCGACCTGCACGCTCGGCCGTTTCTCGCCGGCATCGGCCTCGAACGCGGCCGAAGCCATGGTCGCGCCGTGAATGCCGTCGCGCCCGGTCTTGGCGCCGACATAAATCACGAGATTGCCCGGCCCTGCCGCCGCCGAAGTGAAGATCCGGTCGGCGCGGGCAAGCCCGACGCACATCGCATTGACCAGGATGTTGCCGTTATAGGCCGGGTCGAAATCGCATTCGCCGCCGACCGTCGGCACGCCGACGCAGTTGCCGTAGCCGCCGATGCCGGCGACGACCCCCGAGAGCAGATGCCGGGTTCTGGGATGGTCGGGGCTGCCAAAGCGCAGCGAATCGAGCAGCGCGATCGGCCGGGCTCCCATCGTGAAGACGTCGCGCAGGATGCCGCCGACCCCGGTCGCCGCTCCCTGATAGGGCTCGATAAAAGAGGGATGGTTGTGGCTCTCGATCTTGAAGACGACCGCCTCGCCGTCGCCGATGTCGACGACGCCGGCATTCTCGCCGGGACCGCAGATCACGCGCGCCCCCGCGCTCGGCAGCCGCTTCAGCCACAACCTAGAGGATTTGTATGAGCAGTGCTCGCTCCACATGACCGCGAAGATGCCGAGCTCGACGCGGTTCGGCGTGCGGCCGAGAATTGCCACGACGCGCGCGAATTCCTCGGCCGACAGCCCATGCTCGGCCGCCAATTCCGCAGTGACCGCGCCGGTGTCGTTGATAGCGTTCACGCGAGCGCCCCCGCGAGCCCGGCGAAGAACGCGCTGCCGTCGGTGCCGCCGAGCAGCGGGTCGACCGCGTTCTCGGGATGCGGCATCACTCCCAGCACGGTGCGGCCATCGTTGAAGATGCCGGCGATCGCGCGCGCCGAGCCGTTGACGTTGTGCGCCTCCTCGCACCGCCCGTCCGGGCCGCAATAGCGGAAGGCGACGAGCCCTCCGTCCTCGAGCCGGTCGAGCGTGTCGGGATCGGCGGTATAGGCGCCGTCATGATGGGCGACCGGCAGGCGGATCGTCTGCCCCCTCTCATAGCCGCAGGTAAAGATCGTTTGATTGTTCTCAACTCTAAGATGCACATCGCGGCAGGCAAAACGCAATGAACGATTCGGCAGCAACGCCCCGGGCAGCATCCCGGCCTCGGTCAGGATCTGAAACCCATTGCAGATGCCAAGAACGGGCGTACCGCGCAAAGCCTGCCGGCGCACTTCGCGCATGATCGGCGAATGCGCCGCGATCGCACCCGGGCGCAGATAGTCGCCATAGGCAAAGCCGCCGGGCAGCACGATCAGGTCGACCGCCGGCATGCTGCCGTCGCGGTGCCACAGGCGCAGCGGCTCCCGCCCGGTGGCGCGCCGCAGCGCCGCGATCACATCACGCTCGCGGTTCGAGCCGGGGAAAATGACGACGGCGGATCTCATCTCGGCTTCGCTCTCGTCAGCAAGCGGGTCCGCGCTAGCGGCGGTTCCGGGCCTCAGGCGCGAACGATCTCGATCGCATAGGTCTCGATGACCGGATTGGCAAGAAGCTCCCGGCACATGGCCTCGACCTGAGCGCGCGCGGCGGCGGGATCGGTCTCGGCAAGCTCGATCTCGATCAGCTTGCCCTGGCGAACCTCGCCGACGCCGGCAAAGCCCAGTTGGGCGAGCGCATTGCCGATCGCCCTGCCCTGCGGGTCGAGCACGCCCGGTTTCAGCCTCACTTCAACGCGCGCCTTCATGCCCCCTCCGCGAGGGTACCAAATCTGCCTCTTCTCCCGCCGCCTCGACAATCGGCGAAGCCGGCGGCCGGCCTCTCACAGGCATGACTTTTGCTCGCTTGCGCCCCCGATACGGCGATCGCGGCGGCGGGCGGCGATCTCCGATGCCGGGAAGGCGAGGTCGACATCGCGCCAGGGCTGCGGGCGCGGCCACCATTCGGCGTAGCGGAATACCGGCTGCAGCGCCGGCTCCGCATGGTTCGGCAGCGCCAACAGCGCGCTCGACACGGTGGCAAAGCCCTCCCTGCCGCGCAGCCGCGGTGCCGCCTCCGGCGCCTCGCCGGGCGGCGCTTCGTCGCAGGCAAGGATCGCCTCCCAGCCCGTCCACTCGCCGCGATCCGGGTCCGGCACGGCGGCGGCGCGGAAGCGCGGCAGCGCCAATTCGAGCCGCCGGGCCGCCGGGTGGTCGTCGAGCTCGCCGGCGGCGATCACCGATAAGCCTTCCTTGAGCCTGTGCGCCGCGATTTGGGGGCCGCCGCCGTGGCGCAGCCAGAAGCCGTCGCTGCTGTCGGCGATGATCAGGTTGAAGCTGCGATAGGCGGCGGGGTCGAGCGCCGAAAGCGCGGCCGCGGCCGTGGCCGCATCGCTGTGGTCGAGCGCCTCGAGCACGAGTTCGCCGCGCGAGCGGAAGCCCGGCGCCGGTCCAAGGGAGCCTCTGCGATTGAGAATTGCGGCCGCGACGCCCCAGTCGTTGAGGCCGATCCAGGAGCCGCCGGCAAGCAGATCAAGCCCGGCCGTAACCTCCGGCCGGTCCGGCCAGTGGCGTCCGGGCGGGCGGGCGGGACGATCCACCCTCTCGTCGCGATTGGCGCCGATCAGCACCGGCCACCGGTGCCCGGGCCGGCGCAAAATCACCGCTATGCACATGCTTGCACCGCGCCGCAGCCGTGTTGCCTATATATAGGCAGATAATATAAGAGGCGCGCGGGCGCCGGGTTTGGGATGGCGGCATCATGGCTACTTTCGACGAACGGGAGAAGGAATTCGAGGCCCGTTTCAAACATGACGAGGAATTCCGCTTCAAGGTTGCCGCCCGGCGCAACCGCCTCTTCGGCCTATGGGCGGCGGAGCGCATGGGCCTGACCGGGGAGGCTGCCGAGGCTTACGCCAAGGAAGTCGTCAATGCCGAGTTCACCCCCGGCGGCGATCGCAATGTCATCGCCAAGGTCGCAGCCGACCTCGGCGCCCGGGATCCGGCGATGACGCCGGAGCGCCTGCGCTTCGAGCTTGAGCATTTCGCGGAGCAGGCGAAACGGCAGTTGATGCAGGAATAAGGCGCCCTCCCGCGCCGGGCCCGGATGCGGCAATGCCGGCGGCTACACCGGCCTGTCGCCTTTGATCGTCACGCGGTGGCCGGAGCGCGTGTGCGGCCAATAGTCCCACAGCGCATGGTGCTGCACGCAGCGGTTGTCCCAGAACGCGATCGCGTTCTCGCTCCAGCGGAAGCGGCACTGGAACAGCGGGTTGGCCATGTGCTCGAACAGGTAGCGCAGGATCGCCTCGCTCTCGTCCCTCGGCACGCCGAGGATGCGCCGGGTGAATCCTTTGTTGACGTAGAGCGCCTTCCTGCCGGTCACCGGATGGGTGCGCACGACCGGGTGCTCGGCGCGCGGGTAGCTCGGCTTGTCGGCGACGCCGAAATTGGCGTAGAGCCCGCGGTAATGTTCGCCGTCATGGAGCGCGACGAGCCCGTCGAGATAGCGCTTCATGCGCTCGGACAGCGCCTCATAGGCGGCATACATGTTGGCGAACAGCGTGTCGCCGCCATGCGGGGGACATTTGCGGATATACAGAATGCTGCCCATCGGGGGTTCGGGATCGCAGGAGACGTCGCTGTGCCAGCCCTCGCCGTTGGCGCGCGGCGAATCCCTGTCGGCATGGATGATCATCAGCTCCGGATAGCCCTCCTCGTGCGGCGCCGCCGGATGGATGTGGAGTTCCCCGAACAGGCGGCCGAAGGCGAGATGCTGTTCCGGGGTCAAATGCTGGTCGCGAAAGAAGATCACGAGATTCTCGGCCAGCGCCCGGTGCAGTTCGTCGAGCGTGCGGTTGCCGAGCGGCCGCGCAAGGTCGACGCCGCCGATTTCGGCGCCGATGATCGGCGTTAATTTGTCGACCGTGATCGTCTCATAAGGCGCTCCCTCGATGGCGAGGTGCTTGTAGCGCGGACCGCCGGTGCCGGTGAGCGAATGCATTGCCTTCATTCCCGAAGCTTGCCTATCGAATGCGGGCAACCCTAATCGCCTGCCTCGCTTTGGTAAAGCGGCGCGCCCGGAGCCGGCGACGAGAACTCCTTTGCTCCCGCTCGCGTCCGATATAACGCTTATCTCGCTACAGCTTTCTGTTTGCCTCCCATGCCGGCTTCGCTGCGCATCCGTCTGCTGGAAAAGCTTCGCGATCGTCTGGGCGGCGAGGGTCTGCCGCTGCGGATCGCCTTCTGGGACGGCCAGGTCTTCGACCTGGCGGCCCAGCCGAAGGTCACGATCGCGCTCACCGCCCCTCGCCTCGTGCGGCTCTTTCTGCTCGGCGACATCGGCGGCCTCGAGCGGGCCTATGTCAACGGCGAGATCGGCGTCGAAGGCCGGGCGGAGGATGTGCTTGCGATCGGCATCCGGATCGCCGAGCGGCTTGGGACGTCGTCGGTGTTGCGGCGGATCGCGGCGCTGTTGCCGCGCCGGCGGTTTCGCCACAGCCGCCGGCGCGATGCCGCCGCGATCGGCTACCACTATGACGTCTCGAACGATTTCTATCGTCTGTGGCTTGACCGCCACATGGTCTATTCCTGCGCCTATTTCGTGACCGGCGAGGAAGATCTCGACACGGCGCAAGAGCAGAAACTCGATCATATCTGCAGAAAACTGCGCCTCAAGCCAGGGGAGCGGCTCCTCGACATCGGTTGCGGCTGGGGCGGCCTGCTGTGCTGGGCGGCAAGCAAATACGGCGTGCGGGGGGTCGGGATTACGTTGAGCGAGCAGCAAAGGGTCTATGCCACGGAATGGATCAGGGCCGCCGGGCTGGCGCGCGATGTCGAGATCCGGCTTCAGGACTACCGCGAAATCGCCGGAGAGGCGCTGTTCGACAAGATCGTCTCGGTCGGCATGTATGAGCATGTCGGCATCGCCAATCTGCCGCGCTATTTTGCCGTGATCGGTCGGTTGTTGCGGCCGGCCGGGCTTGTCCTCAACCACGGCATCACCGCCGGCGACCGCGACGGACGGGCCCAGGGTCCGCCGGGCGGCGAATTCATCGATCGCTTCGTTTTCCCTGGCGGGGAAGTGCCGCACATCTCGCGCGTACTCTATGAGATCGCCGGCGCCGGTCTCGAAATCCTCGACGTCGAGGATCTGCGCCCGCACTATCCTCAAACCCTCGTGCGTTGGCTGGCCCGGCTCGAGGCCGCCCGCGCGCAGGCGATCGCCGCCGCCGGGGCGGAACGCTATCGCATCTGGCGGATGTACCTGGCCGGCATGGCCCATGCCTTCGATCGCGGCTGGCTGTCGGTATGCCAGACCCTGGCGCTGAAGCCGGCCGAAGGCAGGATGGCGCCGCGGCCATGGACCCGGCGGTATCAATACGAACCGAGTGCCGCGGTACCGATCAGCCGCGGTCTTGACTGGGGCAAGACGTGAGGCCGGCCGCCGCAGGCGGCGGCAAGGCGGCAATGCCGATGGCGTGCGGTGACTAACTTTTAACCGCGCCGGATCAAAGTGCGGGTTCGATCGTTGTCGGCGCGGCAGGGTTTTCTCTGCGGCCCGGCAGAACGCCTGGCGGCACCTTGATGAGCGGGAAGCTTGCGGGTATGGTGAGAAGCGGAGGACTGGTGCGATCAGGCGTTATGGGGCGGTCTGAAGATCGCCGCTCTCCTTGTTCCTAAATCGCGATGACCGCGATGAATCAGGGTACCCAAACGGCTGCCGGGATCCCCGCCTTCGGCGGCGGTTTCCAGGCGCTGGCCCAGGTCGCCCGAAGCCTGGGGGTTCACACGACCGCAGCGCAGATCGCGCACGAGATGGCGCAGGGCCGGACGCCGCCGAGCGCCGAAGATCTGGTCCGTGCGGCCAAGCTGATCGGGCTTAAGGCGCGCTTGATCCGCGATCCCGACGCCAAGCGACTGCGCGCGATCCCGGTTCCCGCAATCATGCGGTTGCATGATGGAACCTGGGCGATCTTTGGCGGCGAGACGGAGGCCGGGCTGTTCCGGGTGTTCGACCCGCTCACCCGGGACACCGAAAAACTGCCGATCGAGGAAGTGCTGCGCCGCCTTAACCATGAGGTGCTGCTGGTCGGCAAGAGCCTTGGCCTCTCGGCCGAAGCGTTGGCCTTCAGCATCCGCTGGTTCATCCCCGCGATCAAGCGCTACCGCAACCCGCTGATCGAAGTCCTGATCCTGTCGTTTTTTATCAATCTGCTGGCCCTGGCGACGCCGCTGTGCTTTCAGCTGGTGATCGATAAGGTTCTCGCCCATAAGAGCTTCTCGACCCTTGTCGTCGTCGTGTCGGCGCTCGTGCTGCTCGCGGTATTCAGCGGATTGCTGAAGCATCTACGACAGTATCTTCTCATTCATACCTCGAATCGCATCGACGTCGAGCTCGGCGCCAAACTGTTCAATCACCTGGTCCATTTACCTATTGCCTTTTTCGAAAAACGCGCCGCCGGCATCATTGTGACCCGGGCTCGCGAATTGCAGAATATTCGCAATTTTCTGACCGGCGAAGCGCTGCTCTCGGCGATCGACATCGGGTTCATCTTCCTGTTTTTTGCTGTTTTGTTCGTATATTCAACGCTTCTGGCATCGATCGTGCTGTTGCTGATGCCGTTCTATGTGGTCATCGGCGCCGTATTGCGGCCGAAGCTGAAGCGGCTCTTGAAGGCAAAGTTCCGCCGCTGGGCGGCCGGGCAGCAGCTATTGGTCGAAAGCATCATCGGCATCCAGACGCTGAAGGCGGCGGCGGTCGAGCCGATCTTTCAGCGACGCTGGGACGAGCGGTTGTCGGCCTATGTCAAAGCGAGCTTCGACGCCAAGATGGTCGGCGTCACGATCGCGACCGGGGTCGAGTTCCTGTCCAAGCTGACGATCGCCCTTGTCTTGTTCTTTGGCACGCTCGAGGTGCTCAAAGGGACGATGACGGTCGGCGGCCTCGTCGCGTTCAGCATGATCGCCCGGCGCATGACCCAGCCGATCCTGCGCATCTCCCAGCTCTGGCAGGACTTCCAGCAGACGCAAGTGGCGATCGATCATGTCGGCGACATCCTCAATTCGCCGGTCGAGAGCCGGCCGAAAGCCGCCCTGATCGCACCGCAACTGCAGGGCACCATCGAATTCCGCAATGTCAGCTTCCGCTACCGCGATGACCTGCCCTATGCGCTCAAGAACATTTCTCTGGTCATCGAGCAGGGCGAGATGATCGGCATCGTCGGCCCTTCCGGCTCCGGCAAATCGACCCTGACGAAGCTGTTGCAGCGTTTTCATTTGCCGAGCGCGGGCGAGATCCTGATCGACGGCATCGATCTCGCGCAGGTCGATCCGGCTTGGCTGCGCCGTCAGCTCGGCGTCGTATTGCAGGAGAATTTCCTGTTCAACCAGACCGTCCATGAAAACATCGCCATTGCCCGGCCGGAAATGCCGCGGGCTCAGGTGATACGGGCGGCGCGGCTGGCGGGAGCGGATGAATTCATCTCGCAGCTGCCGCAGGGCTATGACACGATGATCGAGGAGCGCGGCGCCAATCTGTCGGGTGGGCAACGCCAGCGCTTGGCGATCGCTCGCGCGCTGGCCACCGATCCGCGCATCCTGATCTTTGACGAGGCGACCAGCTCGCTCGACTATGACAGCGAGCGGATCATCCAGGCCAATATGGAGCGGATCGCGCAGAACCGCACCGTTATCATCATCGCCCATCGGCTCGCCGCCGTGCGCAACTGCGATCGGTTGATCGGCATCGTCAACGGCGAGATCGTCGAAGAGGGCACGCACGAGCAGCTGCTGCGCCGCCGCGGCGGCCTCTACGCGCATCTGTGGGCGTTGCAGAACGAGCAGTTGAGCGCATGAACCCGGCCGGCGGTTCCGCACTTGGCCGGCGCGGCGGCGCTCCGCCGGGGCCGCGCCGAGGGCGTCCGGCCATCGTCGATATCGCCGGGCCGGCGCTGCCGCGCGCCGACCGCGACCCCGGCGATCGGGAATTCCTGCCGCCGGCGGTCGAGATCATCGAGGCGCCGCCGTCGCGCCTGCGCGCCACGCTCGGCTATCTGATCTGCGGGCTGATCGCGGCGGGGCTCGCCGGGGCCTGGATCGGCCAGCTGCCGATCTATGCAATAGCACCGGGGCAGGTCGAGGCGGTCGGACAGGCCAAGGTCATCGAGCCGCGCCGGGCCGGGCAGGTGATCGCGATCCAGGCCCAGGACGGCATGCACGTCAAAAAAGGCGATGTCCTGGTCAGGCTTGATCCCACCAGCGCCATTGCCAGCCGCACCATCATCGCGAATCAGCTCCGCAATGCGCGCGCCGAAGTCGCCCGGTTGACCGCCGAGATCGCTGCGGCCCGCAACGACCCGGTTGCGGTCGACGCACAAATCCGCTGGGATCCCGACATCCCCGCAGCGGTGCGGCAGCGCGAACAGAGCCTGTTGCGGGCCGATCTGGCGCGGTTGGCCGCAACGCTCTCGGATCTGTTCGCGCAGCGGCGCCAGAAGCTCAGCGAAAGGGACAAGTTTGCAGCCGATGTCGCCGCCGAAAAGGCGGTGATCGCGGTGATGTCACAGCATGTTGATATGCACCGGCAACTCGAACGCGAGGGCGTCGAAAGCCGGATCCAACTGCTTGCCGCCCTCGACAAGCTTGAAAAAGCGCAAACCAAGCTCGCCGCCCTCGCAGGCGGCTTGGCCCAGGCGAGCGCCGATATTCCCGTGATCGACGCCAAGATCGACAGGGCGAAGGCGGACTTTGTCGGCGAGGACGTGCAGCAGCTGGCCGCCGCGGAGCGCCAAGTCGACGATCTGACCGAGCGGCTGAAAAAAGCCTCGCAAACCGTCGCCGAAATGACGCTCAAGGCGCCGATAACGGGCACGATAGAGGCTACCGCCGTGACCACGATAGGGCAGGTCGTCAAGCCCGGCCAGCAATTGATGCAGGTGGTTCCCGATCACGCCCCTCTCGCGATAGAGGCCTATGTTCTCAATAGCGATATCGGCTTCGTTAGGGCAGGCGAGCCCGCCACGATCAAGGTCGATACCTTCCCCTATCCTCTCTACGGTGCGATCGCCGGGAAGGTGATCAAAGTTAGTAAAGATGCAATTCCTGGGAAAGCCGCTTTGCTCCAACAAAAAAACGGATCGCAGCCGGTTTCCAATGGCGGACTGTCGCAAACCGCTGCGGCCGAACCGACTTCCGATCTTGTTTTTCCAGTCACAGTACTTCCAGAAAAGACTTTCATTAATGTCAAGGGAAAACCGGTTCCACTTTCTTCAGGCATGTCGGTGGTCGTTGAAATAGAAACTGGAAAGCAGCGCGCGATCGATTACATAATATATCCACTTATCCGGGGATTTTCTCGTTACTATGGACAGTGATTGGATAGTTGTGGTTACAAACACAATGATATACAAAAAACATATATAATGTTATTTTCTAAATAGTGAAAACTTTACCAGATAGTACTGCTTGCGAGCGATGTTTCTCGCAGTTGTGTTAAAAATGGCGCACGTAAAGAAATTATTGACGAATGGAACATTAGATTCCTCTGTACACGCATGAGGTCTCAGGGTATAAGGCTTCTGCAATAGAGCCGCCTCACGAGAGGGGAAGGTAATTTCCATGCCGGCGACGACGACTGCGACTCCGACCACCTTGACGACGCCGACGACGGCTACGACTCCGACCACCGTGACGACGCCGACGACGATCACGACGCCGACGACGATCACGACGCCGACGACGTTCACGACGCCGACGACGTTCACGACGCCGACGACGTTCACGACGCCGACGACGACGGTCACGTTCACGACGCCGACGACGACGGTCACGTTCACGACGCCGACGACGGTCACGACGTTTACGACCTTCACGACGCCGACGACGGTCACGACGTTTACGACCTTCACGACGCCGACGACGACGGTCACGACGTTTACGACCTTCACGACGCCGACGACGACGGTCACGGTGACGACGCCGACGACGGTCACCTTCACAACGCCGACGACGACAGTTACGGTGACGACGCCGACGACGGTCACGGTGACGACGCCGACCTTCACGACGCCGACGACGGTCACCTTCACGACGCCGACGACGGTCGGGTTCACGACCCCGACGACGACCGGTGGTTTTGTGACCCCGACGACGACCGGTGGTTTTGTGACCCCGACGACGACCGGTACGCCGACGGCCGTCCATTAGAGGCTTTGGCGCTGCGCTCTTCTTTGATGTCCGACACCGGACCGTGTCTGCGCAGCGGCGCGCTGGGGCGGGGCGGGAAACGATGCGAAGCCGGTTTGGTATGGCCCTGTTGCCGATCCGTGGGGCTCTCGTCGCGATGGAGCGGGGGCGGGCCGCGCGGTTGATCCGGGAGAGGGTTGGTTGATCAGTCTGGCGGGCTTAACGCCCGTAGGGGTGCGCTGTCTCCCGGAAGGAGCTCGGCTGCAGTGGCGGACCGGGCAGCGCGTCATTGAGACCGACTTCGAGCGCTTTCGACCGGTTCAGATTGTCGAGGATCCTGATTCGGGACGCCTGCGCGTCCTATGGCGGGATTTCGGCGAGTTGCCGATGACCGATCTGTTCTTCAAGGCGAGCGTGCAGGCGGCTTCCGCGCTGGCCGAGCAGGCAGAGCTGTTTCAGACCGATTGGGAGGTGCTCGATCATCTTGCCCGGCTGCCGGACAATCTGCCGTTTTCCGGCGCGATTTTTCATATGGCGAGAACCGGCTCGACATTGGTCAGCCGCCTGCTCGGCAAGACCAGGTTGGCGCTGAGCCTGTCCGAGGTCCCGGTCATCGATCAGGCTCTGTTTCATGCCGATTTGCGGCCCGGGAAAGAGGGCGATGCGCTGCTGCGCGGCGTCATCGCCGCCTTCTCCCGCCCGCGCCGTCCCAGTGAACGGCATCTTGTCGTCAAGATGACTGATGCGATGCCGAATACGCGGCTGCCGCGATTCCGCGCGGCTTTCCCCGCAGTGCCATGGATTTTCATTTACCGCGATCCGGTCGAGGTGATGGTCTCGATGGTCCGCGGGCCGACCGGCAACATCCGCAATTGGTTTCGCAATCGCGCCCAGGTCGCCGAACGCCTCGGCATGCCGGCCCTGAGAGATCCCGCGATGTGGCCGGAGGAGTTTATTGCGCGCACATTGCGGCGCTTCTGTGCAAAGGCGGTCGAGGCCGCCAAGGCCACCCCGCCGGGGTTGTTTCTCGCCGTCCCCTATACGCGGCTGCCCGAGGCGATATGGGAATCGATCGCCCCGCATTTTGGCATCAGGCTGGGCGAAAAAGAGCGCGCGGTGATGCGGGAGGAAGCCCGGTACTCCGCCAAGCGGGCCGATGCTGTCGCCTTCCAGCCCGACAGCAAGGCCAAATACGGCGAGGCAACGCCGCGGATGCGGGCTCTTGCCAACCGGTTCGTCGGGCCGATGATCGAAGAGCTGCGCGCATTGCCGCAAGCCTAGCGAGAGGCTTGCAGAATGCACCGTGGTTGTCCCGATGACCGCGCCCGTTGCAGCCGGCTGCGAGCCGTCCCGGCGATTTCCGACCTGTTTTCAGGATCCTCCGGCATGGGGTTCGGAGCGCGAAAAACCATCGTCCAGACAACGCCGAACCGACACCTTCGCGCCATCCGGTCGCCGCTCCGGGAGGTCTCGACGATTGCGATCCCCGTGCCCATTCCGTTCAGACGGTCTTTAAAGAAAGCTCTGCCGTTTGCACTGCCGGTTGCAACACTCGGTCCTCGGACCCGCCATCCCGATATTGACTTGGGAGGGCACCGATATCAGCTTGGCGCAGATGCCAGGGATGGTTGGGCGGGAATTTGCGGCGACGGCAGAACGTCGGTACAGAATCGCCGAGTGAGGAAAATGTGAATTTTAGATCTTGCCTTGCTGCCATGCTGCTCCTTATCGGGCTTTCAGGGCATCGAGCGCTTGCCGAAAGGCGTGTTGTCTATACTGTCCCTGCCAACGAGGCCGATCCCAATGTTCAGCGGTTTCTTGGCCCCAATTGGATCCTCTACGATCCCCCGCCCGAAGCCGCCGCCAACCTGTTGGTCTATCTTCCGGGGACAGGGCGGGGCCCGGATGCCCGCAGCCCTTTCCCTGCCCTCAAATGGTTTCTCGATGCCGCCGCCGACCGGGGTTATCGGGTGATTGCGCTGGCCTATGACAACTTCCCGGCCGAGCTGCGCGTTTGCATGCGCAATCCCGATCCGAACTGCGCGGCCGATTTTCGCATGAAGCGGATCTTCGGCACCGACACGACTTCGCTGATCGACGACACGCCGGCCGAAGCGATCGTCAATCGCTTGACCAAACTGCTCGAATATCTCGACAGGACGCATCCGAACGAGGGCTGGGGCGCCTATCTCGACAACGGCGCGCCGCGATGGAGCCGCATTGCGGTCGCCGGCCATTCCCAGGGCGCCGGCATGGCCGCCTTTCTTGCCAAGCGGGTCGAGCTTGCGCGCGTCGTCCTGCTCTCCGGTCCGGCCGACTTCACTCTGCCGGGACGCGTTCTGGCACCGTGGATCGCAAGCCCGGGCGCGACCCCGGCGAGCCGATGGTACGCGATGTACCATCAGCAGGAGAGGCTTGCCCCTCTGCTTCAGCAGGCCGCCGCGGCGCTTGGCATTCCGCCCGACCACATCCGCGTCGCGACCCTGCCGCCGCGCGTTCCGCCCTGGTTCACCGGTCGGGGCGATTTGTATCATCTGAGCGACATTGGCGACGGCACAACGCCGCGCAACGACGCGGGCAAGCCGCTCTATCTTCCGGATTGGGACTTTCTGTTCGGTCATTCGCCGCGATAAGAGTGGGGGCGGCATCGCTCGGCAATCCGTGAGGTACTCCGAATGCACTGGTTGCAGTTGACCCAGGCCAATACCGGTGCACGGGTCCATGTCAATATGGACCGTGTCATTGTCGTCGCGCCGAGCCGGACCGGCGGCTCCAACCTGATGCTGGCGGTCAATGAAACGGCTCCCCGGGGCGGCAAGATCGCCGCCAGAATCCTGCCGATTCGCGAGACTCCGGACGAGATCATGACAATGATCGCACAACTCTTCGGGTAACCGGAACGAATATGAACGACGAGATCTGCTATTGGACCGGAGCTTCTGGTACAAATTACCTGTACCATGTCTATGAGCGTCAGCCGGATATACCGAGCCGGCTCGGAAATTATATCTACGCTTTGAAAAATCATGAAGGCCACTGGGCTCCCGTATATATCGGGCAAGGCGATCTCTCGATCTGCGCCGCCGCTGATCCCGGGCGGATGGCATGCATCGATGCCAAAGGCGCAACCCACGTTCATTTGCGCCTCAACGCCTCGGAAGAAGAGCGCCTCTCCGAGGTCGAGGATCTGTTGCGGCGTTACCTGAACGCGCATCACCCCCATGGCTGCAACCGCGGCTCCGCCGGTTAGCAGAAAGCCCGCCGCCTGGGCGGGAAGCGAGGGCCGGTAGTGTCTCGGTTAGAACTCTGCGGTATGATGCGCCGTCATCCTCGCCCCAGAGGGCGGAAGCGGCGGGATGGCGCGGCGGCTCGCGCTCGCGCGCTGCCGCCGGCGCGGTCGCGGGCCCGGCCGCCTCTGAAACGGGGTCGCAGACGATTGGAAAAAGATGCTCCGATGATTTCGGCACAGGGTGGACCGCCGCAATGAAGATTACGGAGCTGCCGGCGCGGCGATCGGCGCACCAGATTTCCGCCGAAGTTCTTATGCCGGCGGCGCGGAAGATGCGCCACGCTGACAACGACAACGCGTTCCGGCCGTCCGCCCTCGACATTATCGAGACGCCGCCCTCGCCGGCACGGCGGGAGTTTTTGTTCCTGCTTTGCGCCCTGTTTGCGACGGCGCTGGCGTGGTCCTGGTTCGGGCGGCTGGATTCCTATGCCGAGGCGCAAGGACGCATCCAAGCGGCAGGACGGACAAAGGTCATCGAGCCGCGGGTAACGGGCGTGGTCACGGCGATCCGCGCCAGGGACGGCGACCGCGTCAAAAAAGGGCAGGTCCTTGTTCAGCTCGATCCGACCGATGCCGAAGCCGCGCGCGCGGTGATCAGCAATCAGCTCGTCGCTGTGCGCGCCGACATCGCCCGCTGGCGGGCAGAAGTCGCCGCGGCGGGCAAGGATCCGATCGCGCTGCGCCCGGCGATTGCGTGGGATGGCGACATTCCCCGAAAGGTGCGGCAGCGCGAAGAGAAGGTTCTGCATGCCGATCTTGCCCGCCTCGCCGCGGCGCTTGCCGAGCTGAAGGCACAACGGGACGAAACCGTCAGCGAAGAGAGCAAATTCTCGGGTTCCGTCGCGGCTCAGAAGAACCTGGTCACGACGATTTCGCAAGAGGTCGCAATGCACCGGCAGCTTGCGGCCGAAGGCTGGGACAGCAAAGCCAAGCTGCTTGAAGTGCTGGCCAGCCTCAAGGAGGCGCAGACCGAGCTGACCGCGCTCGAGGGCAATCTTGCCGCCGCGAAAGCGGCGGTTGCGGTCATCGATAATGCCCTCGTCGCGACGCGGCAGAAGTTTATCGCCGCGGATACGCAACAGCTGACCGCGGCCAGCCGGCAGGTCGACGATCTGATGCAGCAACTGCGCAAGGCCGACCAAGCGCTCGCCGATACGACATTGCGGGCTCCGATCGCCGGCACCGTACAAGCCTCGGCCGTCACGACGATCGGACAGGTGGTCACGCCCGGCCAGCAATTGATGCAGATCGTCCCGCAGGGCCTGCCGCTGCAGATCCAGGCTTATATCCCCAATACCGATATCGGCTTCATCAAGCCCGGCGCGAAAGCCGAAATCAAGGTGGCGACGTTTCCGTATGCCACCTATGGCATGCTCGAAGGCACGGTGACGACGGTCGCCAACAACGCGCTGCCGACCGCCGGCAAGGACAGATTGCAGACCGCCTCTCTCGACGGCGCCATTTCTCAAACCACGGCCGCACAGGATACCGCCAACATCATGTTTCCGGTCATCGTCACGCCGTCGCGCACGACGATGAACATCGAGGGCAAGCAGATCCCGTTGACGCCGGGCATGGCGGTCGAGGTCGACATCAAGACCGACGAGCTTCGCCCTCTCGATTATGTCATCGAACCGTTGGTCGAGCTGTTTTCGACCGCGGCGCATGAGCGATAGCGTCGTTCCTATTCGATACGCGGCACGAACGGCGCCTGGCCGCCGCGCTGGCCGGGGCCGCCGCGCCCGCCGCGCTGGCCGGGGCCGCCGCGCCCGCGCGCCATCGGCCGCGCCGCCCCGGGGGCGCGCTGGCGCGCCGGCCGGTTGCCGCCGACCGAATTCCAGATGCTCGTCTCGAGCTTCCACTCGCCGTCGGTCTTGCGCCATACAAAGACATATTTGGCGGCGATCTCCCGGGCCTGCGGTCTTTGCGCATTCAGCGTGATGCGCAGATTGCCGATTTCACAGGCGGCGCCGTCGCCGAGCCCCTTCACATTCAGCGTGTCGCAGGTCAATTGCTGGAACCGCTCGGCCTGTTCCCAGTAGGAGCGGATGTTTTTGCGGCCGGTGATCGTGCGCGGACCCGGCGGCAGGAGAATGGCGTCGTCGGCATGCATCGCCGCCAGTGCCTCCCAGTCACCCCTGTTGAAGCAGTCGGCAAATTCATCGCTCAGCGCGGCGATGGCCGCACCCTCTACAGAACCAAACGCCATAGGAACCTCCCGCTGCGTCGCGATGCACTCTAGCGGCATCGGCCCGCAGGTGGCAATCGGCGGAAGCGAAATGATGTCCTCAAGACCGGCTCATGCCGGCGGCGCCGCTGCCGCGCAGGCGGGGTTCGGTTCAGCCGGCCTGCGGCTTTTCGACGGTTTCCGCCTCGACCCGGTAGAAGCTCTCAAGACCGATCAGATCCTCGATTTCCTTGCGCAACAGCGTGAACCGGGCGGCATCGATGCCGGTATAGCGGCCGCTGCCGAGCATCTCGGCAAGCGCCTCTTTGACCGCAAAGACGGCGGCGCCAAGCAGCAATTGGGCGTCGATACAGGCGCGGTAGCCCATCCTTTCGAGCTCGGAGAGCGCGTAGACCGGCCGGCCGTCGCGGTTGCCGCGGCTTTGCACCCAGACCAGCGGCAACCCTGCCCGCCGCGGCGCGGCCGCCGCTTCCTCGTCGTTGCGCGGAAACAACAGTCCGAGATCGGCGCCGACCTCGGCTGCCGCATTGATCCGGGCGATGGCTTCGTCAAGACCGAATTCCCGACAGGTGTCGGTGCGGGCAATGATGACGAAATCGCGGTCGATCTCGTCGCGCTGATGGCATGCCCAGCGAATCTTGTCGACGAATTCGGCGTGCGGCAGCGCGTGAGCGGTGTATTTGTGGTAATGCGCGCGCTTCGGGAATAACTGGTCTTCGATATGGATGCCGGCGATGCCGGCGGCGGCGAATTCGCGGACCGTGCGCATTGTATGCAGCGGCTCGCCGAAGCCGGCGCCAGCGTCGGCGATCAGCGGAACGGCAACGGCGCGGGCGACCGCACCCGCGACGGCGAGTTGCTCGCTTAATGTCAGCAGCGGCTCGCTGATCGCGCATGTCGCGCCGGTGGCGTAGCCGCCGGTATAGACGACCTTGACGCCGGCCGTTTCACAAAGGCGGCCTTCAAGCGGCGTCGTCGCCGCCGGCATGTAAAGGAACTCGCCGGTCTCGAGCAATTCGCGCAATCGGCGTGTCTTCGTCATTGCACGATCCTTCCGGGCCCCGCCTCAGCCGAGCGAGGCGACGATCTCGCGATAGGCCGCCTCGGGAAAGGCTTTCAATGTCTGCGTGCGCACCGTCCCCAGCATGCCGAGCAGAAGTGTGAAGCGCGCCGCCACCGCATCGTCCGGCGCCTCATAGACGCCGATCAAATCATATTGTCCCATCGTCATATAGATGGCCCTGAACTCACCGCCCATTTCGGCCAGCGCCTTCTTGGCGCTTTCAAGCCGCCGCGGCGATTCCTTGACCTGTTGGGCGCCCCGATCGGTCCAGTTCGCGAGCACGATATAGGTCGGCACGGCTTCCCTCCCGCGCGTTGGCGGCGCGCTCTTCGTGCGGCCGGCTCAGGCGGCGCTGGCGGCGGCGATGCGGTCGAGCTTTGCCGCCATGATGAAATCATTCTCGTGCAGGCCCTTGATTTTCTTGGTGCGCAGGGACACCGTCGCGTAGCCCCAGCCGAAGCTGATGTCGGGGTGGTGACCTTCGGCCTCGGCGAGCGCGGCCGCCTGTTCGACAAAGGCGAACGCTTCGCGAAAGTTCTTGAAACGATAGGTACGCTCGATGCGCGAGGCGCCGTCGACCAGCGACCATTGCGGGGTCTGTTCGCGATAGGCCGCGGCTTCTTCGGCGGTCAGGGGCGGAATCCCGCCGCGGCAGGGGGTACAAGTCTTCTCGGCAAGTGCGGAGGGCATCGTCTTTCTCCTCGATCGCCGACGAACATAGCCCGGGATCGCCGCTCGCTGAAGCTAGGCTATGATATTTCGCACGAGAAGAGGAGAGGCTTGATGGCGGCAAGGCTCCTGGCCCGGAGCGGGCTTATTGTTTTGATGGCGCTATGCGCGTTTGCGGTGCCGGCCGCACCCCCCTTCGCGCAGGGGATGGGACGGGCGGCGGGCTGGCAGGTCGTGCTTGCCGCCGGCGATGGCAGCTTGCCGGTGTTCGACGATGCGACCATGGCCTTCGCCCGCCGTCTCCGCGCCGCCGGAGTGCCGCAAGCCAACATCCATCTGCTCAGCTCGCGTGCGGCCGCGCTGCGCGCCGGCATCGCGGCCGCAACGCGCCGCCGGCTGCTGCGGCGTATCGCCGGTTTGCCGGTGCGCCGCGGCGGTCGCTGCCTCATCTTCCTGACCTCGCACGGCGTGCGCGGCGCCGGGTTGTGGCTGGCCCTGTCGGGCGCGGCGTTAACCCCGCACGAGCTGGCCCGTGCGCTGGCGGGCGGCTGCGCCATGGTGCCGACCGTCGTCATCGTCTCGGGGTGTTATACGGGCGCCTTTGCCGCCGGCAGCATGCGCCGACCGAACCGCATCATTCTGACGGCGGCGCGGGCCGATCTTCCCTCCTTCGGGTGCCAGGCCGGCCGGACCTATACCTTTTTCGACCAGTGCCTGCTGCAGGCCTTGCCGGATTCGCTGTCCTGGCGCGGCGCCTTCGCGCGCACGAGCCGTTGCGTGCGCATGATGGAAGATCGCCTGCGGACCGCGCGATCCGAGCCGCAGGCTTATTTCGGCGCCGCCGTCAAGAGGCTCTCGCTCGGATTTTGACGGCGTCAATGGGAAACGACGACCCGCACGTCCCCCTGCCGGCGAGTGACGTTGACCGCGACCTCGCTGCCGTAGCGGCGCAACAATATGTCGGCGACGCCGTTCTTGAGCCGCAACCCGCGCAAATGCAACTCGTCGAGAAAGTCGGGCAGCACCGGTCGCTCGAAGCGGATCTCCGCGGCGCCCTGTTGGAAGTCGAGGCCAAGACTGGCCTGCACCAGGGCAAAAATCGTCGCGCTCGCCCAGGCCTGCGGCGCGCAGGCCACCGGGTAGAGGGTCGGGGCGATCAGGCGCCGCCACGCAAAACCGCAGAACAGCTCCGGCAATCGCCGCAGATCCATATACCCCGCCGCCTCGAACAGACCCTTGAAGATCTTGAGCACGCCCGCCTTATGGCCGTAGCGGGCAAGGCCGAGCGCGATCAGGGCATTGTCGTGCGGCCATACCGAGCCATTGTGATAGGACATCGGATTGTAGCGCGGCGCCGATACCGCGACCGTGCGCACCCCCCACCCCGAGAAGGCGCCCATGCCGAGCAGGGTCGCGGCGACGCGCGCGGCCCGCACCGGATGGGCGATGCCGGTCAGCAGGGCGTGGCCGGCGTTCGACGAAATGACCCGGCACGGCCGCTTATTGCCGTCGAGCGCCATCGCGTAGATCGAGAGGTCGTCGCACCAGAACGCCTTCTCGAACCGCTCGCGCAGCGCCTCGGCCTCTGTCGACAGGGTTGCCGCCGTCTCCGCCTCGCCAAGAGCCGCGGCGAGGCGAGCGGCGTGCCGCTTGGCGGCGTAGACGTAGCTTTGTACCTCACACAACGCGATCGGGCCTTCGGCGAGACGGCCGTCCTCGTGAAAGATCGCATCATGCGAATCTTTCCAGCCCTGGTTGACGAGGCCGGCGGAGCTTTTGCGGATGTATTCGACAAAACCGTCGCCGTCGGGATCGCCATAGGTGTCGATCCACCGAAGCGCCGCCTGCGCATGCGGCCACAGCCTGCGAACCGTCTCGAGATCGCCGGTGCGCTTCCAGTACTCGCCGAGCAACAGCACAAACAGCGGCGTCGCATCGACGCTGCCGTAATAGCGCGCAAACGGAACCTCGCCCAACCGCGCCATTTCGCCGTCGCGCATCTCGTGCAGAATCTTGCCCGGTTCGGCGTCGCGCTCGCAATCGTATTCGGTCGCCTGGGTCGCGGCGAGAAAGTGCAGTACGCCCCGGGCGATTGCCGGATCGAGCCACAATGTCATCAGCGCCGTGATGATCCCGTCGCGGCCAAAGGGCGTGCTGAACCACGGGATCCCGGCGAAAGGGTAGGGCCCGTGCTCGGTGTCGGTAAGCAGCATGTAGAGGTCGGCGACGGCCCGGCGCGCCATCTCATTGAACAGCGAGTTCGAGCTGGCGATGCTGGCCGCCCGTCCGCTCGATCGTCGCAGCGAACGCCGGGCGGTGCGCAGCGAGCTGTAGTACTGGCGCCCGACCGCCTCCGCCGACCCGCCGTCGTCGCAGGCGATGCGCACCGCCAGCCGCACGCCTTCCCCCGGCGCCAGCGAGAGATCGAACGCCGCCATGGTCGTATCGAGGCGGCTCGGCGCCGGCTCAAAGGCGATCGTGGTGACGCGCTCGATCCCGTCCAGCCCCAAATAGCGCAGCGCCACCGCTTCCCCCGAACGGCGTTCCGCGCGGAACTGACCGCGCCGCGCGCGCCGCGCGCCGCGCACCTCGAAGAGGTCGGCGAAATCCGCCGCGAAATACAGCGACAGCGTGACGACGTGCGGCCGCAAATCGAAATTGCGCACCAACAGGCGCTCATAGCACGCGCCGTCCCAGATGAATTTGAGCCGGCTGATGTGGATCCGCTCGCCGTGCAAGACCACCCGGTCGTGCGACATCAGGTCGGGGTTGGCAAGATCGACGCTCAGCGCCGCATTGTCTTCCTGAAGGTTCGAACTCAACAGCAGCGGCGCGACCCCGTTAAGGCGCAGCTCGAGCCGCGACAGATAGCGCGTGTCGCGGTGATAGAGTCCGTCCGAGCTGCTATAGGCGGCGATGATGTCGCCGTGCCGGTCGAAGACGGCGAAGGTATGGCCATGCTTCAGCGTGCGCGGCCGTCGTTCCTGGAACGAGGCGCTCGATTCGACGCGAAACCGCTCGGCATCGATCTCTTCTGGCCGCGTCGCTGAGAGCACGATCCGATATCCCGGTCAGGCGGCGGTCCGTACGATCTCGTCTGCCGCCCGAGCGCCGATGTCGGTCAGAGCGGCGCCGTAGCCGAGCTGGCGGCGATAAAGCGCGACATAGTCGCGCGCCATCCGTTCCACCGCAAAGCGTTCCTCAAAGCGCCGCCGCACCGCCCCGCGGTCAAGCTTTCTGGCGAGCGATACCGCGGCAACGGCTTCTTCGATCGTATCGACGACGAAGCCGGTGACGCCGTGGTCGACGACCTCAGGTACCGAGCCGCGTCGGAAAGCGATCACCGGGGTGCCGTTCGCCATCGCCTCGATCATCGCCAGCCCGAAGGGCTCCGGCCAATCGATCGGGAACAGCAAAGCCATCGCATCTCCGAGAAAGGCTCCTTTTTCATTCTCGCCGATCTCGCCCAGAAACTCGATCTGCGGATCCTTCAACAGGGGCTTGATGCGCGAGTTGTAATAGGCCTGATCCATCTTGTCGACCTTTGCCGCGATCGCCAGCGGCACGCCGGCGCGGCGGGCGATCTCGATCGCCCAGTCCGGCCGTTTTTCCGGGGCGATGCGGCCGATAAAGGCGAGATAACCGCCGTCGCCGGAACCCGGTGCGTAAAGGTCGAGCGGCAGGCCGTGATAGACCGTTCCGCGCCAGTTCGCCCAGCTCACCGGCTGCCGCTGCGAATCGGAAATCGATACCAGCGGCATCGTCGGGAATTCGCGGAACAGCGCGGAAACATGCGGCAGATCGAGACGGCCATGGGCAGTCGTCAGCGTGGCGCCGGCGCGCCCCAGAAACAGCGGGAAATGCAGATAATCAATATGAAAATGAAGAATGTCGAACTCCTCCGCCCGCCGCGCCACCTGGTTCAGCATGATCAAGTGATATGCCAGCGGATCCTGGCACTCGGGATCAAGCCGCAGCGCCCGAGGACAGGGGGCGCATAATTCGGCGGCGGTGCGCGAATCGCCGCTCGCGAACAGCGTTACCTCGTGCCCCTGACGAACTAACTCTTCGGTCAGATATGACACAACGCGCTCCGTACCTCCGTATAGTTGTGGCGGACAACTTTCATACAACGGTGCAATTTGTGCAATCTTCATTTGTTCAATTCCCTCTATGACTGACCGGCGTTTTGGGAGTCACCGGGATATGGGCAAAGAATGCCTATCCTGCTCTATTTCCCACAACAAAGCCGGCACTGATAAACCGAGGAGATCTTGACCGAGTTCCCGGCGGTCGGCGGCGGGACGCCGCCGACCGGGCCGCTTCAGCCGCTCGCAATCGGTATGCGTTTCGAGCGCTCGATCGCCTGCGGCGCTTTCGGCAGGGTGACCGTCAGCACGCCGTTCTTGAACGTGGCGCTGACCTTGTCGCGGTCGACTTCAACCTCGAGCGGAATGCGCCGCTCGAAACGGCCGTATCGCCGTTCGCTGAAATGGCGGTCCTTATCGTCGATCGCGCTCTTCTTTTCACCGCGCAAGGTCAGCACGCCGTCGCTCAACAGCACCTCGACGTCATTTTGATCAAGGCCCGGCAGCTCGGCCGTGACGGTGAGCGCATCGCCGCTTTCGGCGACTTCGACATGCGGCCACACGCTCTGGCGGCCAAAGCCGAAATCGCCGGCGACATCGTCAAAGTCCCGCCAGAAATCGTCGAACAGCCGATTTATTTCGCGGTGCAGTGCCGCAAAGGGATCCAGCTGCCGCGATACCGGCGAGCGCCCGCGGCCCCACGAGATCAGATCACGCACAGCCATGGTCGTCCTCCGTTGTTCTCTATTTGTTCGTTCCGTGGCCAACCGCCATACGCCGCGCCCGTCGCGATTGACGGCGCCGGCGTAGCTCCGGGCGGAAGCCGCCGTCAGGCGGCCCGCTTCTCGAGCGCTGCGGTTGTGCCGGTGTCGATCGGGATTTTGCGCGGCCGCATCGCCTCGGGCACTTCGCGCACGAGGTCGATCTTCAGGATGCCGTCATTGAGGCTTGCTCCGACGACCCTGATGAACTCGGCCAGATGGAAGCGGCGCTCGAAGGCGCCGACCGGGATCCCCCGATACAGATACTGGCCGCTCCCGTCGCCCGGCTTGTTGCCGGAAACAATCAGCAGATTCTGCTCGACCGAGACCGAGAGCGACTCCGGGGTGAAACCGGCGACCGCGAGCTCCAGGGAGTAGGAGTCCTCCCCCGTCATTTTAATGTTATAAGGGGGATACCCGCTGTCGCTTTCCGGTGCGCGCAGTACCTCTTCCAGCAGTTCCAACATCCGATCGAAACCGATCGTAGAGCGCGCAACAGGGGCGAGATCAAGGTTCCTCATAGCCACATCCTCCTGCGAGCAATATGGATACAAGGCGGCGCCGGGCACCCGCCGGCGCCCGTTCCGCCGGACCCCAATCGGGCATCCGGCAATCTGAGATTTAGGTCGACCGCGGCCTTGTTCAAGCCCTGCTTGTGCCCGCACAGGCCCTTATCAGCATCCGGAAATGCAATCCGACGACGCCTTCGGAATGGTTTTTCGGCGCTCGCTTTCATAGCGTATCGACCATGATATCGCGTATTGATTGTAAATCCCAAAGCGCTTGAAGACCGCTCGGACTCCTCCCAGATCGAGGCTGGTGCCGATTGGCAACAGGCCGGGACCCCGGGCCGCCGGGCGCTTCGTCCGGGAGGGAAAAGCGCCATTCGGCGCCGCACGGGTCGATGATCAGAGGAGGTCCTTCCATGCCGCTTCTTGGATTTGCTCCGTATGGGTTCGACCCTTTTGCCGAGCTGCGGCGCATGCAGAGCGAGATGAACCGGATCTTTTCCGGGCTCGGCGCCGCCGTGACGCGGGAATTTCCTCCAGTCAATCTGTGGCTTGGCGACAACAGCGTTCTCATTACCGCCGAACTGCCGGGCGTCGGACGCGACGACATATCGATCACCCTGCTCGAGGATGTCCTCACTCTGGAGGGCGAGCGCCGCCCGCGGCAGGAGGGAGAAGTGCGATGGCATCGCCGCGAGCGCAGCTATGGCAGCTTCTCGCGCACGATCCAGCTCCCCTTCCGGGTTGATCCCGACAGCGTCCAGGCCCGTTTCGACAACGGCATTCTCGAAATCGAACTGCAGCGCCCGCCCGAAGATCGGCCGAAAAAGATAGAAATCCGTGCAGTGTAAGGAGGATCACGATGGCTCAGGAAGCCAGAACCGCCGCCCAATATCCGCCGGAAAGGCCCGATTCCGGCGAGCGCATGACGGCGCGTCCGACCTATCTGCCGCCGACCGACATCTATGAAACTCCCGAGGACATCGTCGTGCTTGCCGAGATGCCGGGGGTGGCACCCGAGGATGTCGATATCACGCTGGAGCGCCGGATATTGACGATCCGCGGACGCGCGGCCGAGCGCCAACGCCCGGGCTATCAGCAGATCCATGCCGAATACTCCGCCGGCGATTACGAGCGGGTCTTCACCCTGTCCGAGGATATCGACCGGGAGCGGATCTCGGCCACGCACAAGGACGGGGTGCTCCATCTCGTTCTTCCCAAGGCCGAGAGCGCGAAGGCGCGAAAGATCGCGCTGAAGGCCGGCTGAGGCGCGGGTAATGCCGCCGGGATCGCCCCGCGGGGCGGGCGGCAGGGAAGAAAAAGCGGTCCGCGTCCACCGCCGGCGGACCCATAGGGCGGGCCTGGTGCCCGCCCTATTGCTGCTGGCGGCACCGATGACGCCTGTCGGGAACGCGCCATCCTGGCGCGGGATTTATTGGGGCGAAAAGACGGCCGCATTGCTGCGGCATTTCGGCAATCGCGCCGTGAAGCTGCCGCGGCCGATCGATTTCGGCGACAGCTATGCCGAGGTGGCGCTGCCCGATGCGGTGATCGGGGGATATCCCGTCGTCACCTTTTTCCAGATGGATAAGCGCTCGCACGGGCTAAAGCGCATTCAGAGCGAATGGCCGCGTCATACCGTGAGCCCGCCCGCCTTTCGCGCCCTGCTCAGGGCGCTGACCGCCGCCTACGGGCCGCCGGACGCGATTTGCGCCATCCGGCCGGCGCCGACAAACGGCTTCCAGGCGGGGGCGGAGGCATTGTGGCGGCGGCGAGGCGATTCGATCCGGGCAATCTTTCGCGACACGACGATCGAGGCCTTCGCAGGCTGTCTTGACGGCATGACGGCGCCGTGCGGATTGGTCGGGCAGCTGCTGCTGCGCATCAGCCCGGCCGGCGCCGGCGCCGCGCGCTGCCCGCAGGCGCTCCCTCCGGCCCGTTAGGCAGCAGCCGGATTCGTCGGCGGGATCCCGCTGTCCTTCGCCGGCGATGCGATGCCAAATGTGATGCGGGTCATTGGCCTTGCTCTTCCCTTTGGCCTATGCTGAACGAAGCAGGATTGGCCAGGAGGAAGGGGCGCAAGGATGGCGACGGATCGGGCGGCGCCGACCGCTCCGGCGCTCGATCTGCGACTGCCGGTCTGCCGCTCCTATGCCGGCGCGGCCTGCGCCGCGGTTTGCGCGATCACCGTCCTGCGACTGGTCTGGCTCGCCGTCCAGCCGGCCGGGCTTTATCCCGACGAGGCCCAATACTGGTTTTGGGCGCAGCACCCGGCGCTCGGCTATTACTCAAAGCCGCCGCTTGTCGCCTGGCTGATCGCGCTGACGACCGCCGTTTTCGGCAATGGCGAATTCGCCGTGCGGTTGTCGGCGCCGCTGCTCCATGCCGGCGCCGCCTTGCTCGTCTACGCCGTTGCCGCGCGGCTCTATGACGGGCAGACCGGGTTCTGGTCGGCGCTTGCCTATGCGAGCCTGCCCGGGGTCTCGGCTTCGGCTTTTATCATCTCGACCGATGCGCCGCTGCTGCTGCTGTGGAGTGCCGCGCTCTATGCCTTCATTCGCGCCCGCGAGAACGGCGGGCGCCGGTGGTGGCTGCTGGTCGCGCTCGCCGTCGGGCTCGGCCTGCTGGCCAAATACGCGATGGCCTACTGGGTGCTGTCGGCGCTCGCCTTCGTCCTTTCGGACCGCGCCGAGCGGCGACATTTGGGGCCGCTGCTGGTCGCGCTCGGGCTTGCCTTTGCGATCTATTCGCCGAACCTGGTATGGAACTGGCAGCACGGCTTTGTCAGCTATCGGCACACCGAGGACAATGCCGATCTCGCACAACCGCTGTTTCATCTTCACCAGCTCGTCGATTTCGCCGCCTCGCAATTCGCCGTGTTCGGCCCGCTGTTCTTTGCCGTATTGCTGATGCTGCCGGCCGTCCCGCGGTTTCTCGCCGAGCCGCGCGCGCGTCTGCTCGCCGGCTTTGCCGCGCCGACCTTGGTGATGATGCTGGTGCTGAGCTTCCTGTCGCGCGCCCATGCCAATTGGGCGGCGCCGGCCTATGTTTCGGCGACGGTTCTGGTGGTGCGCTGGCTGTTCGCAAGCGGCCGGCGGCGGCTCGTTCCGCTGTCGGTGGCGTTGCACCTGCTGGCGGCGCTGTGCGCCTTTGTCGCGCCCGCAGCCTTTGCCGCCCTCGGCTGGCCGCTGCCGGCAAAATACGACGCGCTGCACCGGCTGCGCGGCTGGCGCACGCTTGGCCGCCAGGTCGGCGCGGTCCTCGCGCGCTATCCGGGCTTCCATCTGCTCGCCGACGACCGCGAGCTGATCGCCGCGCTCGTCTATTACGTGCGGCCGCACCCATTCACCGCGGCAAAATGGGATATTTCGCCTTTCGTCACAGACCAGTGGGATTTGCGCAACCCCCTTTCGAAGTATCGAGGCGACGACTTCCTTCTGGTCTCAGAACATCATCTCGTCGCCGAGATGCGGCCAAGCTTTGCCGCAATCACGCGCCTCGGCACGCTCGTCATCCCGGTCGCGCCCGGGGACGAGCGTCGCTATACGCTCTATCTTGCCCGCGATTTCAAGGGCTATCGGCGATAAGCGGGCGGCCGCACAACGCCCGGCTGTCGCCGTAGCGCAACGAGGTTACGACGGTGCCGCCGTCCAGCCGCGGCAACGTATACAGGCGGTCCTTCTGCTCCCGCCCGGCCAGATGCATGATGCCGATCACCTCGTGCGGAGCATAGGGCTCGACGAACAGCCCCCGCGCCGCATCGAAGGCCGGTACCGCATCGCCCGGCATCCAGTTGCAATAGGCCGGCAGGAAATTGACCGGCAGGCGCTCGGCGAAGATCACATAATTGAGCGCCACCTGCTCGACGAAAAAGAAACGGGTGCGGCGCAGCACGCGCGTCATCACGCGCGCCCAGGCCTCCCAGTGCGGCGCGTCGCGGTGCAGGGCGAAGACGCCGCAATTGACCATCGGATTGCGCCCGAGCCGGTCGGCCACGCGCCAGCCGAAGGCCTTGCGATAATTCTTCCAGGCAAGGGTGCGGCCGAACAGTTTCGGCCGCTTGTAATGGCGCTTGTAGGCGCGATCGATCTCGGGCGTGATCGCCAGCTTGTCGTGCCCGGCCGCATCCACATAGAGTTCGATTACCCGCCAATCCTGCAGCCAGGCATCGGCGTCGATCCACAGATAGGTCTCGTAACCCGGGAAATGCCGGCGCAGGAACGGCCGCGCCACTTGCGCCTTTCGCGCCTCGGGCAGAGCGTCCCGGCCAGGAAAATCGACATCCCAGCCGGGTTGCACGAGATGATCGACATGCGGGCCGAGCCACTCCCGCTGCACCGGATCGAGCCCGAGATCGAGGATCCCGATCGCTACCCGGCGGCGCTGCGCCCGGATCGACAAAACCGTGTCGCACAGCAGCGCGAAATAGCTGCGATCGGCCGCACTCGCGATCAGCAGACGGTCCGGGCTCACGGCACCAGGCGATAGCCGCCGGGCGCGGTCACCAGGATCTCGGCCCGCCCCGGATCACGCTCGATCTTCCGGCGCAGCCGATAGATATGGGTTTCGAGCGTGTGGGTGGTAACACCGGCCCGATAACCCCAGACCTCGCCGAGCAGGATCTCGCGTCCGGTCACCCGGTCGCCGGCGCGATAGAGATAGGCGAGGATCGCCGCCTCTTTTTCGGTCAGGCGCACCTCTCTGCCGGTGCTGGGATCGATCAGGAGCTTGGCGCCGGGCCGGAAGGTGTAGGGCCCGATCGTCGCCGTGGCGCGGCGATCCGGCTCCAGGCAGGCGCGCAACCGCGCCACCAGCTCGCCGATGCGCAGCGGCTTGGCAAGCTGTTCGTCAGCTTCGCCGGCGGCGACGGTGCGCGCGGCGGCGGGTCCGGTCAGCAGCAGGATCGGCGCGGCGCCCGCGGCGGCGCGGATCCGCCGCACGAGTTCCCCTCCCTCTCCGCCGGCAATGTCGAGATCGACGACAAAGGCATCAAAGCGATGGGTGCCGGCCAGTTCCAGCACGCGCGGCCCGGCCTCGCATTCGCAACAGGCGAACTCGCCGTCCCGTTCAAGCTGTTCGACCAGCGAGCGGCGCAATACGGCATCCGCACCGACGATCAATATTCTGCGGCCAACGGTCATGGTTCCTGTCACCGGGGCGGGCGTGCGCACCCGCGGCGCCACATCCGGCGATTGTGCGCAAAATCCGCTCGTCTCATCCCCATCGATGCGCCGACGATAGTTTTGCTCGCTCGGCTCTTGCCATACCATATGATTGGCAGTGGCAAGGAGACAGACGTGGCGAAACCCAACACCGTTCCGACGGCATCGCGCGGCGAGGCGGCGAATGTGCGGGCGGATTCCGGCCGCGCCCTCGGCGCTGCGATCATGGCGCTGCGCCGGGGCGAACCGGTCCTGATCCGGGAGCAAGAAACGGGGGTTCTCGCCCTCGCCGCCGAGCTTGCGAGCGAGGACAGCCTGTGCCGGCTGCGTGAGATCGCGGCCGGGCCGGCGCGCGTCGTGCTGACCCGCCGCCGCGCCGTCGCGTTGGGCCTGGCCTCGCGCTCGGAATTGTCGGGCGCCCTGATGATCCCGGTTGCCCCGGATCTGCCGGCTGCGGTCATCCGCAACCTTGCCGATCCCGCCGCCTCGCTCGGCGCCGAACCGCCGGGGCTCGGGCCGCGGCCGGCGGTCGCCGAAGGCGCGGCCTTTGCCGCGGTGGTTCTGGCCAAGCTTGCCGCCCTTCTGCCCGCCGCCCTGATCGTGCGCCTGGGAATGGCGGAGACCGCGCTCGCCGGGCGCCGCAGCGACCTCGCCGCGATCGACGCCGCCGCGATTTTTCGCCGCAACGCGGCCAGCGCCGAGCTCGAACGGGTCGCCGAGGCGCGCGTGCCGCTCGCCGATGCCGAGAACGCCCGACTGATCGCGTTCCGACCGCGCGATGGCGGCAGCGAGCATCTCGCGATCCTGATCGGCATGCCCGATCCGGCGGCGCCGGTATTGGTGCGGCTGCACTCGGAATGCTTTACCGGCGATCTGCTCGCCAGCTTGCGCTGCGACTGCGGCGACCAATTGCGCGGCGCGATCGCGGCGATCGCGCGGGCCGGCGGCGGCGTGCTGCTCTACCTCGCCCAGGAGGGCCGCGGCATCGGGCTTGTCAACAAACTGCGCGCCTATCGGCTGCAGGATGCCGGTTTCGACACTTTCGATGCCAACGAGCAGCTCGGTTTCGACGCCGATGAGCGCGTCTATCTGCCGGCGGCGGAAATGCTGCGCCAGTTGGGTTTCGGCACGGTGCGCCTGCTCACCAACAATCCGGAAAAAGTGGCGGCGCTCGAGCGCTACGGCATCCGCGTCGTCGAGCGGGTGCCGCACGTCTTTCCCGCCAACGGCCACAACGAGCGCTACCTGCGCACCAAGGCGACCAAGAGCGGGCATTTTCTCTAGGGGCGGGCGTGGATCTCGTCGTCGACGGCCGCGGCAGGGCCGTTTGGGCCGGCCGGCGGATGCGTTGCGCGCTTGGCCGCGCCGGCATCGTCCCGGCCCGTGACAAGCGCGAGGGCGACGGCGCGACGCCGGCGGGATGCTGGCCGATGCGCGCGGTTCTGTTCCGCGCCGATCGGCTCGGCGAAATCGTCACGCCGCTTGCTGCCCGCGCGCTTTCTCCCGACGACGGCTGGTGCGACGATCCCGCCGATCCCGAATACAATCGCCCGGTCCGTCTGCCCTATCGGGCGCATTGCGAGCGCCTGTGGCGCGCGGATCATGTCTATGACGTGATCGTCCCGTTGGGCTACAACGACGATCCGGCGATCCCCGGGCGCGGCAGCGCGATCTTTCTGCATGTCGCCCGCCCCCGCTTCGCGCCGACCGCCGGCTGCATCGCCCTCGCGCCGGCCGATCTGCTCGCCCTATTGCGCGAAGCCCTGCCCGGTTCGGCCGTGCGCGTGCTGGCGGGTTAGCGGGCGCTCCCGCCTCCAGGCGGCGATACCGGAAGGGGTGTCAGCGCGGCGACGCCGGGCTTTCGCGGGCGCCAAAAATCGCCGTGCCGATGCGCACATGCGTTGCGCCGAAGCGGATCGCAGTCTCGTAATCGGCGCTCATCCCCATGCTGAGCAGTTTGAGGTCGTTGCGCCGCGCGATTTCGCGCAACAACGCGAAATGCAGCGCCGGTTCCTCGGCGAGCGGCGGCACGCACATCAGGCCGACGATCGGCAGGCCGAGCCGGTCTCGGCAATCGCTGATGAAGCGATCGGCTTCGGCCGGCAGGACGCCGGATTTTTGCGGCTCCTCGCCGGTATTGACCTCGATGAAGCAGGGCGGGCGGCGGCCGGTCTTCTCGATCTCGCGGGCAAGCGCCTCGGCCAGGCGCGGGCGGTCGACGGTTTCGATGACATCGCACAGCGCAACCGCGTCGCGCACCTTGTTGGTTTGCAGCGGCCCGATCAGATGCAGGACGAGATCGGGAAATTCCTCCCGCAGTGCCGGGTACTTCGCCTGCGCTTCCTGCACCCGGTTCTCGCCGAAGACGCGCTGGCCGGCGCGCAGAGCCTCGCGCACCGCCGCGGCGGGATGGGTCTTGCTGACGGCGACCAGCTCGACGCTGTCCGGCGGCCGGCCGGCCTCCTTGGCGGCGGCGGCGATCCGCGCCCGGACGGCGGCCAGATTGGCTTTGATGACCCCTTCCATAGCGGTCCCATTCCTGGCACAAGCTTTTCCCGGGGCGGCGGCTTCCGGAGGCCGCCGCCGCGGGGCCGTTCCATGTCTATCGCCTATTACCGTCTGCCGTCGACCTTGCTCGCAAGCCTTTCGTTGCTGCTTGCCGCCTGTGCTCACGAGCCGAGCCAGGAGGCGGCGCTGTCCAGCCCACAAAAACCGGTCGCCCACAAAGCGACGGGGATCGATACCGATGCGACGATCTGGACCCTGCTCGGTCTCGCGAAGAAGCGGCCGCCGCCGGCCTCCGGGCCTCGCCTTGGCAGCACTGTCAGCCCGGTGCTGTGGCAGGCGGCGCATGACACGCTCGACTTCGTCCCGATCGCCTCCGAGGATCCGCTGACCGGCGTGCTGGCGACCGAGTGGTATTCGCCGAAGGACAAGCCGGACGAGCGCTTCAAGATCGCCGTTTATGTGCTGTCGCGGGCGTTGCAGTCGTCCTCGCTCGCCGTCCGGGTGCAGCGCCAGACGAAATCGCCGGAGGGCGGCTGGGTCGATGCGCCGGTCGGCCGAAAAATCGACGTCGAACTTGAAAACGCAATCCTCGACCGGGCGCGCCAGATTTGGCATGCCCATATTGTCCGGGAATTGTGAGCGGGCCGTCCGAAAAGCTTGTGAATGGAATAACGATGGCGCAATACAATTTCAGAGAAGTTGAAGAGAAATGGCAGCGCATATGGCGCGAACGCCGGATCTTTGAAGCTTCCGAGTCGGCGATGCGACCGAAATACTATGTACTTGAAATGTTTCCATACCCCTCCGGCAAGCTGCATGTCGGTCATGTCCGCAACTACACGATGGGCGATCTAGTCGCCCGTTATCGCCGAGCGCGCGGCTACAACGTGCTGCATCCGATGGGCTGGGATGCTTTCGGCCTGCCGGCCGAGAACGCGGCGATGGCCGAAAACACCCATCCGGCGCAATGGACCTACAACAATATCAAAACGATGCGGGCGCAGCTCCAGCGCATGGGCTTCGCCTATGACTGGTCGCGCGAGATCGCGACCTGCCATCCCGATTATTACCGGCACGAGCAGAAGATGTTTCTCGACTTCCTGGCGGCGGGCCTCGCCTATCGCAAGGAAGCGTGGGTCAATTGGGATCCGGTCGAGCAGACCGTTCTCGCCAACGAGCAGGTCATCGACGGGCGCGGCTGGCGCTCCGGCGCGCCCGTCGAGAAGCGGCTGCTGTCGCAATGGTTCCTGCGCATCACCGCCTTCGCCGAGGAGTTGCTGCAGGCGCTGCGCGGGCTCGAACGGTGGCCCGAGCGCGTCAGGGTCATGCAGGAGAACTGGATCGGCCGTTCGGAAGGGGCGCGCGTTCTGTTCGACATTGCCGGCACCGACGAACAGGTCGAGGTTTTCACGACCCGGCAGGACACGCTTTTCGGCGCCTCGTTCCTGGCGCTGTCGCCGAACCACCCGCTCGCGCTGCGGCTCGCCGAACGCGATCCGGGGCTGGCCGCCTTCATCGCCGAATGCAACCGGCTCGGCACCAGCGAGGCGGTCATCGAGGCCGCCGAGAAGCGCGGCTATCGCACCGGCCTTGAGGCCGTTCATCCGTTCGACCCGCAGCGGCGCGTGCCGGTCTATGTCGCCAATTTCGTGCTGATGGAATACGGTACCGGGGCGATTTTCGGTTGCCCGGCGCATGATCAGCGCGACCTCGAATTCGCCCGCAAATACGGCCTGCCGGTGATCCCGGTGGTGTTGCCGCCGGGCGCCGATCCGAAGCGCTTTACGATCGGCGAACTCGCCTATGTCGAGGATGGCACGCTCTACAATTCCGCTTTTCTCGACGGGCTTTCGGTGGCCGAGGCAAAGCGCGCGGCGGTCGAGCGGATCGAGGCGCTGGGCCGCGGCGCGCGCACGGTCGCCTACCGCCTGCGCGACTGGGGCATCTCGCGCCAGCGCTATTGGGGCTGTCCCATCCCGGTCATCCATTGTCGGGAATGCGGCATCGTGCCGGTGCCGGAACGGGAGCTGCCGGTCAAATTACCCGAGGATGTCAGCTTCGCGCGGCCGGGCAACCCGCTCGACCATCACCCGAGCTGGAAACATGTCCGCTGTCCGCGCTGCGCCGCTGCCGCCGAGCGCGAGACCGATACGCTCGACACCTTTTTTGAATCTTCGTGGTATTTCCTGCGCTTCTGTTCGCCGCGCGCGTCCGTCGCCTTTACCCGCGAGGCGGTCCGGTACTGGATGCCGGTCGACCAGTATATCGGCGGGGTCGAGCATGCCGTCCTGCACCTGCTCTATTCCCGCTTCTTTACCCGCGCCCTTAAGCGCTGCGGCTATCTTGATCTCGACGAGCCGTTCGCGGGCCTGTTCACGCAGGGCATGGTTTGCCATCAGACCTACAGGAGCGAAAGCGGCGAATGGCTCTATCCCGATGAGGTCGTCAGCGATGCGGCGGGCCGGCTCGTCGATCGGCAGGGGCGGGCGGTGGTCGCCGGCCGGCTCGAAAAGATGAGCAAGTCGAAAAAGAACGTCGTCAGCCTCGATGCCATCGTGGAGACCTACGGCGCCGATACGGCGCGGCTGTACCTGCTCTCGGACAGCCCGCCCGAGCGCGACCTCGAATGGACCGCCGCCGGGATCGAAGGGATCTGGCGCTACGTCAATCGCGTCTGGCGGATGGTGGACGAGCCGGCCCGTCCGCTGCCGCCGCCGGGCACGCCGCTGCCGGCCAAGCTGTCTCCCGAGGTCGCCGCGGTGCGCCGCACGATCCATAAGACGATCGCGATGGTGACCGACGATCTCGACAAGTTTCGCTTCAATCGCGCCGTCGCGCGCATCCGCGAGCTGACCAACGCGCTTGAGGAGTTGCAGCCGGGCATGCCGGAGCGGGACGAGGGGGCCGGGCCGGTCTTGCGTGAGGGGCTCGAAAGGCTGGCGCAATTGCTCGGGCCAATGATGCCGCACCTGGCCGAAGAAATGTGGGAACGGCTCGGCGGCAAAGGCCTGCTGGCCGAGCAGCCATGGCCCGAGGCCGACCCCGAGCTCGCCCGCGATGAACAGGTGACGATCGCGGTCCAGGTCAACGGCAAATTGCGCGCAACCCTCGAAGTGCCGCGCGACGCCGGGCGCGAGATGGTCGCAAGCGCCGCATTGGCGTTGCCGCAAGTGGTGCGCTGGCTTGGCGGCAGGCCGCCGAAGAAGGTCATTGTCGTGCCGAACCGGATCGTCAATCTGGTCGCGTGATCGCGCCGCCGAAGCCGCAGGCAGCTCTTGCCCCCGTGCGCGGCGGCAGGGCAGGATGCCGCGCCGCGGGCGCTTTGCTGTGCCGGCGGTGACGGGGAGCGGAAGATGATGGTGTGGCGCCGCGCCGCCCTGGTGATCGTTGCCCTCCTGCCGCTTGCCCTGGCCGGCTGCGGGTGGCATCCGCTCTATGCCGATCCGCAAACCGGGCCGGTCGATGCCGCGCTGAGAGCGATCCGCGTCGAGCCGATTGCCGAACGGATCGGGCAGCGGCTCGAACTCAAGCTGCGCGACATGCTGAACCCGACCGGCATCCCGACGCCGCAGCGCTATGTGCTGCGCACGAGCCTGGCGATCTTTCGCTCGGATCTCGGCGTTCAGTCGCAAGGTCTGGCGACGCGCGGCAAGCTCGATGTCTATGCGACCTTCTCGTTGGCCGATCTTGCCAGCGGCCGCGTGCTGCTGGTCAATACGGTGCATTCCGCCGACGGTTTCGACATCTTGGCGAACCAGTATGCGAACATCGTTGCCGAAGACGACGCCCGTACCCGCATCGTCGGCGATCTCGCGCGTGAGATCGTGACCCGGCTGAATCTGTTCCTGCAACGCCGGGCCGCCGCCATGCCACAGCGCGGTTGAGGCCGATGCGCATCGCGCCGGCCCGCATCGCCGATTTTCTGCGCCGGCCCGACCCGCAGCTGCGGGCGGTGCTGCTGTACGGCCCCGACCGGGGCCTTGTGCGCGAGCGGGCCGAGCTTCTCGCGCAGCGCGTCTGCCCCGACCTCGCCGATCCGTTCCGCATCGCCGCTGTCGACGGGGCGGCGCTTGTTGCCGATCCGGCCCGGCTTGCCGACGAGGCGGTGCAGCTCTCCTTGACCGGCGGCCGGCGGGTCGTGCGCGTGCGCGAGGCCACGGACCGGCTTGCCGAGCTGTTCGCGGGTTTTCTGAGCGCGCCTCCGGGCGAGGCCCTGATCCTTGTCGAGGCCGGCGAATTGGGGGCGCGCTCGCCCTTGCGCCGCGCCTTCGAAGAAGCCCCCTGCGCCGCCGCGATCGGCTGCTATCCCGATACTGCGCGCGATCTCGCCGCACTCATCCGCGAGAGCCTGGCATCGCATCGCATCACGCTTGATCGCGACGCGCTTTGCTACCTTGTCGAGCATCTGGGCGAGGATCGCCTGTCAACCCGCTCCGAACTGGAAAAGCTGGCGCTTTATGTCGGCGAGGGGGGGCATGTCGAACTGGCCGATGCGCGCGCCGCGATCGGCGACAGCGCGGCGATCGATCTCGACGACGCCATGATGGCCGCGACCGAAGGCGATATGTCCCGCCTCGAGCGGGCCCTCAATCGCTTATTCCAGCAGGGAGCCTCGCCGGTCAGCGTGATCCGCGCGCTGCTGCGCCACCTGCACCGCCTGCACGTGTTGGCGGCCGAGATCGCCGGCGGCGCCTCCCCGGAAGCGGTCTTGCGCGCCGCCCGGCCGCCGATCTTCTTCAAACAGCAGGACAGTTTTCGCCGCCAGCTGGGTCTGTGGAGCGCGGCCCGGTTGCGTCCCGAGCTTGACCGGCTGGCCGCCGCCGAATTCGATATGAAGACCGGCCTCTTTCCGCCCGAAACGATTTGCCGCGCGGCGATGCTGGCGCTGGCGCAGCGGGCGTCCCGGCGGGAGTGACACGCAGAGCAGGAGATGGCGAAAGAGAGGGGATGATGGCCAGCGAAAGCGAGATCGCCTATGCCTCGGCGGCGGCACTGCTCGACCTCTACCGGCGCGGCGCGCTGTCGCCGGTCGAGGCGACCCGAACCCTGCTCGCCCGCCTCGACCGGCTGCAGCCGAGCCTCAACGCCTTTTGTCTTGTCGACCGCGACGGCGCACTCGCGGCGGCGCACGAATCGGAGCGGCGCTGGCAGGCTGGCGCGGCGGTTCGTGCGCTTGAAGGCGTGCCGGTGACGATCAAGGATCTCTTTTTGATGCGCGGCTTTCCGACGCTGCGCGGCTCGCGTCTGATCGATCCTGCGCAGGAGTGGTCGGAAGATGCGCCCGCGGTGGCCCGGCTGCGGGCGGCCGGCGCCGTCATCCTCGGCAAGACGACGACGCCGGAGTTCGGGTGGAAAGCCTTAGGCGACAGCCCGCTGACCGGCATTACGCGCAATCCCTGGGATCTGGCGCGCACGCCGGGCGGCAGCAGCGCCGGCGCCGCCGCCGCCTGCGCGGCCGGAATTGCGCCCCTGCATCTGGGCAGCGACGGCGCCGGTTCGATCCGGATTCCCAGTGCTTTTACCGGCATCTTCGGGTTCAAGCCGAGCTTCGGCCGAGTGCCGCAATACCCGCCCTCGCCGATGGGGTTGCTCTCGCATGCCGGGCCGATGACGCGCCGCGTCGGCGATGCCGCGCTGATGCTGAATGTCCTCGCCGGTCCCGAGCCCCGCGATCCCTACGGCCTGCCGGCGGAGGAGCGGGACTACGCCGCGGGGCTGGAGGCAGGCGTCTGCGGCTGGCGCATCGCCTTCAGTCCCGATCTCGGCTATGTCGCGGTCGACCCCGAGATTGCCGCTGCCGTCGCGGCGGCGGCGCTTCAGTTTGAGGCTCTGGGCGCGCATGTCGAGGAGGTCGGAGCCATCTTCGCCTCGCCGCGCGAGGCGCTGTTGACCCTATGGGCGGCCGGCGCGGCGCGGGCCGTCGCCGCCTATCCGCCCGACAAGCGGGCCTGGCTCGATCCGGGGCTGCAGGCGGTCGTCGCCGAAGGCGAGCGCATCCGTGCCGTCGATTATATCGACGCCGATTTCGCCCGCACCGCGCTCGCCCGGCAGATGGCCGAGTTTCACCAGCGCTATGATCTGTTGCTGACGCCGATGATGCCGGTCCCGGCCTTGCCGGTCGGGCAGGATCTGAACGACCCGACGCGCGAACGCAGCTGGATCGATTGGTCGCCGTTCAGCTATCCGTTCAATATGACGCGCCAGCCCGCCGCCAGCATCCCGTGCGGGCTGACCGGCGCCGGCCTGCCGATCGGGCTGCAGATCGTCGGGCCCCTCTATGCCGACGATCGCGTGCTGCGCGCCGCCCGCGCCTTTGAGACGACGCAACCCGAGCGCCGCCCGCCGCTTGCGTGAGCGAATATCGGCAGGCGCAGGGCGCGATCCCGGCTCGCATTCGCCCGCGACCGGCCCCGGCGTGCTCACACGCTCAGATTGACCGTGACGTTCTTTCGCTGCGTGAAGCTGTCGAGCATTCCCTCCAGGGAGAACTCGCGGCCGATGCCGCTCTGTTTATAGCCGCCATAGGAGTGGCCGGGCGATTGCCCGAGACCCTGATTGACCTGCACCCAGCCGGCCTCGATGGCGTGCGCAGTCCTGAGCGCCCGGCCGATGTCATGCGTCCACACATAGGCGGCAAGGCCGTAATGGGTGTCGTTCGCCATGCGGATCGCCTCCGCCTCGTCCCGCCACGGAATGGCGACCAGCACCGGCCCGAAGATTTCCTCGCGGGCGATCCGCCAGTCATTGGCGACATTGGCGAAGATCGTCGGCAGCGCGAAATAACCCTGCGCCAGGGGGCCGCTCTGCGGCGGCAGCCCGCCCATCACCAGCCGCGCTCCCGGCTGATTGAGCCCGTCCTCGACATAGGAGCGGACCTTTTTGAATTGTTTCTCGTTGATGATCGCGCCGATGTCGGTGGTCTCATCGAGCGGGTCGCCGATCTTCAGCCTCTCGGTCTTTCTCTTGAGGCGATCGAGAAACGAATCGAAGATGTCGGCGTGCAGAAACAAGCGCGAGCCTGCCGTGCAGGACTGGCTCTGGCGGGTAAAACGCATCGCCGCGATGATGCCGTCGACCGCCCACTCCTCATCGGCATCGGGAAAGACGATCGACGGGCTCTTGCCGCCCAGCTCGAGCGAGACCGGTACGATGCGCTCGGCGGCGGCGCGCATGACGAGCTTGCCGACCTCGGTCGAGCCGGTAAAGGAGAGCTTGCGCACGAGCGGGTGCTGGGAGAGCGGAGCGCCGCATTCCTCGCCGAAGCCGGTCAATACGTTGAGAACCCCTTTCGGCAGGAATTGCTGGCAGATCTCGGCCAGCATCAGCACCCCGAGCGGCGCATCCTCGGCGGCTTTGAGGACGAGCGTGTTGCCGGCGCACAGGGCCGGCGCGATCTTGAGCGCCGCCAGCAGCACCGGCGCATTCCACGGAATGATCGCGCCGACGACCCCCAGCGGCTCGCGCCGCGTATAGCTCAACACCTGCTCGCCGAGCGGGATCGTCTCGCCCTTCAGCTCGCCGCCGAGTCCGCCGAAATAGCGAAAGATGTCGGCGGTCAGCCGGGCCTCAGGCCGCGCCTGGGTCCTGAGCGCATTGCCGGTCTCGAGGGCGATCGTGCGCGCCAGCTCCTCGACCCGCGCCTCGGTGGCCTCGGCGATGCCGAGCAACAGACGGCCGCGCTCGCGCGGCGCCACCCGCGCCCAGGCCGGGAAGGCGGCGGCCGCGGCGGCGACGGCGCGGTCGACATCGGCCGCCCGGCCGCGCGGGACCATCGCAATCGCCTCGCGTCGCGCCGGATTTTCGACCGTGAGCGTCTCGCCCGCCACGCTTGCAACCCAATCGCCGTCGATCAGCATCCGCGCCTGCCGCAGGGATGTCTGCGCCTGCTCTGTCGCCTCGGCCACCGCCATCGCATGCCTCCTCTCGCCTCTGGGCGTTCGCCTGCGATATGGTTTGTCCGCGCAAGCCATCAACATCGAGCAGCGGGACAGGGTGGGCTTGCCGCGGTTCTTGCCACTTTCCTGACAACGCGGTAGGAAGGATGCAACCGAAATGGGAGGAAATCTGCGATGTCGAGCACACAGCCCGAAGTCCCGAGCGCGGCAATCGCCCCCGCCGGCATCAATCACCTCGTTCTGAATGTTCGCGATATCGAGGAATCGCACCGGTTCTGGACCGAGATCGTCGGGCTGAAGCAGGTCGCCGAATTGCGTCCGCGACCGGACCGGCCAAACCCGCCGAAAATGCGCTTCTACAGCGCCGATCATAACGGCAAGCTGACGCATCACGACCTCGCGCTCGTCGAGAGCCCGAACATACCGCCGGCCACCGAATGGAAGCTGGCCGGCAGCGGCGTGGCGATCAACCATGTCGCATTGACGATGCCGAGCCGCGAAGCCTGGCTCAAACAACTGGCCTTTCTGCAAAGCCGCGGCATCAAGTTCAACTGGCGGGTCAACCACGGCGTGACGCACAGCGTCTATATCACCGATCCGAACGGTTACGGCGTCGAGTTCCTCTACGAACTGCCGCGCGAGATGTGGGAGAACGATATCCAGAGCGCGATCGACTACCTCCACAATTTGCCGACCGAGGGCCCGGAAGCGCTCGCCGATCCCGAAAGCCCGAGTTTTGGCAAGAAAGAGCAGGTCCCAGCGGAATAAGGTTCGCCCTCTCACCGCTGCGAGGCCGGCATTGCGCCGTCAGCGGGCGCCGTCCGGCGCGAGGACGCCGCGCCGGATCTGGTCGCGCTCGATCGCTTCGAAGAGGGCGCGGAAATTGCCCTCGCCGAACCCTTGATTGCCCTTGCGCTCGATGATCTCGAAAAAGATCGGGCCGATTACCGTCGTGGTGAAGATCTGGAGCAGCAGGCCCTGATCGGGCCCGCCGTCGATCAGGATATGATCGCGCCGCAGGCGCGCGAGATCCTCGCCGTGGCCGGGCAGTCGGCCGTCGATCCCCTCATAATAGCTGTCGGGAACCGGCATGAACGCGATGCCGCGGGCGGCGAGCGCTTCGACCGTCGCATAGATGTCGTTCGTCGCCAGCGCGATGTGCTGGATACCTTCGCCGCGATAGGCTTCGAGGTATTCGGCGATCTGCGATTTGTCGTCGGCGCTTTCGTTGATCGGGATGCGGATCTTGCCGCACGGGCTCACCATGGCCTTCGAGCGCAGCCCGGTCAGCTGTCCCTCGATGTCGAAATAGCGGATCTCGCGGAAATTGAAGAGTCGCTCATAGAACTCGGCCCATTCGCCCATTCGCCCGCGATGCACGTTGTGGGTCAGATGATCGACGACCGTAAGACCGACCCCGCTCGCCGGGGCGGCGGTGAGGGAGGTGAAATCGACATCATAGATCGTGCGCTCGCCGTAGCGATCGACGAGATAGATGAGGCTTCCGCCGATCCCTTCGATGGCCGGAATGTTCAGCTCCATCGGCCCGACCTTGCCGTGCACCGGCCGCGCCCCGAGCGCGATCGCGCGCCGATAGGCCGCGGCGGCATCGGCGACGCGGAAGGCGATCGCGCATACCGAAGGGCCGTGCAAGCGGGCAAAAGCCTGCGCAAAGCTTTCGGGCTCGGCGTTGAGGATGAAATTGATGTCGCCCTGCTGGTAGAGCGTCACGTTTTTCGAACGGTGCCGCGCCGCTGCGACGAAACCCATCCGCTCGAACAGCGCGGCCAGTGCCGAGGGATCGGGCCCGGTATATTCGATGAACTCGAACCCGTCCGTTCCCATCGGGTTCTCCCACAGATCGCGCCTCTGTCGGCTCGCCTGCGCCGTCGCCATTTGCGCCTCCGCCGCACGCCCTCTCAGAGGCGATGTAGGCGCTGCCGGCGTGCGCGCAAGACGATCCGGATACTTGCCTGCCGCCCCGCTTCCGAGGAAGGAGGGAGCGGGAGTGCGGTATGCGGCGGCGCGGTATCGCGCCTAGTGTCCGCTGCCGCGGGCGGTAATCGGCCACAGCGCCTCGACGCGATTGCCGCGGATGCAGACATACCAGTCGTAAAGATTGACGGTCGGGTCGCAATGCCCCGGCAGCAACCGGACCTTGTCGCCGATCCTGAGCCGGTTGGTGGCGGCGGTGATCGCGATCCGACCATGTTCGTCCGAGGCGCGCTCATAAACGGCGGCGGGCTCGTCCCAGACCAAAGGCGGCCCCGAATCGAAGGCAAGCGCCTTCAATCCGGCATCGACAATGGCGCGCTGCTCGTTGGGGCGGCTCATCACCGTCGCCCACACGAACAGACTCGGCCGAAAAGTGCCGACGGGCGCGCCGTCGCGATCGAGATTGCGCCGGTAATCGGCGTCCATGAAGATGTAGGAGCCGCATTGCAATTCGGTATAGACGCCGCTTTCCGCCTCGAACGCAAAGCTGCCGGTGCCGGCCCCGGTCACGACCGGACAGGGAATGCCGCTCTGCTCGAGGAGATCGCGCGTCTGCGCCGCCTTGCGGGCCGCCATATCGATCGCCCGCCGCCGTTCGTCCCACCCTCGCAGGTGCTGGGCCAAGCCGTGATAGGCCTGCAGTCCGGCGAAGGCGAGATGCGGCATTGCGCCGATCTCGCGGGCCAGGGCGAGGGCCGGCGCGCCCGGTTCGACGCCGCAGCGGTTGCTGCCGATGTCGATCTCGACATAGACGGGCAGCGTGACATCGGCCTCGCTCGCCGCCTGTTCGAGGGCCTGCACCTGGCCGCGGTCGTCGACGCACACGGCAACCCGGGCAAGGCGCGCCAGGGCCGCGAGACGCCGCAGCTTCCGGCGGCCGACAATCTCGTTGGTCACCAGCACATCCCTGACGCCGCCGTGAACCATCGCCTCGGCCTCGCCGACTTTCTGGACGCAGACGCCGACGGCGCCGAGCGCGATCTGCTTTAGGGCAATAATCGGGCATTTGTGCGTCTTGGCATGCGGACGCAGCCGCACCGGGCGGCCCGCCACCTCCTGCGGCAGCCGCAATAGATTGGCCTCGAAGGCATCGAGATCGATCAGCAAAGCCGGGGTATCGACCTCATCGAGGCTCATGCCGATCTCGGCGGGCGGTGGCGTGGTCATGGTGTCGTCCTCTCGCGGTGCAGAGCTCTCGCAAGCTTCGCGACGGAACCGCGGAATTGCAATCCGGACCGGCTGCGATTATGCAGCATATGCCGATACCGATCCTACCATCATGCCGCCGTCACGCGCGCGGGCCGGCCGGCGCCAGCCTCCGATGGCCACGAAGAGCCTGATCACGCCGATTGACCGGCCTCGCCGCAGCGCAACGGCCAAGCCTCCTTCCAAGAGGCGCAGCCCTATGCAAGCGGGACGCTTTGAGGATAGAGATTTGTGTTGTTGGCGGGTTCGCCTCGCCGGGTTCACTGTGCAAAAAGCGCACCCGACGGACGCGGCCAATGATCGCAGAGTCCGGGTGCGGCCGGGAAGCTCTTTGACAAGCTTGTTACAACCTGTTTATCTGTTGTTACCGGGAAGGCACTTTGTCAGTCCGGCGTTCTCGGTGAAACGCCAGACCGCTTAAAGCATTCGCTCTCCGGAGACGGGTTTGCGCCATGGCCGATATTCCTGCGATCACGGATCGAAATCTTGAGGCGACGACAAATATTTCTCTCAAACGGGAGCCGGCGTGCTTTGCTTTTCTCTCCGCGCGCTCGATCGCGCCGGCAATGCCGATCGACTCGATCAATCTCGATCTGGCCTCCGCCGATTATTTTCAGGGCCGCGCTTCGCTTTGGGCCACGCTCGAAATCCGCTCTTCGGTCAGCGACGATCGGGCGGTGGCGATCCTCGGCTTTGACGAGACCTTCCTGCGTCCGTTCGCGCGCGCCCTGATCGAGGCGGCGACGAGCCGCGCAGCCTATCGGATGACGATCGTGCAGGAACCGGGAAGGACAAAGCGCTGCCGCGTCGTCGAATATGTGACCGGCGGCGGCAAATCCCTCGATGAATTGATCCTCCAGCCTTTCGACAATGTCGTTCTGATCAGTGCGGCCGGCGCGGAAGAAGGCGACGAAGCCCTGTTTCAATTGCCGAGGACTGACAGCTTTCTGCGCGCCTTTGCCAAAATGGCCTATCTCGCCGATCACACGCTGCGCGATTTGCTCGACGAGATCGAACGGTTCGCCAGAAAGCGCGGGCCCACGACCAGCGATTGAGCAGTCCTGGTCACAGGTCAGGGCGGAGCCGCCTCGGCCAGAAATCCCATCCCCCATCCCGGCAGGACCGGGCTGCCGGCCGCGCCGAGCAAGGCAAAGCCGTGTCCGTCGAGCAGACGGCCGCGCCGCATCAGGCGCTGCGGGAGCGGCGCCGGATCCTTGCCGATATTGAGCACGACAATCAGGCTCTCCGCCGCGCTTGCGCGCCGGAAGGCGAGCAGCGGCGCGGCCACATCGATCGGCTCGATCCGCCCGTGGAGGAGCGCCGGGTGTCGTTTGCGCCAGGCGATGAAGCGGCGCCAGTTGGCGAGATGCGAAGACGGGTCGGCCTGTTGGCGATCGACGGCGAGCGGGTAATGGGCGGCATCGACCGGCAGCCACGGGCGGGCGGCGGTGGTGAAGCCGGCGTGGGGCGCGTCGGCACGCCACGGCAGCGGCGTGCGGCTGCCGTCGCGGCCGCAGAATTCCGGGTAATAGGCAAGCCCGTACGGATCCCGAAGGTCCTCGAAGGCGAGCACCGAATTCGGCAGACCGAGCTCCTCTCCCTGATAGACGCACGCACTGCCGCCCAGCGACAGCAGCAATCCCATCAGCAGCCGTGCGAAAGCGGGATCGCTGATCCCGCGGCCCCAACGGGTTACGACCCGCTCGACATCGTGATTGCTGAAGGACCAGGCGATCCAGCCTGCGGGGTCGAACTGCGCCAGCTGCGCGATTAGCCGCGACAGGTTCTCGCGATCGAATGCGCCGCGCAGCGGCTGCAGGGTGTAGGCCATATGCAGAGCCTCGCGACCGGCCGTGTAATAGGCGATGCGCGCGAGCGCCCCCTCCTGGCTCGACACTTCGGCCAGCGTCACGGTTCCCGGGTAGCGGTCCATAAGCCGGCGAATTTCGCGGATGACCGGCCTTACCTCGGGCTGCATCATGTCGTGGAGATGACGCTGCACGCCGAACAGCTTGGCCGGGAAAAGGGGGCCCTCGAGAGGGCGCGGCGGATTGTCGCGCAACAGCGCGTCGTGCAGAAAAAAGTCGACGGCGTCCAGCCGAAACCCGTCCACCCCCCGTTCGAGCCAAAAGGCTCCGGCCGCCAGCAGCGCGTCGAGCACCGCCGGATTGCGCAGGTTGAGCTTTGGCTGGCTGGCCAGAAAGTGGTGCAGATAATATTGCCGCCGTCGCGGTTCCCATTGCCACGCCGATCCGCCGAAGACCGACAGCCAGTTATTGGGCGGCATGCCGTCCGGTTTCGGATCGGCCCACACATACCAGTCGGAACGTGGACCGTGACGCGCGGAGCGGCTGTCGAGAAACCACGGATGGCGATCGGACGTATGGGCCCAGACTTGGTCGATCAGAACCTTGATGCCGCGGCCGTGCGCCGCCTCGATGATGCGGTCGAAATCGGCAAGCGTGCCGAATACCGGGTCAACGGCGACGTAATCGGAGACGTCATAGCCGAAGTCTCGCATCGGCGAGGCGAAAAACGGCGAAATCCAGATCGCATCGACCCCGAGCGCCGCGACGTAATCGATCTTCTGCAAAATGCCGGCGAGATCACCGACCCCGTCGCCGTTGCTGTCATAGAAGCTGCGCGGATAGATCTGATAAATCACCGCGCCGCGCCACCACTCGGTATCGGTCATAAGGTGCGAGACACTCCGTAGGCGCGGCTCTTTTTGCCATCGGCGGACCCGCCGCTAGGGCCATTCAGGCGACAGGGCGGCAACGCGTCTGCAACGCTGAACCAGAAGGGCAAGGGAGCGCTCGCCCCTTGCCCTTCCAACCGTGCGCGCAGGGTTATTCCCGCGGCGGCATTCCGGGCTGCGGCGGAGCGCCGGCCGGCGGCGAAGCGCCCTGAAGACGCTCGAGCTCCTGCCGATTCAACTGATTGGCTATATTGTCGCTGGCGCTGCCCCGGCGCCGCGCCATGTAACGATGGCGCATGGCCATTCTGTGGTGCATCGCCATCCGGTGATGCATCGGATGGTGTATATAGTGACGCCTTGGGGCCCGCCGGGCATAATGGCGGGGGCGGGCATGATGGATGGCCTTCGCCGATTTCGTGTGATGCGCCTTTGCCGGAGCGGTCGCAGGCGCGGCGGCGGGGGGTGTCGCAGGGGTCGCCATTTCCGAGGGCGCCGTCGTGGGGGCGCTAGGGGCGCTCGGCGCCGGTGGCGGGTTCGAGGGGGCCGGACTGGTCTGCGCCCAGCTTGGCGCGGCGATCGCCAGCACGGCGGCGATTGCGAGCCCATTCAAGAGATGGTTCATGAGATCCTCTGTCGTAGTTCGGGTTTGGCCAAGACTTCGATGGACGCTCTTCTACGCTAGGCAGGCCTTGCAGCCGGGAGACAACCACGACCACGCGGACCGTATTGTTTCCACGACGATGCAGCGATTATACGCATGCTATGACCCAGCCGAAAATGGATGATAGGGCCGATAATCTTTTTCTTCAAGCATCGGTGTCGCAGTCGAGCAGGGCAAAAAAACGACGGCGCGAAGTTCTTGGAGAGCGAAAAAAGCGACCTCTTTTCTCGTTTCCAACAATCCGGCCACGCGCTCCGAGGCCTCCGATCTTGTCCTCGCCAAGTCTACGCGGCGCCTCGGCAAAGAAACGCCGCCGCGGTCCACCGCGGCGGCAAAGGGCCGGGGAGCGCATCGCGATCCCCGGCAGGCATGCATGACCGGCTTACGGGAAGACGATCTCGACGCGGCGGTTCTGCGGCTCGCGCACGCCCTTGGCGGTCGGCACGCGCGGGTTCGCCTCGCCCAAACCGCGAATGATCATGTCGCTGCGCGGCACGCCCAGCCGTTCGAGAGCGGTGGCCACGGCATTGGCCCGCCGCAGCGACAGCCGGAGATTATACCCGGGCGATCCCGACAGGTCGGTATATCCGTTGACTTCGATCCGCACCGGCGCACCGGAATGCCAGTGGGCGGCCGCCTGCCGGATGACCGCGTAGCCTTCCGGGGTAATGTTGTAGCGGTCCCAATCGAAGAACACCAAGTAGACCTGCCGGACCGGCGGCGGCGGCGGCGCCGGCGGGGCCGGCGGAACGGGGGTGGGCGGCGGCGGCGGCGGCGGGCCGAAGCGCAGGATCAGGCTCGCCACGAAATTGTGCGTGCTGTAGCCCGTCTTGTAGGTGACCGGCAGCAGTCCGGTGCTGTGGATCCGCGCATCCGAAGCCGTCGCCAGATACCGATAGTCGAGATCGAGGGCGAGCCGCGGGTTGATGTTGTATTCGACACCGGCGATCGCCTGATAGCCGAACTCCCAGTCGTTGCCGTGCAGCAGCGAGCCGCTGATCGGGTGCCCCCCGATCACCACCGTCGGCTTCAGATTGAGGCTGTCGACGACGTCGACCGCGCCGATGCCGGCGCCGATATGCGGGGTGACCGGCCAGCCGAACGTGAAATCATAAATCAGATTCGTCATGATCGCATGCGAACGGCGGCTGCCGCCGAACACGCTCGTGCCGAACGGGCCCCAGCTGCGGACGCCGTTGTTGCGATAGCTGTACTCTTCCTCAAGCCGCCACGGCCCCCATTGGAAGCCGGCGCGGGCGCCGACATTGTAGCCGTCGTTAAAAGTCTCTTTGACTTTGAACGGACCGAACCGGTCGCGCTGATTGGTGAGCGCGGTCCACCCGCCCTCGCCGCCGAAATAGAAGACCTTGGGTCCCGGCGGCAGCACGAGCAGCTGCGCCGATGCCTGGACGCAACCGAGCGCCATGGCGAGCGCAACGCCTGCGCCTAGCAGACAGCGATTTTTCATCCCTTACCTCCGGCCGCAAATACACGTGTGACGATGGTCGTCCCGCCACCGTTCAACGATATTTGTCATCCGGGCGATCGATATCAATTGGTTTTTGCCGGATAGGCGATGATCGCATGGAAAACCAACGGAATGAGACATTTATGCAACAGTTTGGTTATAACCTGCAGGATTCATGCAGCTAGTATTGCGACTTTTTGGCAACATAGGTTAACAGAACGGCGTCGGCCGGCAAAATAGGCCGCCATCCCCGGGAACCGGACATACTACTTTTGCGTTATCGTCAGCTCCGCTCTATGGGTTTCGTCCGGGCCGCCCGCTCAAGCGCTGATCGGCGGTGCCCGGCGGCCTCGGATTGCCTGCCGCCGGCCTAGGCTTCGTCCTGCAGCGACAAGAGGGCGGCGTTGCCGCCGCTTGCCGTGGTATCGACGGCGAGGGTTCGCTCGACGGCGAATCGGTGGAGATAGCGCGGCCCCCCGGCCTTCGGTCCGGTGCCCGACAAGCCTTCGCCGCCGAACGGCTGCACCCCGACTACGGCGCCGATCATGTTGCGATTGACATAGCTGTTGCCGATTTTGAGGCGGGCGAGGATATGGCGCACGGTGGCGTCGATCCGGCTGTGGATGCCGAGGGTGAGGCCGTATCCGGTCGCCGCGATCTCGTCCAGGACCGCATCGAGCCCGTCCGCGCGCCATCGCACCACGTGCAGGATCGGGCCGAACACCTCGCGCTGCAGCCGGCGGGCGCTGTCGATTTCGAAGGCGCGCGGTGCGAAAAAAGTGCCGTTCTCGGTATCGGGAGGCAGCCGGCACTGCTGCAGGAGCCGGCCTTCGCCGGCCATCCGCGCGGCGTGGCGCGCAAGCGCCTCGCATGCCGCCGCCGTAATAATAGGACCGATATCGGTCGCGATCAGCCCGGGATCGCCGATCGCCAGTTCGCTCATCGCCCCGCTCAGCATCGCCAGCAGGCGCGGCGCGATGTCCTCCTGGACATAGAGCAGGCGCAGCGAGGAGCAGCGTTGTCCGGCGCTGTTGAAGGCCGAGGTCAGCACGTCGGTGACGACCTGCTCCGGCAGCGCCGAAGAATCGACGATCATCGCGTTCTGGCCGCCGGTCTCGGCGATGAACGGCACGATCGGGCCGGGGCGGCGGGCCAGGGCAAGGTTGATCAGGCGCGCCGTTTCGGTCGAGCCGGTGAAGGCTACGCCCTGGACCCGCGTATCGGCGACGAGCGGCGCGCCGACGGCCTCGCCGGTTCCGGGCAGCAGGTGCAGAATGGCGGTCGGGATGCCGGCCTGGTGCAGCAGGCGGACCGCCCGGGCGGCGATCAGCGGCGTTTCTTCGGCGGGCTTGGCGATGACGGCGTTGCCGGCGGCCAGCGCCGCCGCAATCTGGCCGGTGAAGATCGCCAGCGGAAAGTTCCACGGCGAGATGCACGCAAACACGCCGCGCCCGTGCAGCGCCACCTCGTTGCGCTCGCCGGTGGGGCCGGGCATCGGTTCGGGGCGCGCGAAATCGGCGCGCGCGCGCAGCGCGTAATAGCGCAGATAGTCGACCGCCTCCCTGACTTCGGCGAGCGCATCGGGGATCGTGCGTCCGGCCTCGCGGATCACCAGCGTCATCAGCTCCGCCCGGTGGCTCTCATAGAGATCGGCGGCGCGTTCGAGCGCGGCGGCGCGCGCCTCGGCCGGCGTGCGCTCCCAGGAGGCGGCGGCGCGCTGCGCCAGCGCCAGCGCCCGCTCGAGCGCTTCCGGAGCGGCCGCGACGACGGTGCCGATCTGGCGGCGACGGTCGCTCGGATCGAGGACCGGCAACGCCGCGCCCGGCATCTCGACACCGTCGACCAGCGGGGCCGCCGTCCACGGTCGCTCGCGCGCCGCCGCAAGCGCCGTGCGCAGCTCCAGCAGCACATTCGGCGCGCTGAGATCAAGGCCGTGCGAGTTGCGCCGCGCCGGCCCGTAGAGGTCGCTCGGCACCGGAATGCGCGGGTGCGGCTTGGTCGGCAAAAGGGCGAGCCGCGTTATCGGATCGGCGACGATCGCCTCGACCGGCTCGCGTTCATCGACGATGCGGTTGACAAAAGAGGTGTTGGCGCCGTTTTCGAGCAGCCGCCGCACCAGATAGGGAAGCAGATCCTCGTGACTGCCGACGGGGGCGTAGATGCGGCAGGGCCGATCCAGGTTCTCGGCTCCGATCACCTGCCGATACAGCGCCTCGCCCATCCCGTGCAGGCGCTGGAACTCATAATCCCGGCGCGGACCGGCCATCTCGAAGACGGCCGCCAGGGTGTGGGCGTTGTGGGTGGCAAATTGCGGGTAAAAGGCCGACCCGTCGGCGAGGAGACGGCGGGCGCAGGCAAGATAGGAGACGTCGGTCGCGACCTTGCGGGTATAGACCGGATAGGAGGCAAGCCCGCGCTCCTGAGCGCGCTTGATCTCGGTATCCCAGTAGGCGCCCTTGACGAGGCGCACCATCAGCCGCCGGCGGGTGCGCCGGGCGAGATCGGCGAGCCAGTCGAGCAACGGCAGCGCCCGCTTCTGATAAGCCTGGACGGCAAGGCCGAGCCCGTCCCAGCCGGCAAGATCGGGCGCCGCCGCCAGCGCCTCGAACACGTCGAGCGAGAGTTCGAGGCGGTCCGCCTCCTCGGCATCGATCGTAAAGCCGATGCCGACGCGGCGGGCGTGCCGCGCGAGCGCCCCGAGAACCGGCATCATCTCGGCGAGAACCCGCTCCCGCTGGGCCATTTCATAGCGCGGGTGCAGCGCCGACAATTTGACCGAAATGCCGGGCGCCTCGGCCGGCTCGCGGCCCGCCGCGGCGGCGCCGACCGCGGCGATCGCGCGGTCATAGGCCTCGGCATAGCGGGCGGCGTCGGCGGCGGTGCGCGCCGCCTCGCCGAGCATGTCGTAGGAATGGCGCCAGCCGCGCCGTTCGGCGGGCTTGGCGCGTTCGAGCGCCTCCTCGATCGTGCGCCCGATGACGAACTGCCGGGACAGGATCCGCATCGCCGCGGTCACCGCCTGGCGGACGACCGGTTCGCCGGAACGCATGACCAGGCGGCGCAATGCGCCGCGCAGCTCGACCTCCTGCGGTTCTTTGCGCAGCAGCCGCCCGGTCAGCATCAGCGCCCAGGTCGAGGCATTGACAAAGATCGAGTGCGAATGCCCGAGATGACGCTCCCAGTTCGCCTCGCCGATCTTGTCGCGAATGAGCCGATCGACGGTGTCGGCATCGGGAATGCGCAGCAGCGCCTCGGCGAGGCACATCAGCGCCACTCCCTCCTCCGAGGATAGGGCGTATTCGTGCAGAAAGGCATCGATGCCGCCGGCCCGCACGCGCTCGCGGCGGATGACGGCGACGAGACGGCGCGCCCGCTCAACGATGCGCTGCCGCATTTCCGCCGACAGCGCGGCGGCGTCGAGGATGCGCGCCACCGCCGCGCTTTCCTCGCTCAGATGGCTGTCGCGGATTGCCGCGCGCAGCGGCGTCGGCGGCGGCGGCGGAACGGTGAAAACGAAGTCCATGACGCGCTCTCTCGGCAGCGCTGTCGGCGGCGACGGGGGCCGGCGACCGCGCGCTCACAACGCTCGGGTAATGGCATATGGGCGCGGTGGAGGCTAATATCGCGCCCCGAGCTGCGCATAGGAGCCGCCTAGTGAACCCGCACGGCCGGGAAGCCCCCGTCTATTTCCTTCTGCATATCCCGAAAACGGCGGGGCAGACAATCCAGCTGCATCTGGCCGAGCATTGTGCGCCCGGCGCCTTCTGGCAGCCGCGGCGCCGGCTGTGGCGTTTCGGCCGTGTCGGCGATGTCCCGGGCGATCTCGGCCGGGTGCGCGTCGTCGGCGGGCACGATGTCGCGCATTCGCTGGAGGCCCGTTTCCCCGGCCGGGAGATCCGGCGGGTGGTGCTGCTGCGCGATCCGGTCGGGCTGCAGCTCTCGCTCTACAATTACCGGATGATGAATTACTTGGCCAAGGGGCTCGGCACCTACAGCTTCGGACTGCATCTGGCCGCGCTGCCGCGCGATTACATGACCCATCTGCTGCTGATCCGCTGGCTGGAACTGCCGCGAGCGGTCGTAATGGCGATGAGCGCGGCCCGCAAATACGAAATCCTGAACCGCATGCTGGCCGGCTTCTGGTTTGTCGGCGCCTATACCGATTGCGACCGGCTGATCGCGGCGATCGCCGCCGATCTCGGCGTGCCGCCCCGGGCCGCCCCGCGCAATACCGCGGCCGAATGGGGCAAGCGCGTCGAGTGGCGGCCCCTGACCGAGGCGGAGCTGACCGCCGCCGATCGCGCCGCGATCCTGGCCCACAACCCGATCGATACGGCGCTGTGGGAAAGCTGGCATGCGGCCGGCTTTGCCGCCGCGCAGGTGCGGCCGCGCCCGCTCGATCCGCAGTGCAAAAGCGACTTCCTCGCGCATGAGATCCTCCGTCCCGGCTTTGTGTTTGCCCGCCTCTGCCGGCGCTACGGCATGCTGCTGCGCCGCGGCGCCGGCGGCATCGTCCGCGGCGACCGGGCTCGCGATGCCGGCCGCTGGGACCTGGCGGCGCGCCACTACCGCCGGGCCCTCGAGCGGATGCCGAAGGCGCCCGCGATCTGGGTACAATACGGCCATGCGCTGAAGGCGCTGGGGGAACTGCCGGCGGCGGAGGCCGCCTATCGCCGCTCCCTGGCGCTCGATCCGGGGGCGGCCGATACCTGGCTGCAGCTCGGCCATGCGCTGAAATTGCAGGGACGGTTGGCGGAGGCGGCCGAAGCCTATGCCGAATGCCTGGCGCGCGATCCGGCCTCGCCCCACGCCCAGAACGAACTCGCCGCCCTCGGGTGGACCAGCGCGCAGATCACGGCGGCGCTCGGCATCGGTGCGCCGGCCGTATCGTAAACGCGATACGCGCCGCCGCGCGGTGTCGAGGCGGTGGCCGCCGCCCCGCAGCGCGCATTGCCGGCCGGGCCGGCCCCGGTTATGCTCGGATAAAACCGTTACAACCCTTGAGGTTCGCCCGATGAAGAACGGCATGGTGATCATCGACGCCGACGGGCATGCCGTCGATTCCGAGCCGATCTACCGCGAGCGTCTGCCGGAGCAGTATCGATACCGGGCGACGATCTTTCCGAGCGATAATTTCGACCGCACGCAGAACGGCAGGCTCGCCGGCAAGTGGCCGTCGACGCCGCAGCAGAATCTCGCCGACAACGATCGCGAAGGCATCGACCTGCAGGTCATCTACCCGACCGGCGGGCTGTTCCTGTCGCGCGTGCGCGAGCGCGACTACGCCATCGCCCTGTGCCGGACCTACAACGACTGGCTCTACGAGTGGTGCGGAGCCGACCGCAGGCGCCTCAAGGGCGTCGCTCTCGTGCCGCTGCATGTCGACGTGCGCGCGGCGATCGCGGAGATGGAGCGCGCCGTCTCGCGGCTCGGCGCGGTCGGCGTCATGGTCAACACCTACGATCGCAGCCGTCATGTCGCGCATCGCGATTTCTGGCCGTTTTACGAGGAATGCGCGCGTCAGGGTGTGGCGGTCGCCTTTCACGCCTCGGGCAGCGACACGATGGACCCGCTGTGCCATTTCGAGAATTTTCTGCAGATCCATACGCTCTCCCACGCCCCGGAGCAGCTGATCGCCTGCACCGCCGTCATCTATAGCGGGCTGTTGGAGCGGTATCAGGATCTGCGCGTCGCTTTCCTTGAAGCGGGGATCGGCTGGGTTCCGTTCTGGATGGAACATATGGACGAGGAGTACGAGCTGCGCCCGTTCGATGCGCCGCTGCTGAAAGCCAAGCCTTCCGAATACATGACCTGCGGACGGGTCTTTGTGTCCTGCGAGCCGGAGGAGAAGACCCTGCGCTACGTGCCCGATTTCTTCCCGGCCGAGAATATCCTGTTCGCCTCCGATTACCCGCATTGGGACGGCCAGTTCCCCAATGCGGTCGCCACCCTCGCCGATCGCACCGACATTGCGGGCGAGCTGAAGCGCAAGATCTTCGCCGACAATCCGCGGCGGTTCTACGGCGAGGCCGTCGATCCGGCCGCCTTCGCCGGCCGTTGAGGGGCGAGAAAGATGCCGACACTCCCGGCCGAGCGCCTCGCCGCGATCGGCGAGGAATTGTTTGTCGCGGCGGGCGCGCCGCGCGCGGAAGCGCAGATCGTCATGCGTCACGTCGTGGCCGCCAATCTGGCCGGCCATGATTCGCACGGGATCATCCAGATCCCGACCTACATCGATCGCATCAAGCGCGGCCACATCGTTCCCGGCGCGCCGTGGACGATCGTGCGCGAAAGCGCGACGACGACCGTCGTCGACGGGAATTGGGGTTTCGGCTACGTCGTCAGCGAGCGGGCGATGCAGCTGACGATCGACAAGGCCGCAACGGCGAATGTGGCGGCGGCGACGGTGTTTCGCCAGGGCCATATCGGCCGGCTTGCGAGCTACTCGCTGATGGCGGCGCGGGCCGGAATGATCGGCCTTGTCACCGCCGATTCGGGCCGCAGCCCGAAGGCGGTGGCGCCGTTTGGCGGGCGCGAGGCGCGGCTTGGCACCAACCCGATCTCGATCGCGATCCCCTGCGATCTCGCGGGGCCGCTCTATCTCGACATGGCGACCTCGGCGGCGGCGGCCGGCAAGATCGCCCTGTCGGTGGCGCGTGGCACGCCGGTGCCGGCGGGCTGGATCATCGATAAGGACGGCAGGCCGACGACCGATCCGCGCCAGTTGCGCCAGGGCGGCGCGCTGCTGCCGCTCGGCGGCAGCGAGGGTTACAAGGGCTACGGCCTCTCGGTCATCGTCGAGATCCTGTGCGGGCTGTTGACCGGTCTCGGTTTCGGGGTCGAGCCGACCGGCCGGCACAATGACGGCTGCTTCATGGCCGCTTTCAAGGTCGATGCTTTTCGCCCGCTTGCCGAGTTCAAGAAGGAGGTCGGCGCGTTTGTGGAATATCTGAAGGCGACCGCGCCGGCGGAAGGGTCAAGCGGCGTCTTCTACCCCGGCGAGATCGAGCATCGGCGCGAGCAGGAACGCCGCAACAACGGCATCGAGGTCGAGGAGGCGACATGGCAAAAGCTCCATGCTCTCGCCGCCGAATATGGTCTTGCCGGGCGCCTCGGTTTCGATCGGGCATGACCGCAAACGCTGTTGCGGGGCGTCATCTCGCCGCGGCCGGGCGGCGTGACCGTCGCGACGGGCGGGGATAGTGTGGGGTTGATCAGCGAGAAGATGCGGGGCCGGGAATGTCACGGATCCTGATCGCTCTGCTGCTGAGTTTGACGGTGGGCGCGGTCGCCGACGCGGCCAAGACCGCAAAAGGCCCCTCCGATCCTCAGGACTGGCGGCTGCCAACCGGCCTGCCGCCGTCGCGGGCCGAGTTTGCGGCGCTCGTCGCCGCCTGCCAGGACAAGGTGCAGAGCACCAGCGATAGCGGCAAGATCGACGCGTGCCTGGTCAGCGAGTTCGGCATGCGGCGCGCGCCATGAGCGGACAGCCGGACGGGCCGACGCCCGCAATCGCGCTCCTCAATCCCGCCGGGCTTGGCAAGCCGCTCGGACCTTATTCCCATCTCGCCTGCGCCCGCGCCGCGCGCTTTGTCTTCATCGCCGGGCAGGTCGCTACCGATGTCAACGGCAATATCGTCGGCGCCGGCGATTTTGACGCCCAATGCGCCCAGGTCTTCGCCAATATCGAAACGGCCCTGAAGGCGGTCGGCGGCGGCTGGCGAAACGTCGTCCAGTTCACGACCTACCTCGTCCACTCCCAGGACATCGCCAAATTCGCGGCGTTCCGGCAGCGCGAATTCCCCCGCCTGTTTGCGGACCAAGCCTATCCGCCGAACACGCTCGTGATCGTCGACCGCTTGGTGCAGGAGCCGCTGCTGATCGAGGTCCAGACCATCGCGGCGCTCTGAGCCCCCGCTGCGGGCGATATCCGCCCGGCGTCAGCGGTGCCGGTATGCGTATCCGAACATCGGAGCGAGAAAGCGCTGCACCGGCGAGGGCCCGGCCCGGCCGAAGCGGTGCGGCGTGCCGCCTCCCGCAGAACCCTGCGGGGGGCCGCGATGCCTGACGGTACCGCGATGCAAGGCGGGGTGGAACGCCGGGCGCGGGTGCGGCGCCCGCGCCTCGGCGCTGCCGCCGAGCGCCAGCACAAGCCCGAGAACGGCGGCAATGATCAGGGCTTGCTTCATACCGATCCTCCTTGCCGGCACGCCCGGCGGTCCGATCGGTCAACGCCTTGCCCGAGTTTTTATTCCGGCCGCGCCGGGCGGCTATGGGGCCGCCGCCCCGATGAGAGTTGCGGCGGCCGAGCGGTGGCCCTTCTGATGGAAATAATTGGCGCGGTAGAAGGCGAGGACGAGATCGCGATAGACCGCTTTCGGATAGCGCGGCGGGTTATCGGGACCCGTACAGGACGGCAGACATTCGATCACGCTGTCCGGATTGGGACTGTAGAAATAGGCGATCGAATAGCGATCGCTGCCCGATTCGTTGATCACGCCGTGCGGCGTCGACAGGAAGCGGTCGTTCGACCAGCGCCGCATGATGTTGCCGAGATTGATCAAAAACGTGCCGGGCAGCAGCGGCGGCACAAACCATTCGCCCGACGGCAGCCGCACCGCCAGCCCCGGAACCTCGCTGCGGGCAAGCACGGTCATGAAGCTGTTGTCGGTGTGCGGCGCCTGGCCGAAGGTCTCGTCGTCGGCGCCGAGCTGCGGCGGGTAGTGCAGGAAGCGCAGATTGGCATGCGCCTCATTGGCGAAGAACGGCGCGAAATAATCGGCCGGCATGCCGAGCGCCACCGCGAAGGCCGGCAGCATGCGCTCGCACATGCGATAAAGGGCCTCGAAATACGCCATCATGTCTTCGCGCAAGCCGGGGACGCCTTGCGGCCACTGGTTGCGGCCGCGCAGCGGCTTGCCCGCGACCACGTCGGGATGGTCGGGTCCGCGATCGTGACTGACAAAGAAGCTTTCGTTGAAGTTGGGCCGGGTCGCCTTGTGGACGCTCGAAGCGCCCTGGACCGAGGCGTTCAGGGGCAGATAGCCGATATTGTTCTCGTTGAGGCGCACTTTCAGCTTCTCTTCGAGCGGCAGGGCATGAAAGCGCCGCGCGGCGGCGAAGGCGCGCGCAATAAGCGTCTCCGGCACGCCGTGATTTTTCATATAAAAGAACCCGACCTGCGTGCATGCGCGCGCAATCTCGGCCGCGAGCCGTTCGAGCGCGCCCTTCTCCCCGGCGAAATAGGGTCCGTAATCGATGACCGGGATTATGTGGGCGGCCGCTTCGGGATCCTTGACCGCGTGTTCTTTGAACAGGTTCATTGCTTCCTCCGGCGGTGACACGGCCGCCGAGTATAGCCCCGCACGCCCGTCATTCGGAGTCGTCGCGGCGCGCCCGGTCGCAATCGCCTCTATGGCAATGGGAAAATCAGCGATGGGGTCGGGCGCATCGATCCGGCCGGCGAGCCCATGCGCCTTTTAATACGGAAACCCCCGTCACATGCCGGGCCGGCCCGCCGTTTCCGGCATTGCTCCGCCGCTGCGACGGAGAACCGTTTCTGCGCCGGGCGGTATTCTAGCCGTTCTCGCGATCGGAACGAAGCTCGCCCGGATCGGCGGTTCGCGACCCCGGCAAGTGCGGCGCGGCGGGCGGGAATGGGGAGGATTTCAGCCGTTCCAGCCGCGCCGCCTCTTTCGTCTCGACATAATTGCGATAGGCGGCGCGATCATCTTCGGCGATATTGGCCCGGGTCGGAACCACGCATACGGTCGGGCAACGCGTGACGCCCTTCTTCGCCAGATACGCGGCAACGGCGGCTTGATACTCGGCCTTTGTCATAAGGCGCCCCGTTTCGCTTAAATGCTGAATGCGCTATGCTTTATAATCGCGGATCGGTTAACGAGATGTTTAGTGGAAATCGGCGGAAGCCGCGGACGGAGCGGGCGGCCGCAAGCCCGATCTGGTATTTTCGCCAAATTTCAACATATGAGTGGTGGGGCGAGGGAACGGTCGGACGGGACGGAGATCGCGAGGCGTGGCCGATCCGGAATTCATGATACGGTTCTGGGGCGTGCGCGGCAGCATCGCCTGTGCCGGGCCCGATACCGTGCGCTACGGTGGCAACACCGCGTGCGTCGAGATCCGCTGCGGCCCGCATCTGATGATCTTTGACGGCGGCACCGGGCTGCGCCTATTGGGCAACGCGCTGATGCGGGGCGGGCAGCCGCTCGAATTCGACCTATTCTTCAGCCATACGCATTTCGATCATATTTGCGGGTTGCCGTTTTTTGCGCCTTGCTATGATCCGGACGCCAAGATCCATATCTGGGCCGGTCATCTGCGACCCGACAAGGGCATCGAACAGGTGCTCAACGAAATGATGAGCGCGCCGCTGTTCCCGATCCCGCTGTCCACTTTTACCGCCATGGTTTCCTTCACCGATTTTATCGCCGGCGAGGTCATTGTTCCGCGCCCCGGCGTGCGCATCGCGACGGCGCCGCTGAACCATCCGAACGGCGCGACCGGCTATCGGATCGAGTATGACGGCAAGGCCGTGGCTTATGTCACCGATACCGAGCATCGGCCGGATCAGCTCGACCGCAATGTCCTCACCCTGATCGACGGCGCCGATGTGATGATCTACGACGCTTCCTATACCGATGCCGAATATCCGGCTCACAAGAGCTGGGGCCATTCGACCTGGGAGGAGGGGATCCGCCTTGCCGATGCGGCGGGGGTGAAAACTTTTGTCATTTTTCATCACGATCCCGGCCATGACGACGCCTTCATGGATCAGGTCGCGGCCGCGGCGGCACGGGCTCGTCCGGGCACGATCGTCGCGCGGGAAGGGCTGGTTCTGCGCCCGTGAGGCCTATCAGGCCTAATGATACGGGTCGGCGGCGTCGCGCAGCCCGTCGCCGAGAAAATTGAAGGCAAGGATCGTTATGATCACCGGAACCACCGGCAGCATCAGCCACGGGTAGAGCGCCACGACATTGATGTTCTGAGCCTCGTTCAGCAACACGCCCCAGCTCGTCATCGGCGGCCGCAGGCCAAGCCCGAGAAAAGACAATGCTGTCTCGCCGAGAATCATGCCGGGGATCATCAAGGTCACCGAGGCGATCAGATGGCTCGCAAAGCTCGGCAACAGATGGCGGCCGATGATGCGCGCCGGCCGCGCCCCCATCAGCACCGCGGCGGTACAGAAATCCTCTTCGCGCAGCGCCAAGAGCTTTGAGCGCACGGCCCGGGCGAGGTGCGTCCACTCGATCAGTCCCAGGATCAGGGTGATGCCGAAATAGACGAGAAGCGGGCTCCAGCTGACCGGCAGGATTGCCGACAGGGCCATCCACAGCGGCAAATGCGGGAAGGATTGGACGATTTCGATCAGCCGCTGGATCAGAATGTCGGTCCAGCCGCCGTAATACCCCGCGATGCCGCCGATCAGCACCGCCAGCGTGAAGCTGATGGCGACCCCTAACAATCCGACGGTCAGCGAGATCCGCGCCCCGTAGATGATCCGCGACAGCATGTCCCGGCCGAGCCGGTCGGTGCCGAGCAGAAACAATTGTCCGCCGCGCGCCGGGCAGAAAAGGTGCACGTCGCCGCGCAGCAGGCCCCAGAAGCGATAGCGGTCGCCATGACAGAAAAACCGGATCGTTTCCCGCTTTTTCGGATCCGGCGTGTAGATCCGCTCGAGCCGGTTCATGTCGAGCCGATAATCGTAGCCCTCGACATAGGGCCATACGAGCCGACCGTCGTAGAAAATGTGAACGGCCTGCGGCGGCGCATAAATGAAATCGACATTGCGCGTATCGGCCCCGTAAGGGGCGAGGAACTCGCAGAACAGGATCGAGACGTACATGATCAACAGAACCGTGCCCGACAGCACGGCAAGGCGATGGCGGCGCAGCTTCCACCATACCATGCGCCATTGCGAGGCGGAGTAGAAACGCTCCTGCGCCGGGGTCAGGCGCTCGGCCGCGTAGGGATCGAACGGCCGGGGCGAGACATAATGGGGCAGCGGCTCCGCGGCGTCCGCCGGCACCGCACTTCCCGCCGCCGCGCCGCCGGCGGTCCCGATCCCGCTCATCGCCGCCGCCCCGCCTGCAACCGGATCCGCGGATCGAGCGCGGCCAGCGCCAGATCGGAGATCAGCACGCCGATCACCGTCATGAACGCCAGGAACATCAGGAACGAGCCGGCGAGATACATGTCCTGGCTGCGCAGCGCATCGAGCAGCATCGGCCCGGTCGTCGGCAGGGACATCACCACCGAGACGATCACCGTGCCCGAGATGACCTGCGGCAGCAATGAGCCGATATCGGAAATGAACGGGTTCAGGGCCATGCGCAGCGGGTACTTGAACAACACTCTGACCGGCGAGAGACCTTTGGCGCGGGCGGTGACGACATATTGCTTTTGCAGTTCATCGAGCAGGTTGGCGCGCAGCCTCCGGATCATCGCCGCGGTGCCGCCAAGCCCGATGACGATGACCGGAACCCAAAGATGGGCCAGCACCGATGCGGCCTTGGCCCAGCTCCACGGGCGGTCAAGATAGTGCGGATCCATTAACCCGCCGATCGAAATGCCGAGATAGACATTGGCCAGGTAAAGCAATACCAATGCCAGCAGAAAATTGGGTATCGCCAGCCCGAGAAAGCCGAGCAGGGTCAGCGCGTGATCCGCCCAGCTGTACTGATGGGTGGCCGAGTAGAGGCCGATCGGGAAGGCGACCAGATAGGTGAAGACGATGGTGGTGAACGAGACGATGAAGGTCAGCAGCAAACGGTCGCCGACCACCTGGCTGACCGGTTCGTTGTAGAGAAAGGAGTAGCCCATATCGCCGTGCAATAGACCGCCGACCCAGCGCAGATATTGCTGCCACAGCGGCAGGTCAAAGCCATATTGCTGCTCGAGAAAATGGATCCTGACGAGATCCGCCTTTTGCCCGGAGGCCTGCAGCTCGGCGATATAGGTCGTGAAATAATTGCCGGGCGGAAGGTTGATAATGGTAAAGACGACGATGCTGATGGCGATCAGCGTCGGGATCATGACCAGAAGGCGGTGCACGACATAGCGGATCATGACGCTCTCATCGAGGGGCCGTCGTCGGGGCCGCGCCCGCGGCTGATTGGGCCGCCTGCGCGCCGCTCGCAAACCAGAAACGGTCGGGCTTGTAGATGCCGAAATAGGCGCCGGGATCCCAATTGTAGATGCCCTCCTTCGGGACGTTGCGCAGCCGGTCGCTGACGACGACCGGCTGCAGGATGCCGGCGACGGTGCCGATCGAATAGACCTCGTCGGCCCAGATTTTCAGCATTTCGTGCCAGATCTTGGTCTGCTCGTCGCGTCCGGCCGCCGCCAGCCATTGCTGGTAGAGGTCCCGCAGGCGGATCGCCGAGGGCAGAGAGGGCGGCTTGCCGGCCCTGCCCTTGGTCTCGAAGTACTGGCCCCATTTCGGCCATTCGAGCTGCTGCTGGGTGGTCGGCGCCAACTCCCAGGGCGGCATTTCGGCGGTGGCGAGGCCGTTTTCGATGCCCTTGTCGAGCGACATCATCGCCGCGCCCGAGAACACGCGGCGGCGGAACAGGGTCAGCTGGGACGGTTTGGCGAACAGCCGGATCCCGAGATGCCGCCAGGAATCGCGAATGAGTTCGAGCACATCCGACTGCTCGCTCGATTCGCCGTTGTCCTCGACGATGATCTCGGCCGGCCGGCCGTCGGGGAGCCGCCTGATGCCGTCCCCGCCCCGCTTCAAGCCGATCAGATCGAGCAGATGGTTGGCCTCCTTCAGATCATACTGGGCCCAGGCCTGACGATATTCGGGTCGGTAGAGCGGGCTTTGCGGCAACAGCGTATTCTGCCCTTCGATGCCGAGCCCGAAATAGATCACCTCGTTGATCTCGTGCCGGTTGACCGCCAGCGACAATGCCCGGCGGAAGCGGATATCGCGCATCAGGGCGCGCCACACGGGGTCGCTGGTGTTCAGATTGGGGTAGAGCGCCCACTGGCTGCCGGGTCCGGTGCGCCACAGGCGGACCTTGTAGCCGTTGCGGCGCTCGCCCTGCTTCAAAAAGGTGTAATTGTCGAAATTCAGATACCGGGCCTGCAAATCGCTTTCGCCGGCGCCGGTTTTGGCCGGAATGATGCGGGTGTCGGCAAGCGTCAGCACGACGCGGTCGATATACGGCAATTGCTGGCCGGCTGCGTCGATTCGATAGTAATAAGGATTTCTCTCAAAAATAATACGCGGAGCAGGCAGTGTGGTTTTCAAGATCCATGGCTCAAGAGATGGCAAATCCGGATTATTGTTGCGGTACATTCCGCTCATCTTATTATGAAGTGCGGCCCAATTCCTCTCATGATATTGCTTGATAAGAGCGGACAGGCGGACCTTATTGGCATATTTCGGATTGAATTGTTTCAGATAATGGGCCGGAGCATAGATGAATAGGGGGTCCGGCCCGGCAAGGCTCGGCAGGAACAGCGGGTTCGGCCGCGTCCAGCGGTAACGCACCGTCACCTCGTTCAGCACCTCGAAGCGCGGCGCCTCGCCCTGCGGCAACAGTTCGACCGGCAGGCCGGAGGGCGACAGCTGGGGGCTTTGCGCCATGTCCTCGAACCAATAGCGGAAATCCTCGGCGGTAAAGGGGTGGCCGTCGGACCACTTCATCCCTTTGCGCAGGGTGAGCGTGAACACTCGCCCGCCCTCGACGGCGAACGCGCGGAGGATGTCGGGCACGAGTTCGAGCGCGGGAGTGTAGGCGACAAGGCGGGCATAGCCGTAGACGACCATCATGCGCGTGTCGTGGATGCTGGCCATCAGCATGTTGAGCGTGCCGCCGGGCCTGCCGATCGTTCCGGAACGCACGATGGCGGGCTGCCGCGGCACCCGCCGGGCGACCGCCGGCAGTCGCCCCTCTGCGACATCGGCCGCGAAATAGGGCGTTTCCTTGAGCGTGATCTCTCCCGCTTCGGATAGCGCCGGCCCCAGCAGCAGGGCCAGCCCTGGGCTCACCATTGCGGCGCGCCGGCTCAGAGGCGGGCCGCAGGCGCCCCCTGTCGCGGGGGCGCCGCGGGGCGTCCCGATGTGCCGGGCGCAGAGCGCGCTTTTGACAAGCCGCAGCAGCGCGGCGAGGGGCCGCGGCCTGTCGCCCGGCCGCGGCGGATGGCTAAAGCCGCCGGCGGCGGGATCCGATGAGGGGTCCGGGATCGGCCTCGACATGGCGATACGCGCTCAGGCTGGAGCCAGACCCGAGGCCGAGGCGGCGTCGGGGGGCGCTGTTGCCGCGACGCGGTGACCCGGCGCGATCTCGATCAACCGCGGCGGGCCCGCGGCGTCGCGGCAAAACGGGGCGGGCCAACTCGCCGGCCTGGCGGCCGGGCCGGTCAGCCGTCCGAAATCGAGCCGTCGCGACGGATCGGGCGCCGGGACGGCGGCGACAAGGGTCTGCGTGTAGGGATGTATGGGATTGCGGAACAGCGCATTGCGCGGCGCAATCTCGACGATGCGGCCGGCCCACATCACCGCGATGCGGTCGGCAATGTAATCGACGACGGCGAGATTGTGCGAGATGAACAGATATGTGAGCGACAGTTTCTGCTTGAGATCCTTCAACAGGTTCAGGATCTGCGCCTGGATCGAGACGTCGAGCGCCGAGACCGGTTCGTCGCAGATGATCAGCTCGGGGCGCAGCGCGAGCGCGCGGGCGATGCCGATGCGCTGCCGCTGGCCGCCGGAGAAACTGTGCGGGTAGCGGCGCAAATGGCGCGCCTCAAGGCCGACAAGCGCGACCAGTTCGTGCACCATCTCACGCCGCGATCGCGGCGTCCCGACGCCATGGATGACGAGCGGCTCCTCGATAATGTCGTAAACCGTCATGCGCGGGTTGAGCGAGCCGATCGGGTCCTGAAAGATGTATTGCACCTGTCGGCGAAACCGCTGCAGATCCTCGCCCTTGAGCGCCAGCACATCGATCCGCCGGCCGTGATCGTTGAAGCTCAGCGATCCCGAATCCGGAGGGATCGCCCGCAGCAGGATCTTGCTGAGGGTCGTCTTGCCGCAGCCGCTTTCGCCGACCAGCCCGAGGCACTCGCCGCGCGCGATGTCGAGGCTGACGCCGTCGAGGGCGAGGCGGCCGCCGGCGCCGGCGTCGAACCAGCCGCGCCTGCGGTTTGTAAAGGATTTGCGCAGATCGCGGCATTCGAGCAGCGGTCCGTCAACCGCGGCCGGCCACTTGGCCTTCTCGGCCATCAGATGCGGCGCTTCGCCCGAGCGGATCTCGCGGATCGGCGAGAGGCGCTCTTCGGGAGCCATGCCAAAACGCGGCACCGCCCGCAGCAGCGCCTTCAGATAGGGATGCTCGGGCCGCTGGAAAATATCGTCGAGAGTGCCGCTCTCCATGACCATGCCGCGGTAGAGGACGACGACTTCCTCGGCGAGGTTGGCGACTACCCCGAGATCGTGGGTGATCAGCAATACCGCCATGCCGAGCTGCCGCTGCAGGTCAAGGATCAGCTTCAGGATCTGCGCCTGGATCGTCACGTCGAGCGCCGTCGTCGGCTCATCGGCGATTAGCAGCGCCGGCCGGCACACCAGGGCCATCGCAATCATGGCGCGCTGGCGCAGGCCGCCCGACAATTCGAAGGGATAGCTGCGATAGGCGCGCTGCGGCTCCGGGAAGCCGACCAGGCGAAGCATGTCCTGGACCAGCTCGGCGGCCTCGCCGGCGCCGACCCGGCGGTGCAGCCGCAATGCCTCGCTGACCTGGTTGCCAATGGTGTGCAGCGGCGACAGCGAGGTCATCGGCTCCTGAAAGATGATCGAGATGCGCCCGCCGCGGATCGCCCGCATCTCGGCGCCGTCGCGCGGCAGCCGGGCGAGATCGACGATCCTGTCAGGGCAGTGCGGGTCGGCGAACAGTATCTCGCCGGCGGTGATCCTGGCGCTTTTGGGCAGGATGCGGAGGATCGCCTGGCTGATGACCGATTTTCCCGACCCCGACTCGCCGACCAGCGCGACGATCGAGCGCGGCCGGATGCGGAACGAAACGCCGCTGACCGCCTCGATAAAGCCGCCCGGCATGTCGAAGCGGACATGCAGATCGCGGATGGTCAGCAGGTTGGTCATGCCGACCCTCCAACCGCCCGGCCGGCGGCGGCGGCCGGCGCGACCGGGGCAAGACCGAGCGCCTCAAGATTGGCCAGGGTGGCGCGATCGAGCGGCAGGCGGCGCGCCGCCGCAGCGCCCGCCGCGCGCGCGACGAGCAGCGCAAATCCTTCGATCCTGCTGTCCGGGCTCACCTTTGACCGCCCGGCCCGCAGCACGAGCTGCATCCAACCCCCGCCGCCGTCGCGGCGGATCGCGTAATAGGCCAGCCTCATCCCGTCGAGCGCCGCCCAGGGAATTGTCTTGACGCCGAGCAACCCCGAGGCGGAAAGCGCCGTCTCGGTCACCTCGATCCGGCTGCAATGGCGCAACAGGGTGCGGATCCCGAACGCCCCGAACAGCGCCGCCGCCCCGCTCACCACGGCCGTGGCGAGCGGGGCGAGCGGCACCGCCGCAAGCAGCGCCAGGCAACCGATCACGCCGGCGGCGGCCCGCAGGTAGTCGCCGCTCATTGCCAGGCTTGGATAGGTATGAACGGTCATTGGCCGGCGAACACCTCGTGTCCGGCAAGCCAGCGCGCCGCCCGATGCGCCCCGACGCACGCCCCGAGCGCGCGCAGAAACGCCGCGCTGTCGTCATCCGTCACGGCGTGATGGGTCAGGATCCCGGTCGGCTCGGCGGCATCGCACAGGCCGAGCCGGCGCGCCCGCAAATGGGCGACAATATCGCCCAGCGCCGCCGCTTCGCCGACAAAACCGCGATTCCCGCGCCAGGCAATCAGATCGGCGTGAATGTTTACTTCAACGACGCCGGGGCAAGGATGGGCGGCGCGGCGCGGGCGGCAGCGCGAGAGCGCGGCGATGCCGCAATCGGCGAGCAGCGGCAGGAACCGGGCGTCCAACCGGTTCCACGGCGGCACCAGAACGGGCAGGGCGCGCTCCCCGAACAGCGATCTGAGACGGGCCCGACCGGCGCCGAGCTCGGCCCGCACCGCTGCCGGCGCGCGCGCCGCCGGAAATTCGCTCTTGCGGCGGCCGTCGGCGTGATTGGCGTGACGCCAGCCATGCTGGACAACGGCGATGTGCGCGGCGCGGCGCGCGAGCCAGGGGACGAGTTCCGGCGCGACCATAGCCGGGATCACGGCGAGCGTCACCGGAACCTCGCCGGCGATCGCCAGCAGGCGATCGAGGCGATCATTTGGCGCCGTCACATCGTCGTCACGCCACCACAGCGTCGCCATCCTCCCGCTTTCGCCCCAGCGGTCGAGTTCCTCAAACAGATCCGACCACTCCGCCCGGTTCGTCGGGGCATTATGCGGCTGCGTCATGGGGAAAGGATATAGTCTTCCTCTCTCCCCAAATCGCCCTTTTAGGCGGAAAGGGGTCAAAATTCGGCCTGTCGCGAGGCCGCGTCAACCCTCCGATTGCGGGATCTGGGGGGCTTGGGGTTGCCGCTCGATTGCTCCGGGGCGGGGCTCGATCTCGGATCCCGTCTCGTACCTGCCCTTCGGCAAAGGCGGAGGAACGGCATGCGCCGCCGCAATCGCGGCGCTCATGCGCGCATGCCGGGCCCGGGGCCGGCAACCGCCTCGAGAATGGCGGCGAGCCGGCGGGCGGCCACGGGAAGGTCGTGCTCTTTTTGCACATGCCGCCGTGCCGCCCGGCCGAGCCGGGCCCGCTCGGCCGGGGCCAGGATCAGCCGCCGCACCGCGGCGGCAAAGGCGTCGACATCGCCCGGCGGAACAAGCAGGCCGGTCACGCCGGAGACCACGACGGCGCCGACCCCGCGGGCCGCCCCGGCGACGACCGGCAGACCGCTCGCCTGGGCCTCGAGCAGGGCCATGCCGAAGGATTCGTCAATGGCCGGCCACACGAAAAGATCGGCTGCGGCCAGCCGCCCGGCGACACGCGCCGCAGCAAGCTCTCCCGTCCAATGCAGCCGCTCGCCGAGCCCCGCCAGCGCCGCGGCGACGGCGTCGCGGGCGGGGCCGTCGCCGACGACCTCGAGCGACCAGGTAAGCTCGCGCAACCGCCGCAACGCCTCGCCGAGCAATTGATAGGAGGCGAGCTTGTAGCCCGGCCGCATCATCGCCACCGTGATCAGGCGCGGCGGACCATGCGTGATCCGGCGGCTTTCGCGAAAGGACGCGGCATCGAGAAACGGGCCGAACGGCAGCCAGCGCGCCGGCTCGGCCAACAGCGGCAGCACCCCGTCGCGATCGGCCGGATTGATCCCGATGATCGCCGCGGCGCGGCGGATCGCATCCGCGGCCGCGCGGTGCCCCAGGGCCCACGGGCCGAGCGCCTGGTTTGGAGAATGGGAGGCCTCCGCCACGATATAGGGGATGCCGAGGGCGTCGGCCACCAAGGGGCCGATCCAGTCCGGCGCCTTGTGGTAGAGATGGTAGGTGAACCACAGATCGGGCGGCGCGCCGCGCCAGCGCCGGCAAAGGCGCCGCGCCAGGCGGCCGCCGAGAGCGGCGAGCCGCGCCTGCCGCCGCGGATCGCCGGCCCCGTCGTAACTGCGCAGGCGCGCGGCGAGAAACGGTTCGTGCCCGGCGAGCGCAAGAGCCTGCATCAGCAACTGCGCCAACTTCCGATCGCCGGAGGGGACCGGATGATCGGGCGGCTTCAGCGGCGCATAAAAGGCGATGCGCATCGCCGGGCGGTCTCGACCGGAAGCTGCCCGCGCCCTCCGGAGGCGGGGCCGGGAGCGCGGTCGGCGGTCTCCGGGGCGCCGGTCACGGCGGGAAGTCCGAACCGCAGCGCCAGCGCCGCGATGCCGGCCCGCATGTCGAAAGCCTTCCTGACACGTTCCTGACCGGCTCGGCCGAGCCGGAGGCGCTGCGCCGGGTCGCGGATCAGGGTTTCGAGCAAGGCCGCGAGAGCGGCGGGATCGCCCGCAGGGGCCAGCAAGCCCTCCCGCTGATGGCGAATGAGCTCGGGGATGCCCGAGACTGCGGTGGCAACGCAGGCCAGAGCCTGGCTCTGGGCTTCGAGCAATACGTTCGGCAGACCGTCGCGGTCGCCGCTTTTGACGATCTTCGAGGCGAGGACGAAAATGTCCGCCTCGCGGTAGGCGGCCAGAACCTCCGGTTGCGGCAGCGCGCCGCGCCATGTGATCCGGTCGGCCAGGCCCAGGCGTTCGGCCTGGCGCACGAGCCGGGCATGCTCGCCGCCGGCGCCGATGTGAACAAACCGCCAGGCGAGGCCGGCGGGAAGCAGCGCCAGCGCCTCGAGCAGATCGTCGTAGCCCTTCTTGGCCACCATGCGCCCGACCGAGAGCAGCATGACGGGATGGCGCGGATCGCCGCCGTCGCCGCCGCCGCGCCGCGGCGGCGGGGGCGGGAAACGGTCGAAATCAAGCCCGTGGTAGCAGAGCGCGACGCGTTCGCGATGCGGGGCGAGGGCGGCCAGGTGGCGGCGCCCGATTTCGGTGCAGGTCACCGCCCATCGCGCATCGGCGAGCTTGCGCCGCTTCTCCCATTGCGGGATCGTCCAGATGTCCTTGGCATGGGCCGAGACCGTCCAGTCGAGCGCGAGGATCAGGGCGGCGTAGCGCGCGACCGAGGCCGGAGTGTGCAGAAAATGCGCGTGCAGATGGCTGATCCCGGCCGGCAATTCCCGCGCCAGCACAAGCGCCTGGCCGAAACGGCGCAGGCGGTTCGGGGTCGGATCGCGGATCAGATCGGCAATGAAGGCGCGGCACGCCCGTCCGTATCCGGGCTTGCGGCGGGCGGCGAGCCAACCGCGGAATACCCGCCGCGGTTCGCGGTACAGATATTCCGGAAGATAGAGCCGGGCGGCGCGGATCGCGCGGTGGACCGGATGCCGCAAAGGTTCGCTCGGCCGGCGCAGCGATACGATCAGGATGTCGAGGCCGCGCTGTTCGAGAGCCAGGATCTCCTGGGCGATGAAGGTCTCCGACAAGCGCGGATAGCCCTTAACGACAAAGGCGACCTGTCGCGGCATCGGGCTCAGGCCTCGCGCCAGACCGGCTCGGGGAAAGGCGTGCCGCTCCCGCGGGCGAGCCATTTCCGGGCCAGCCGATTGACGTTGGCGATGCCATCGAGCAGTCCGGGAATGACCACGCTCGACGGTGGCGCCTGTCGGGTCAGGCCCCGCAACGCCGCCGCCATGACCCGCGGATCGCGGCCCTCCTCCCGGCCCAGCATCGCGACAAGACCCAATTCGGCGGCCCGTTTCGCGCGGATGAACTGCTCACGGCGCGGTTCGGTGCGCGGCACGATCAAGGCGCGCTTGTCGAAGGACAGGATTTCGCAGAAGGTGTTGTAACCGCCCATCGCGACGATGCCGGCGGCCCGGGCCATCAGGGTCTCGATCCGCGCGTCGAAGGTGACCGTGCGCAACCGGCCGAGCCGAGCGGCGCGGTCGGCAAAGGCGGCCTGCTGTTCGGGCGGCATGAACGGCCCGAAGACGAGCAATGCCGGCAGGGGCAGCAGCGGATCGTGCTCGTAGGCGCGCAGCACGAGGTCGATGAGCTCGCCGCCGTCGCCGCCGCCGCCCGGCGTCACCAGCAGGAATTCGTTGTCGCGGAACTGGCAGGGATCCGGTCCCGGGACCGGATCGTCGGCGCGCCGGCGCAGATAGCCGGTATAGGCGATGCGCCGGCGCACGCCCTCCGGCAGGGCGAGCCCGGCGAGCGGGTTGCAGATTTGCGGCAGGCCGTAGACCCAGATCTCGTCGTAATACTCGGCCAGCGCCGGAATTGCCTGCTTGCGCTGCCATTCACTGCGCAGCGCGCCGGGGTCGTCCATCACGTCGCGCAATCCAAGGATCACGGCGGCGCCGCGCCGGCGCACCAGCGCCAACGTCTCGCGCACCTCGCCGCGCAGCCCCAGCGGCTCCTTGTCGACGATGAACAGATCGGGATCGAAGCTGTCGGCGGTATGGCGGATGATCGCGGCGCGGATCGACAGCGTCTCCTCGATGTCGATCGGCAGGTTGAGCGAGACATACTCGCCGTTGTGCAGTTTGATCACCCCCGGCACGCGCACAAAATCGACGCGCGGACCAAAATCGAAGCTGCCGATGATCGGCGATCCGGATAGGATCAGGACCGAAATCGCGGGGTCGGCTTCGACGAGCGCGTGGGCGATCGCCCGGCACCGGCGCAGATGGCCCAGTCCGAAGCTGTCGTGGCTGTAGATGAGAACCCGCTTATGATCGCCGCGGACCGGCATTCGAGCCTCAGGCCTGCCACCCGCGACGGACTATTGCACAGGATCGTGCGGCTCGAAATGGTCTTTGCCGGGAGGTCATGATGAAAGCGACGGCGACGCTGGCCGGCGCCGCCGAGGCTGCGCTGCGCCGGGCGCGGCCGATCCCGACGGCGGGGCGGCAAACCGCCGCGTCGCCGACGATAGGCCCGCCGCAAAGAGAGGAGGGCGACGTCAACGCGCTCGAACCGACAATCTATCGCTTCGTGCTGCGCTACAGCCTGCCCCAGCAGCTGTTGCTGCTGGGGTTGACCCTGCTATCCTTTCCATTTCTTTACATCTCGCTCGACCTGCCAAAAACGATTATCAATCACGCCATTCGCGGTGGTCATTTCCCGCAGAAATTGTTCGGATTTGAATTTGACCAAATCAGCTATCTGTTTGTACTGTGCGGAGTATTTTTGGCTCTCGTTTTCATCAATGGCGGCTTCAAATATGCCATCAACACCTATAAAGGCCAGCTCGGCGAGCGCATGCTGCGGCGATTGCGCTACCAGCTCTATCATCGGATATTGCGCTTTCCTCTGACCCAATTCGCCAAGACCTCCTCGGCCCAGATGATCCCGATGATCACGGCCGAGGGCGAGGGGCTCGGCGGCTTCATCGGCGATGCCTTCGCCTTGCCGGCCTTTCAAGGCGGCACGCTGATAACGATCGTGCTGTTCATGTTCGTGCAGGATCCGGTGCTCGGCGCCGCCGCCGTCGCGCTCTATCCGCTCCAGCTCTATGCGATCCCCAGACTGCAGCGCAAAGTCAACCGGCTCGGCAAGTTGCGGGTGCGCGAGATCCGCCGCGTTGCCGACCGCATCCAGGAAACCGCGGCCGGCATCGTCGACGTCCGCGCCAATGACATGGTCAAATTCCGCCTAGCGGGTTTTGCTAATCTCCTTAGTCATATTTATGAAATTCGGTTCGATATTTACAAGAGGAAATATTTTATAAAATTCATTAATAATTTTATTGCACAACTGACGCCATTTTTCTTTTATTCTATTGGCGGTTATTTGGTGATAAAGGGGCAGTTGTCGTTCGGCGGGTTGGTCGCCGTGCTCGCCGCCTACAAGGACTTGGCGCCGCCGTGGCGCGAGCTGCTGAGCTTCTATCAGGCGAAGGAGAACGCACGGATCCAGTACGAGCAGATCATTGAGCAGTTCGACGTCGCGGGGATGATCGACACGCGCCTGCAGCTTGCCGAGCCCCGAACCCCGATCAGGTTGAAGGGTGAAGTCTGCGCGATCAACCTGTCTTATGGCGAGGACGACCGGAACCGCGCCGTCGACGGCGTCAGCTTCACCGTCGCGCTCGATGAGCATGTCGCCGTCATCGGCCAAGCCGGCAGCGGCAAGACCGAACTGGCCATGCTGCTCGCCCGATTGCTGGCGCCGACGGGCGGCCGCATCATGATCGGCGGCGCCGATCTGACGGCGCTGCCCGACGCGGTGGTCGGCCGGCGCATCGGCTATGTCGGGACTTCCCCCTATCTGTTCAGCGGGACGTTGTACGACAACTTGGTGTGCGGGCTTGCCCACCGCCCGATGCGGCCCGCCGCACCCGACCCGGCCTGCGGCCAGCGCACGAAGCGGCGCGAGGAGGCCCGCAAGTCCGGCAATAGCGAACTCGATATCGGCGCCGACTGGGTCGATTACGCAGCGGCCGGAGCGGCCGACCGCGACGGGCTGCTGCGGCGGATCGGCGAAATCCTCGAACGGCTCGACCTGGCCGAGGATGTCTATCGGCTCGGGTTGCACGGACGGCTTGATCCCGCCGCCAACCCGGCCGCCGCGGAGCAACTTCTCGCGGCGCGCCGCGCGCTGGCCCGTCGGCTGCGCGAGGACAATATCGGCGATCTCGTCGAGACCTATGATCCCGAGCGTTTCAACGCGAACGCCTCGGTGGCCGAGAACCTGCTGTTCGGGACTCCGCTCGGACCCTCTTTCGACGCCTCGGCGCTTGCCGAAAACGCCCATGTACTGCGGGTGCTCGACCGGCTCGGCCTGACCGAGGATCTCCTCGAAGCCGGCCGGCAGGCGGCCGCGACCGTGCTCGAGCTGTTCTCCGGCCTGCCGCCCGAGCATGCGTTCTTTGAGCAATCCGGCTTTGTCGGGGCCGGCGATCTGAGCGGCCTGGCCGAGATCCTCGCCCGTATCGGCCGGGCCGGGACGAGAGGTCTGGCCCGGGCCGACCGGGCCAAGCTGCTCTCTTTGATATTCAAACTGATCCCGGCGCGGCACCGCCTTGACGTTCTCGACGCGACGATGCAGCAGCGCCTGCTGCAGGCGCGGCAGGCGATCCGCACAGAATTGCCGGCCGCGGCCGGTCGGGAAATCGAATTTTTCGATCCCGGACGTTATAACCGGGCGGCCACGGTGCAGGACAATATCCTGTTCGGCAAGATCGCCTATGGCGTCGCCGATGCGACCGCCCGGATCCCCGGGATCCTCGCCGAAGTCGTCGACGCCCTGAAATTGCGGCCGACGATCCTCGAGATCGGCCTCGGCCACGAGCTCGGCCCGGGCGGCGCGCCGCTGTCGCCGGCGCAGCGGCAGAAGGCGGCGATCGCGCGCGCCGTTCTGAAGCGGCCCGATCTGTTGATCCTGAACGAGGCGAGCGCCGCGCTTGACGGGGCCGCCCAGGTGAGGATGGTGCAGGGCTTGCGCGAAGAGTTTGCCGGTCGCGGCATTATCTGGGTGCTGCACCGGCCGGGCTTGGCCCGGAATTTTGACCGCGTGCTGGTCATGAGCAATGGCAGGCTGCAGGAGCAGGGGCGTTTTGCCGAGCTCGACACCAAGGGCTCGCTGATGTCCCTGTTGATCGCGGCCGAGTGAACGAAAATGGCTGGACGGGAGGAACGATGAGCCTGAAGCAGGAGTTCGAGCTGCTGCGGCGCGTCCCCTTTTTTGCCGAGATCGAGCCGGCAAAGCTGAAGCTGCTCGCCTTCATGAGCGAGCGGGTCGCCTTTGACCCCGGCAGGCAGCTGTTCCGGCAGGGAGATCCCGGGGATGCGGCGTATCTGATCATCGACGGCCATGCCGAGGTCGTCGCCGAGACGCCGGCCGGTCCGGTGGTCCTCGCCACGCTCGGGGCCAACGAAATCGTTGGCGAGATGGCAATCCTGTGCGATGTGCCGCGCACCGCGACGGTCAAGGCCAAGGATCGCCTGATCGCCCTGCGCATCTCGAAGGATCCGTTCATGCGCATGGTGCGGGAGTTCCCAAGCATGGCGGTATCGATCATGCGGGAGCTGGCGCACCGGCTTGAAGCCACCAACAATCAGCTGCGCGCGGCCCATGCCGAGCTGAAGCGGCTGCGCGAAGAGGCCGGCATCGCCGCCTGAAGGTCATGAGCCGGCTCGACAGCTTCATCCGCCGGCTCGACGCCCAGCGCGCCTGCCTCAATCTCGCGGCCTGCCTTGTCCGCGAGATCGCGGGGGAAGTGCTCGAGATGGGGCTCGGCAACGGCCGCACCTATGACCATCTGCGCGAGCTTTTGCCCGACCGCGCGATCTATGTGTGCGAGCGGCATGTCGCCGCGCATCCCACTTGCGTGCCGCCGGCGGAATATCTGATCCTCGGCGATATGCGCGAGACCCTGCCGGCGCTGGCGACCCGCCTCGCCGGTCGGGTGGCGCTCGCCCATTTCGATGCGGCAAGCGGCGATGCCGCGGCGGACGCCGCGCAGGCGGCGCTGTTGGGCCCGCTCTTTGCGCCGCTGCTGCGGCCGGGCGGCGTGCTCGTCAGCGAGCCGGCCTTCACCCTCGACGGTTTTGTTCCGGTGGCGCTGCCCGCCGGCATCGCGCCCGGGCGCTATCACGTCTATCGGCGGCTCACAGAGCCAGCGTCACCATGACCGGCACGTGGTCTGAAGCCTGCGGCCAGCCGCGGCTGTCGCGGTGGACATGCGCGGCGACCAGCCTGTCGGCAAGCTCCGGCGTCACCCAGATGTGATCGAGGCGACGGCCGCGGTCCGAGGCCGACCAGTCGCGCGCGCGGTAGCTCCACCACGTATAAAGCCGCCGTTCGGGCGGCACGAAATGGCGGACCGCATCGATAAATCCGCCGGCCCGTTGCAGCGCCCCCAGCTTTTCGACCTCGACCGGGGTGTGGCTGACCACGTTCAGAAGCTGCCGGTGCGACCATACATCGCTCTCAAGCGGCGCGATGTTGAGATCGCCGAGCGCGATCATCGGCGACCCGTCGCGGCGTTCGGCCGCAAACCACGCCGTGATCTCGTCGAGAAAGCGCAGCTTGTGGGCAAATTTCGGGTTCGCGTGCGGATCGGGGACATCGCCGCCGGCCGGCACGTATAGGTTGTGCAATGCGATGCCGCCGGGAAGCTGCACGGCGATATGCCGGCAATCGGCGCGCCCGCACCACGCTCGCCTCTGCGGCGACAGCAGCGGCACCCGCGAGAGGATCGCGACGCCATTATAGCCCTTCATGCCGTGCACGAGCATGTGCCGGTAGCCCTGTGCGGCAAGCGGCTCGCGCGGAAACAGATCGTCCCGGGTTTTGGTCTCCTGCAGGCACAGGATGTCGGGCTGCCACTCCGCGATCAGGCGCAGCAGATTGCCGATCCGCAGCCGGACCGAATTGATGTTCCAAGTGACGAGACGCAGCGGCACGGCCGGCCACTAGACCATGACGACCGGGACGGCGCAATCGCCGTCCCGGAATGCAATGGCGCCCGGTCGGGGGGGAGGACCGGGCGCCTGCATGTCAGAAGCGTTTGGGGGAAATCGGGCCCGCAGGGGAAACGGACCCTTTAAGGAGAGCTGTGGGCTCTCCCCGCTTCCGAGCCTAATATCTGGGCTATCCGAGGGAAAAAAGGAAGAGGGAATCGTGCATAACGTTGCAGCAAAAACGCATAAAGATGTGGGGAACCAAATCAATTTCTCTTATGCCGCGCGCACCTCCTCGATCTTTCCCGAATTAGTTGTAGAACATGCCCGTGCAAAGGCGACGAACAGCGTTCGCGAAAATGGATTGTCTAATACCTTATACTCCGGATGCCACTGGACGCCAATCACAAATCGCGCCCCGGGCAGGCTGACCGCCTCGATCTGCCCGTCCGGCGCGACCGCTTCGACAAACAGCGGCGGCGCCGGCCGATCGATGCCCTGTGAATGCAGGGAGTTGACCATGATCTCGCCGACTCCGAACAGCGCCAACAGGCGCCCGCCCGGGATCAGGCTTACGCTGTGCGCCGGACCGTAGGGGCCCTCCGGCGAATCCTTGCGCGAACGATGGTTGAGCCGCCCCGGCAATTCGTGAACCTTTTGGTGAAGGGTTCCGCCGAGCGCCACGTTCAGCTCCTGAATGCCGCGACAAATCGCCAGGATCGGCAGGTCGCGCCGCACGGCTTCGCGGATCAGCGGCAATGTCGTCGCGTCGCGGTCGGGATCGTGCAATGTTCCGGGCTGGCTCGGTTCGCCGCCATAGCGAGAGGGCTCGACATTCGACGGACTGCCGGTCAGCAGCAATCCGTCGAGACGATCGAGCACGGCGGAGATCTCGCACTTTGCGCCGATCGCCGGGATCACCACCGGCAGACACCCCGTCGCCTCGATCAGGGCATTGATATAGCGATCGTTGACCGTGTGGAACGTGCGCTCATTGAGGCAGCGCATACAGGCGGGCAGGCCGATCAGCGGCATGTGGGGGAGGGGCATCGTGTTGTCAGGGCTCCGTCGAGCGACCGGTATAGGGGTTGCGATATTGGAACAGATGCGGATCGAGAGCCATACCGAACTGTTCCTGCGACAGCGACACCGTCGTCGCCTTACCCGCGCGGTCGATGATCGTCCATTGCCGCAGCCTCATCGGGTCGCGGCTAAAGGTCATCGTCAGCGAGCCGAGATCGGGATGATCCCGCTCGATCACCGTAACCCGCAGGAAGTTCGGGCCGGGTTCGAAGCCGGTAACCGCCAGCTTGTCGTCAAAACGGACCGGATCGCGCAGCAGAAACCAGGCCGGCGTCGACTGCAATCCGATCTGGCTGACCTGGGCCAGCGCCTTGTCGATGTAATAGATGTAGAAGCGATTGGCGATCAGCAGGATCGGCGAGGGCGGATCGTATTCAAAGCGCATCCGGCCGGGACGCTCCAGCCACAGCCAGCCGCCGGCGGTCCGCCCGTCGGAGGAAACCTGCGTGAAGCGGGCGGTCATCGTGTGGATGCTGTTGAGATAGGCGGCGATCTGCTGCAGCGCCGCGGCCTCTTGCGCGGAGGGTGCCGGGGCGGCGGGCATGGCGAAGGCGGCTGCCGGCGACAACGGGAGGGTCAACAGCAAACCGGCGGCCAGCGCCGCGGCGCGGCCGACGCCTCCGGCCTTGCCGGGTTGCGCTCCGCCACTCTTTCCGCCCGCCATCATGCCTTTGTCGCTTGCATCAGCCACCGGCAAAAGATAGGTGCCGCGGCTTGCGCTTCAATCGCGGCCCCGCACCAGGACCTCGCGCCGGCCGACATGGTTGGCGGGGCTGACGATCCCTTCGGCTTCCATTCTCTCGATGATCCGCGCGGCGCGGTTATACCCTATCTGCAGATGGCGCTGGATGAAGCTGGTCGAAGCCTTGCGCTCGCGGCAGACGACGGCCACAGCCTGTTCGTAAAGCGCATCGCCCGCCTCGCCGTCGCTCTCGCCTCCCGCCGCATCGAGGGCCGAGCCGTCGTCCTCGGTGATCTCGTCGATGTAGTCGGGCCGGCCGCGCGCTTTCAGATACGATACGACGCGCTCGACCTCCTCGTCCGAGACGAAGGGGCCGTGCACGCGCGTGATCCGCCCGCCGCCCGCCATATAGAGCATGTCGCCGCGGCCCAGCAGCTGTTCGGCGCCGCCTTCGCCGAGGATCGTGCGGCTGTCGATTTTCGAGGTCACCTGGAAGCTGATCCGGGTCGGGAAATTGGCCTTGATCGTGCCCGTGATCACATCGACCGAAGGCCGCTGCGTCGCCATGATCAGATGGATGCCGGCGGCGCGCGCCATCTGCGCGAGGCGCTGGATCGCCGCTTCGATCTCCTTGCCGGCGACCAGCATCAGATCCGCCATTTCATCGACGACGACGACGATCAGCGGCAGCTCGCCGCCGTCGAGCGGCTGCTCCTCGAAGACCGGCTGTCCGGTTTGCGGGTCAAACCCCGTCTGCACCCGGCGCACGAGCCTTTCCCCCTTTGCCGCCGCCTCGGCGATGCGGGCGTTGAATCCGTCAATGTTGCGGACCCCGAGCCGCGACATCTTGCGATAGCGGGTTTCCATTTCGCGCACGACCCATTTGAGCGCGAGGATCGCCTTTTTCGGCTCGGTGACGACCGGGGCGAGGAGATGCGGAATGCCGTCATAGACCGACAATTCCAGCATCTTGGGATCGATCATGATGAATTTGCAGCGCTCGGGCGGCATCCGGTACAGGATCGACAAGATCATCGTATTGATGCCGACCGACTTGCCCGATCCGGTCGTGCCGGCGATCAGCAGATGCGGCATCTTCGCAAGATCGGCGAGGACCGGCTCGCCGCCGATATCCTTGCCGAGGATCAGCACGAGCCGGCCGGGATGCTTTTCGTAAAGCGGCGAATCGAGCAGCTCGCGCAGATAGACCATTTCCGCCCTGCGGTTCGGCAGTTCAATGCCGATGACGTTGCGCCCGGGGACGACCGCGACCCGCACCGAGATCGCGCTCATCGAGCGGGCGATGTCGTCGGCAAGGCCGATGATTCGCGACGCCTTGATGCCGGGTGCCGGTTCGAGCTCGTACAAGGTCACGACGGGACCCGGCCGGATTTGTACGATCTGTCCGCGGACGCCGAAATCCTCAAGCACGGTTTCGAGCGTGCGGGCGTTCCGGTCGAGCATCGCCTCGTCGACCGTCTCGGCCTTGACCGAGGGCGGCTTGGCCAGCAGGTCGAGCGGGGGCAATACCGGTTGTCGCTCGGGGACAAGCTCGAGCGCCGCCGGGGGTTCGCGCCCGGCGCCCGCTGCGGGCTCGGGCGCTCTCGCGCGCGCGAGCGCGATGCGGCTTTGGCGGCTGTCGCGCTCGTCTGCGGCGGGGGCCGGCGGCGGCGCATCGCGCGGCGGCATGCGGCCCGGGTGCGGCGGCGCCGATGCGCTTGCGGCCGCACGGCCGGCCGGCCGGCGGGCGTCGAGGCGGCGCAGCAGCGCGCGCATACCGCGGCCGGAAAGGGCTGCCGCGCGGGTGGTGCCGCGGCCCGCCCCGGCGGCCAGATCGCGCCAGTCCCGCCATGACAGCCCCATCAGCATCAGCAGCAGCAGGCCGACCAGCGCCGCCGCCGCCATCGCCAGCGGCAGGGCTAGGGAGATGGGAAGGACCCGCAGCGACAGCCGGTGGAGAAGCCAGCCGAGCGCGCCGCCGGACAGCGGCGGCGGCGCGAAATCGGCGGCCGACAGGGCAAAGGCGCCGAGCGCAAGGACGAATGGCACCAGCGCCACCCGCCGGCCAAATGCCTTGAGCGGGCGGTCCAGCAGCAGCCGGAACGCCCAGCCGCAAAGAATCGCCGGCAGCAAAAAGGCGGCAAGCCCGAAGCCCTGCCGCAGCAGATCGGCGATGATGGCCCCCTCGCGCCCGAGGAGATTGTGCGGCTCGAGAGCGCCCGCCGTATCCCAGGACGGATCCCGCGGATCATAGGTGATAAGGGCGAGCAGCAACAGCAGCGCCGTCGTCAATATACCGAACCCGGCCGCCGCGACGATGTGGCGGCGGAGCATGTCCGCCCAGCTCCCGCCGCGCCCGCGCGGCGGGAGCTGAGCCATTCCGGCCGCATGCGGGCGCGGCGCCCGTGCTGCGCTGGCAGATCTCATCCCTTCCCCCCGGCGCGCCGCCTTCCCCGCGGCCGCACGCCTATTCCGCTATAACACATGCCGGACCGCGTAAAGGCGGTTTCGAGCCTCGGCCCGTCAGGCGCGAGCGCGAAAGGGATATAACCCTGTCCCGGATTGACGGCGCCGCTCCCGGCGCCGGCGATATGGCCGCCCGGCAGGGCGCGAACGACCGCCGAGCGCCGCCGCGGCGAGGCGAATTTGCGGCGGCGCGCCCAGGGACGTCGTGATCGGGCCTCTTGCCGAAACGCGGCGCTATCCCGGCGAGCAGCGCCCGCAATCGCGCAAACGGATAGTCGCAGAGAGCGTCGAGGCGCGGATTGAGTGGCACGTCCGAATCCTGCTGGGACGGGCATTGCCCCGGGCGGTCGCCGGCCGTTGCGGAAGCGCCCGGCGGCGGTCCTGCCCGCACTCCCGCGCGCCAAGGTACTATTGCACGGCCTCGCCGTGCAACGCCAGATCGAGTCCTTCGCGTTCGATCTCGCGGTCGACGCGCAGCCCGAGCGTCGCATCGATAATCTTCAGGATGATGAAGCTTGCCACCGCGCAATAGAGCGCGGTGACCGCAATGCCATAGAGCTGGATCAGCACCTGGCCCGGATGACCGTCGAGCGCTCCGGCCTTGGCCGGATCGCCGGTGATCGCGGCGCGCGCGAACACCCCGGTCAGCAGCGCGCCGATCATGCCGCCGACCGCGTGCACGCCGAAGGCGTCGAGACTGTCGTCATAGCCGAGGGCGTTTTTGAGGCTGGTCGCAGCCCAGAAGCAGCCGACCCCGGCAGCGGCGCCGATGACCAGCGCGCCGCCCGGCGCGACAAAGCCGGAGGCCGGCGTGATCGCGACCAGGCCGGCCACCGCGCCGCTGATGATGCCGAGGACGCTCGGCTTGTCATGCGCGATCCATTCCGCGAACATCCAGGACAGCGCCGCCGCCGCCGTCGCGATCTGGGTCACGGCCATCGCCATCGCGGCCGAGGCATTGGCCGCGGTCGCCGAGCCGGCATTGAAGCCAAACCAGCCGACCCATAACAGCGAAGCCCCGAGCACCGACAGCACGAGGTTGTGCGGCACGAACCGCTCGACCCCGTAGCCGCGCCGCTTGCCTATGACCAGGGCCGCAACAAGACCGGCGACGCCGGCATTGATGTGGACCACGGTGCCGCCGGCAAAGTCGAGCACCCCGGCATCGCCGAGAAAACCGCCGGGACCCCACACCCAATGCGCGATCGGGGCATAGACGAGCAGGCTCCAGGCGCCGATGAACCACAACAGCGCGGAGAATTTCATACGGTCGGCGATGGCGCCGCAAATCAGCGCCGGGGTGATGATGGCGAAGGTCATTTGGAAGGTCATGTAGACCGATTCCGGGATCGTCTTCGCCAGCGGGTTGACGCTGTCGATCCGCAGCGCGTTCAGCAGCACCTGCGACAATCCGCCGATGAAGCGGGTGCCGCCGGTAAAGGCGAGGCTGTAGCCGAGCACCGTCCATAGGATCGTGACCAGACAGGTGATGGCAAAGCTCTGCATGACCGTGGCGAGCACATTCATCTTGCGGACCATGCCGCCGTAAAAGAGGGCGAGACCGGGTATGGTCATCATCAGAACCAGCGCGGTCGCGGTCAGCATCCAGGCGGTGTCGCCGGCATTGAAGGCGGGCGCCGGGGGCGAGGCCTGCGCGAAAGCCGGGCCGGACGCGGCAAAGGCCGCGAAGCCCGCGACCAGGGCGCGCAAACGCATTGAACATCCTCCAGACAGGGAACCGGGCCGGGCCGGGAATCCGGCCCGCCGGACCGGGCAAGACAAGAAACGTGCCATCCCGGGGATGGCCGACGCCGGGAATATCGAAGGCCGCCGCGGTTTCTTCCTCATCCCCACAAGAAGGGGGAATAGCGGCCGTGAATGCCTATTTCATAGGCGCTTTTTCTGATCTGCCTGTCGATTGGGCAACGGCCGGCTGGACATCCCCCTCGCGCCCGCCCATGCTTGCGGCATGGCCGACAGGGTCGAACTGGTCGTCGCGGGAGGCGGCCTCGTCGGGCTGCTGCTGGCGATCGCCTGCGCCGGCTCGGGGCTCGAGGTGGCGCTGGTCGACCACCAGGATCTGCAGGCGATGCAGGATGCGAGCTTCGACGGGCGCAGCTCGGCGATCGCCTACGGCTCGCGGCTTGTCCTGCAAGGTCTCGGGTTATGGCCCGACCTTGCGCCGCAAGCCGAACCGATCCTCGAGATCCGGGTCGCCGACGACGATTCGCCGCTGTTCCTGCATTACGACCATCGCGACCTCGAGACCGGCGAGCCGCTCGGCTATATCGTCGAAAACCATGTGTTGCGGCGGGCGCTGCTGGCGCGCGCGCGCGCGCTGCCGAGCCTGTCGCTGCTGGCGCCGGTCGCGGTTGAACGGATCGAGGCCTCCGCCGATGCGGTGGTGGCGCGGTTGTCGGACGGGCGGCCGCTCGTCGCCCGTCTCGTCGCCGCCTGCGACGGCAAGGATTCGCCATTGCGCCGCGCCGCCGGCATTCGCACGCTCGAATGGCGCTACCCGCAGACCGGCATCGTCACCACGGTGCGCCACGAGCGGCCTCATCGCGGCGTCGCCGTCGAGCATTTCCTGCCGGCGGGGCCGTTTGCAATCCTGCCGATGACCGGCAACCGCTCGTCGATCGTATGGACCGAGCGGGCCGCGCTGGCGCCGCGCCTGCTGGCGCTCGACGAGCCGGCCTTTGCCGCCGAACTCGCCTGCCGGTTCGGCGATTTTCTTGGATCCCTCGCCCCGATCGGGCCGCGCTGGGCCTATCCGTTGGCGCTGATGCAGGCCCAAGACTATGTCGCCCCGCGGCTGGCGCTGGTCGGCGAGGCGGCGCATCTCATCCATCCGATCGCCGGACAGGGGCTCAACCTCAGCATCCGCGACGTCGCCGCGCTGGCCGAGCTGGTGGTCGATTGGCGCCGGCTCGGCCTCGACATCGGCGATGAGCGGGTATTGCGGCGCTACGAGCGCTGGCGCCGCTTCGACGCGCTCTTGCTTGCGGCGGTGACCGACGGGCTCAACCGGCTGTTCTCGAACTCGCTGCCGCCATTGCGGCTGCTGCGCGATCTGGGCCTTGCCGCGGTCGACCGGCTGCCGCCGCTGAAGCGCTTCCTGATGCGCGACGCGATGGGGCTGACCGGCGATCGCCCGCGCCTTGCCCGCGGCGAAGCGCTGTAACGAAGGCGCTGCGAGCGGGTGTCGCGCCCGCGGCGGCGCGGATCACCCGATCATAGCGGCCGCGCTCGCCGCGGCGGCGCCGAGGATGACGACCAGCCATGGCGGCGCCCGCCATATCGCGAGCAGCAGAAAAGCGAGGAGGGCGAGCGCGAAATCGGTCGGCGCAAAGACGGCGCTCGTCCATACCGGCGTATAGAGGGCGGCGAGCAGCAGGCCGACGACGGCGGCGTTGACGCCGGCGAGCGCCGCGCGGATCCGCGCCCGACGCCGCAGCGCATCCCAGAACGGCAATACGCCGATCAGCAGCAGGAAGGACGGCAGGTAGATCGCCGCCAGGCACAGAAGGCCGCCGATCCAGCCGTTCGGCGCCGGCCGCATGACCGTGCCGAGATAGGCGGCGAAGGTGAATAGCGGTCCGGGAACGGCCTGCGCCGCGCCATACCCGGCAAGGAACGCATCGTTGCCGAGCCAGCCCGGCGGTACCACCGACTGCTGCAACAGCGGCAGCACGACATGCCCGCCGCCGAAGACCAGTGCGCCGGAGCGGTAGAAGCTGCCGATCAGCGCGAGCACATGCGCGCCGCTGGCCGCGGCGAGAAGCGGCAGGCCGAGCAGCAGCACAAAGAACAGGACGAGCGCCCCCGCCGCCAGCGGGCGGGGTATCGCAACCGAGAGCGGAACCGGCTCGAGGCCGCCGGCGGCCGGCAGCAGATACCAGCCGAGCAGCCCGCCGGCGAGGATAGCGCCGATTTGGCCCGCCGCCGAGGGCGCCCACAGCGCGAGCAGGGCCGCCGCCACGGCCAGACTCGCGCGCTCCCGATCGGGACAGAGAGTGCGCGCCATGCCCCAGACCGCCTGGGCGACGACCGCGACGGCGACGATCTTCAGCCCGTGCAGCCAGGGAACATGCGCGAGATTGCCGAGCGCGCCGACGCCGTAGCCGAACAGGATCATCGCCAGGGCCGAGGGGCCGGAGAAGCCGAGCCATGCCGCCACCGCTCCGGGCAATCCGGCCCGCAGGATGCCGAGGGTGATGCCGGTCTGGCTGCTGGCCGGCCCGGGCAGAAATTGGCACAGCGCCACGATGTCGATGTAAGCCTCCTCGTCGAGCCAGCGACGGCGCTCGACGAATTCGGCGCGGAAATAGCCGAGATGCGCGACCGGGCCGCCAAAGCTGGTCAGGCCGAGCCGCAAGAACGCGGTCAGGACTTCCACGACCGGAGGCATGCGGGGCGGTCGCGACCGGGCGGTCGGCTGCGGCGACGCGCTCATCGCAGCGGCGCGGCAATCCAGGCCAGCGCAGGCGGCCGCCCGCGCCCGACAACGCCATCCTCACCCATCGCCGTCTTTCCGGGGCTTATCCGCGAACAGCGCGCCGGACAAATCGCGGAGCTTGAACTTGGCCGCGCTCTTCAAGACCGCGCCGATCGCATAGGGCGTCCCGGCGCTCAGCTTGCAGCCGCTCCGCACCGGCTGCTTGGCCGCATCAGGAAGCGCAGGCGGCCGAATGAGATCGGCGCCGAGAAACCGATCCTGCATACGCAGCCACAACAGCCGCCGGCTCCGGTGCGGGGTCGTTATCGTGTTGCGATAGTGGCCGGCGCCGCCCGGCTGCGTCAAGCCTGCCGGAACCCTGTCGATCAGGCCGCCATCGCCGCAGGCGGGCGGGGCTCGGGCGTCAGCGCTGCGGCCTGCGGGAGAGACCCCGCTCGGCGAGAGCCTCAAGATAGCGCCGCCAGCGCTCCTCGTATTCGACGCCGAGCTGATAGAGATAGCTCCACGAATAAATGCCGGTGTCGTGTCGGTCGTCGAAAGTGATGCGCACGGCGTAATTGCCGACCGGTTCGATCGCAACAATGCCGACGTCGGCGCAGCCGGCAACAATGGTTTTCTGGCCGGGGCCGTGCCCCTGCACCTCGGCCGACGGGCTCTCGACGCGCAAATACTCGGCCGGCAGGCGGAAATGGCTGCCGTCCTCGAAGCTGATCTCGAGGACCTTTTCGGCCCGTTTCAGGCGCAATTCGAGCGGACGGCGGGTCTCCTCGGAGGGCACGGGCGCCTCGTCACGATTGCGGCAATCGTTTGGCCTTTTCCTCCTCGCGCAGCGGGCGCGCCTCGTCGACCAGCATGATCGGGATGCCGTCGCGGATCGGATAGGCAAGCCCCGCTTCGTCGCTGATCAGCTCCTGCTTTTCGCGGTCGTAGCGCAGCGGCGCTTTGGTCAGCGGACAGACGAGAATTTCGAGCAGTCGCGGATCAATCTCGCAGGGCCCTTCCATGGCCGGCTCTCCTCAGTGGCGCGCACCATCGGCGCCGTCGCGCGGCAGGGCCGCCGCCGCCATCTCGACGATGGCGGTAAGCAGGCGGCCCCGTTCCTCAAGGCTCGGCGCCTCGAGCAAGGCCTGTTTTTCGCCCGGCGAGAACGGGCAGATCATGGCGATCGAGGTGACGAGCCGCTCGCCCGGGGTGCGCATGACCGCCTCCCAGTCGGCGGCGATCCCATGCTTTTGGAAGAACGCGCGCAGGCCCCTGACCAGGCGCTCGCGGTCGAAACCCTCGCCGGCCTCGCTTTCGAGGTCGCGCCGGAATTCGCTCCAATCCGGCACGATGCGGCGGTAGCCTTCGTAGAGCGGCAGTTCCTCGCGGATGCGAAAACGCGAGATTCCGGTCAAGGTGATCAGGTAACGGCCGTCCTCGGTCTCGGAGAAGGAAGTGATGCGGCCGGCGCAGCCGACCGGATAGACCGGCGGGTTCGCCTCGCGCAGCACCGGATCGAGCGGCTGTATCATCCCGATCAGCCTGTCGCCGGCGATGGCGTCGCGGGTCATCGCGAGATAGCGCGGCTCGAAAATGTTGAGCGGTAACCGCCCGCGCGGCAGCAGCAATACGCCCGGCAGCGGGAAGATCGGCAGGATGTCGGGGAGGGCGGCTCCGAAAGGGGGATCGGCCATCGCGATCAGGAGAACATCAGCGACGACAGCCGGCGCCGGGCGGACAGCGTCAGCGGATCGCTCGGGCCCATCGCCTCGAAGAATTTGAGGAGCTGCTTGCGCGCAGCCTCGTCGTTCCAGTGCCGGTCGCGCTTATAAAGGGTCAACAGCTCGTCGATCGCCGCCTCCCGCTGGCCGCTGCTGAACAGCGCCGTGGCCAGCTCAAAGCGCGCCTCGTGATCGTCCGGATTCTGTTGCAGCCGGGCGCGCAGCTTGGCGCTTTGCGCCATTGCCTTCTTGCCCGCTTCGGCCAGTTCGAGCGCCGCGCGCGCCGCCGCAACCTCGGCATGCCCGGCGCTCTCTTTCGGAACGCGGCCGAGAACCTGGCGCGCGCGGTCGAGCTCGCCGCGCGCGATCAGCGCCCGGGCAAGGCCGGAGAGCGCCGTCAAATTGGCCGGATCGTGCTGCAGGATCTGCTGATAGAGGGCGGCGGCGGCGGCCGCATCGCCAGCCTGCAGCGCCTCTTTCGCCTTGTCGAGGGCCTCGGTGAGCGCCGTCGCACCGCCGCGGGCCGACAGGCGCTGGACGAACTGCCGGACCTGGCTTTCCGGCAATGCGCCGACAAAACCGTCGACCGGACGCCCGTCCTTGAAGGCGTAGACCGCTGGGATCGATTGGATGCGCATCTGCTGCGCGATTTCGGGGTTCTCGTCGATATTGACCTTGGCCAGGCGGACGGCGCCGCCCGCGGCGCGCACGACTTTTTCAAGAATCGGACCCAATTGCCGGCACGGTCCGCACCAGGGCGCCCAGAAATCGACAATGACCGGGGTGTCGAACGAACCGTCGACGACCTCCGCCATAAAGGTGGCGGTGGTTACGTCCTTGACGGGTGCGCCGCCTCCGGCGGCGCCGATCAGAGGCTCACTCGCCATCGTTCCCCTCTCCGCATCTCTGCCACAACATGGCGGTCCGCCGCCGCCAAAGCAAGCATCGTTGCGATAAAGGAAATGCCCGCGACGCCCCGCCGGGGTCCGCTCAGAGCGCGTCAAGCTCGAGAATCTGCGCGCGCTGCCGCACGCGGCGATCGCTTTCCGGCAGCGCCTGCGCGCGGGGGATGCGAGAAGTGCCCAGATCGTCCATGACCGGGTGGCGCCCGGCTGGGAGCGGCCAGGCTGGTGACCGCGACCCACCGCAGAAACCTCCGAGACACCAGCCAATCGGCGCCTTGTATGGGAGCCTCCTTGGGGAGGACTTGCGCGAGGTCACCCTGTTTCGGCGGTTTCGACCGGCAGGCCGGCGGCCTTCCATTCCGGAAACCCGTCCTCCAGCCGCCGCACCCGGTAGCCCTGGCGCCGCAGCGCGGCGACGGCCTCGAACGAGAGGACGCACCAGGGGCCGCGGCAATAGGCGACCACCTCGCGCTCGGGCGGCAGCTCGGCGAGGCGCCGCGCCAGCTGAGAGAGCGGCACGTTGAGGGCGCCGGGCAGGTGACCGTGCGCGAACTCGTCCTCCGGGCGCACGTCGATGAGGGTCACCGCACCGCAGCGCAAGCGATCGAGCAATTCCGTGCGCGACACCGGCTCCAGCGCGTCGCGGGCGCGGAAATAGCTTGCAATGACCCGCGCGATCTCGGCGCTGCTGCGTTCGCCGAACGCGCTCAGCGCCTGCAAGAGGCGGACCGCCGCGTCCTCCTCGGCCAGGCGATAGTAGACGCGTTTCCCCTCACGCCGGCCCACAACCAGCCCGGCGCGGCGCAGCCGCTGGAGATGGCGCGAAGCGTTGGCGAGCGTCAGTCCGGTCCGTTCGGCAAGGTGCTCGACGCTGCGCTCGCCCTGCCCGAGATGCTCCAGCAGTTCGAGACGATGGGCATGGCCGAGCGCCTGGGCGATCCCGGCGAGGTTCTCAAAGACGTGTTGCTTGGGACCGAGGCTTGACATGACATATTATCAGTATATCATTCTACAGATTGATTGAATAATAGGCGCTCGTCAAGAGGCGCCGATGCCCGGAAGAGGCCGTCATGATCCTGCGCCCATTCCTGCATTCCGATCCGGTCGCGATCTCCTACCTGTTCGGCTGCGGCGGCAAGGCCGCCTGCGCCGTCGTCGATCCGGTCGGCGATATCGCGCCTTATCTGCGCACCGCCCATGACGCCGGGATGCGCATCCATTTCGTCATCGACACGCACATTCACGCCGATCACCGCTCTGCGGGCCGCGCGCTCGCTGCGGCCGCAGGGGCCGAATATGTACTGCATCAGGCGGCGGAGGTCGCCTTCCCGTTCCGCGCCGTCACGGATGGCGAACGCCTGCCGCTCGGCAATGTCGTCCTCGATGTCCTGCATACGCCCGGCCATACGCCGGAGCATGTCTGTCTGCTGGTCACCGATCGCACCCGCGCCGAGGAGCCGTGGTTCGCGCTGACCGGTCATACGCTGATGGTCGGCGATGTCGGCCGCACCGAGTTGGCAAGCGACGCGGCGGCCGGCGCGCGCCTCCTGTTCGCCAGCCTTGAGCGCCTGAAGGCGCTGCCTGACCATATCGAGATCCTGCCCGGCGCCTATGCCGGCTCGGTGTGCGGAAGGCGGCTGAGCGGCAAGCCGTTCTCGACGATCGGCTTTGAGAGGCGGCACAACGCCGCCTTCCGCATCGCCGAGGAAGCCGAATTCGTCGCCTTCATGCTGAGCGACATTCCGCCTGCGCCGCCCGAGGCGGCGGCGTTGCGCGCCCGGAACGCCGGCCTCTTCACGGCCGCGGCAAAATGACGATGCCCGGCAAGGCTGCGGTCGCCCCGACAGAGATCGCCCTCGGCATCCGCCCCAACCTCAACCAGTTCCTGCTGTTGATCCTGATCAACGCGTTCGTCGGCGGCATGGTCGGGCTGGAGCGCACGGTCGTGCCGCTGATCGGCTCGGAGATGTTTCACCTCGCCTCCGCCAGCCTCATCACCGGCTTCATCGTCAGCTTTGGCGTCGTCAAGGGGCTGACCAACCTTGTCTCCGGTCAACTGGCCGAGAGCTGGGGGCGCAAGCACACGCTGGTGCTGGGCTGGCTGTTCGGGCTACCGGTGCCGTTCATGATCATGGAAGCGCCGAGCTGGGGCTGGGTCATCGCCGCCAATGTGCTGCTCGGGGTAAACCAAGGTCTCGCCTGGTCGATGACGGTGTTGATGAAGATCGACCTGGTCGGCCCCCGATCGCGCGGCCTCGCAGTCGGCCTCAACGAGTTCGCCGGTTATGCTGCGGTCGGCCTCACCGCCTTTCTGACCGGCTGGATCGCGGCGCGCTACGGGCTGCGCCCGAGCCCCTTCTACCTCGGTGTCATCTATGCCGTGTTGGGGCTGGCGCTGTCGGTGCTGGCAGTGCGCGACACCGGCGCGCACGTCCGCCACGAGGTCCGCACGCATGGTCACGGCGAGGCAGAAACGCTGACATTCTGGGGCGTGTTCCTCCGCACCAGCTTCGGCGACCAACGTTTGTTCGCCGCCTGCCAGGCGGGCCTCGTCAACAACCTCAACGATGGCATGGTCTGGGGGCTATTCCCGCTGTTCTTCCTCGCCCACGGCCTCGGTGTCGAGCAGATCGGCGTTCTGAAGGCCGTATACCCCGCGTGCTGGGGCATTCTGCAGATCGTCACCGGGCCCTTGAGCGACCGCATCGGGCGGCGAGGGCTCATTGTCTGGGGCCTGTGGCTGCAGGCGGTGGCGCTGGCGCTGACTGCGCTGACCGGCTCTTTCGCCTGGTGGCTGCCGGCGAGCGCCCTCTTGGGCCTCGGCACCGCGATGGTCTATCCGACCTTGATCGCGGCAGTTTCGGATGCCGCGCATCCGGCGATGCGGGCGCGCGCCCTTAGCGTCTACCGCTTCTGGCGCGACCTCGGCTACGCGGTCGGCGCTCTGATATCCGGGGTCATTGCGGACGTCTTCGGCTTCGCGGTCGCGATCCTGGCGATCGCGGCGCTTACCGCTGCATCCGGCGGTGTCGCCGCCGCTATGATGCGCGGCCACGTGCGATCACCACAGGCGATCGGAGTCCCGAGATGATGCTGTCGCAAACCCGGCCAGCCGCGAGGCGGCTGCATTACGCCTGGATCATCGTCGCGATCAGCTTTGCGACGGTGGTCGTGACCGCGGGCGTGCGCGCGACGCCGAGCATCCTGATCGTGCCGCTCGAAGCGGAGTTCGGCTGGTCGCGTGCGACGATCGCCTTTGCCGTCAGCGTCAACCTGCTGCTCTACGGGGCGGTCGGGCCGTTCGCCGCGGCGGTGATGGACCGTTTCGGAGCGCGCCGCACGATGATCCTGGCGCTGGCGGCGAGCGCGGCGGCCGTGGCGCTGACCCCGGCGATGCGCGCGCCGTGGCAGCTCGTCCTGTTGTGGGGCGTCGTCGTCGGCCTCTCGACCGGATTTCTTGGCGGCTATCTGGCCGCGTTCATCGCCGCGCGCTGGTTCCGCGAGCGCGCGGGGTTTGTCGTCGGCGTCCTGACCGCGGGTTACGCCGCCGGCCAGCTTGTCTTTCTGCCGGCGATGGCCGGGATCGCCACCGACGCCGGCTGGCGGGTCATGTCCCTCGTTCTGGCCGGAACCGTCGTGGCTTTCCTGCCGGTCCTCGCCCTCTTGATGCGCGACCAGCCGGAGGATCTCGGCCTCCCGCGCTATGGCGAGAAGAGCGGATCGCGGCCGGCTGCCCCGCCCGTCGGAAATCCGGTCACGGTGGCGTTCCAGGCGCTGGCGAGCGGCGTGCGTGCGCGCGACTTCTGGCTGATTGCCGGCGGCTATTTCGTGTGCGGCGCGACGACCAACGGCCTCATCGGAACGCATCTGATCGCGGCCTGCGTCGATCACGGCCTTAGCGAGGTCGAGGGCGCCGGCCTGCTCGCCGCGACCGGGGTGTTCGCGCTGATCGGCGGGACGATTGCCGGCTGGCTCAGCGACCGCTGGGACAACCGGCTTCTGTTGTGCTGCTATTACGGATTCCGAGGCCTGTCGCTGCTCTATCTGCCCTTTGCCTTCGGCTTGCCGTTTTACGCCCTGTCGGTCTTCAGCGTCGTCTATGGGCTGGACTGGATCGCCAGCGCGCCGCCGACGGTGCGCCTCCTGACCGGCGTCGTCGGCGCCGAGCGGATCGGCATCATGGTCGCCTGGATCACCGTGATTCACCAGATCGGCAGCGCCTCGGCGGCCTATCTCGCCGGGCTGCTGCGGATCGAGTTCGGCACCTATTTCGAGGCCTTCATCTTCGCCGGGCTGCTGCTGCTCGCGGCGGCCGTCATGGTGCTGTTCATCGGCGTCGGCCGCGGCGGGCATGAGCGCGAGATTGCGCCAGCCACGGCGGTGTGATGGGCTTACTCGCCGAGCACGCGGCGGCGCTCCTCGAACTCGTTCTTGTCGATCTCGCCGCGGGCAAAGCGCTCCTTGAGGATGTCGAGCGCGGTACGGCCCGCAGCCGGAGGGTGCGGCGACGTTGCTCCCGGCCCCGACCCGCCGAGCCAGCGAACGAGCAGCACCGCAACCGCGATCACCACGGCGAGCCACAGAATCATAAAGAGCGGCCCGAAGATCATGCCGGACCAGCCCCAGCCCCACATCATTGGCGGACCCCACCCGTAAGGTTCGGCCGGCGTCTGCGCCGCCGCGGCGACGACCGGCGCCGGAGCCATGCCTGCGGCCATCGCACCGAATGCCAGAAAAGATCTTTTCATCACCCGCTCACAATGGCCGACCGGATGTCTCTTCGGCATTGATCCATCGCAATCCGGTCGGCATGCCGGGCGCGGCGGGCAAAGGCTCAGCGCGCGAGCGGCCGGTAGAGAATGCACCAGCCCATCGGGCTGATCTGTCCCTCGACGAGTTCGCAGGCGCCCGGCGCCATCATGCCCGGCCCCATATATCCACCCATCATGCCGGACCCGGCGCGACCGCCGGGCGGAATGTAGAACCTGCACATGCCGCACATCTGCCCGTCATTCGGGCGGTCCTGGTAGCGCGCGGCGGCTTTGCTGATCTTGCCGGTCGTTTCCGCCGCACCGCGCCGTGACGAGCCCGCCATCGCCGACAGCATCAAAAGCCATGCAATCCATTCGCGGCGCGAGTACATTGACGCGCTCCCCATCGGATGCTCCCGGCTCCGCGGCGGCGAATGGCGGACGGCTCGTCCCCGATCCCCGGCTTGGACCTCGTCCTCAGCAGTGCCGCCGCGCGATGAGCCTCACCTTGCCATCGGCGGCGAGCCGCCCGAGCACAAAGCGCGCGCTATCCTCGTCGACGCCAAGCGCGGTGGCAAGTGCGGCTATGTCCTTCTCCCCCTCTGCGAGGGCTGCCTCGGCCTTGGCTTCGAGAGACTTCAGCCATTCGCCGAACATGCGCTGCAGTGCGGGCGTGGCGAACGCCGCCATGGCGGCGGTCTGGTGGATCGCGCTAAGCATCTCCGAGCACATGCCCATGCACATCTGCATCATCTGCGGCATCGCCGGCGCCTCAGCGCCCTGGCCCATCTGGGCCATCATCCTCTGCATCATTTCCATCGGGCGGCCGCGCCCGCCCATCATCCTCCTGGCCATGGCCATTCCCATCGCCATCGGCCCGCTTTCGACGGCCCCCTCCGCCGTTTTGGGCTTCTCCGGGTCGCGCTGGTTGCAGCAGGGCATCGCTCTCTTCCTCTCTTCCGGGCAGGGGCGCCTCTTGGCGGGAGTCCATTATTCAATCAATCTGTAGAATGATATACTGATAATATGCCATGTCAAGCTTCGGTCTCAAGCAACACGTCTTTGAGACCTCGCCGGGGTCCGCTCAGAGCGCGTCAAGCTCGAGAATCTGCGCTCGGTGCCCGCACGCGGCGATGAAACGCAGCAGATCGTCAGGCGAGATCGCGGTCGTGCGGTCGTTGACGAGGGGGTGATAGTTGAGCGGGTCGTGTGCGAGCATCGCCTTGTCGAGGACCGGGGTGACGCGGTGCGCCGCATCGTTGGCGAGCGCAAAGGGGGTGACGCTGCCCGGCCGCACGCCGAGCAGGGCATAGAGATCCTCGGTGCCGCCGAACGAAAAGCGCGCGGCGCCAAGCCGCTGCGCCAGCTTCTTGAGATCGACGCGGCGCTGCTCGAGCATGACGGCGAGCCAGAAGCCGCCCTTTTTGTCTTTCAGAAACAGGCTCTTGCAATGTCCTCCGGGGAGGCGGCCGCGCAATGCCGCGGCCTCGGCCACGGTGAAGACTGGGGGATGCGAATAGGTGCGATGGGCGATCCCGAGCGCGTCAAGGCGCCGGAACAGATCCTCGGGCGTGAGCGGGCGGGTCGGCATGGCGGCGGCACGATGCCGCCTGGTCCCGCGCAACGCAACCCTTGCCAACCGCCTCGACGCTTCCTTAGTATTGGAATGGCGCGGGTGTAGCTCAGGGGTAGAGCACAACCTTGCCAAGGTTGGGGTCGGGGGTTCGAATCCCCTCGCCCGCTCCAATTTTCCTAAAGAAAATCAGCAGCTTATTTGACATCGTCGGGCGCCCTTGCCGCTTCCAAGCCGATCCGGGACATCGGAGGGAAGCGCAATGGATGCAGTTGATGGCAAATCGGCGGCTACCCCGGCGTGGCCGACAGTCGCCATGGCTCGCGCGGAAGCGGCCAAGATGCCCCGCTCATCATTGAGTGAACCGCGCCGGGAGTCCCGGAGGCAATTTGATCTGAGTCAGGCGGCCGCGGCCTGACCGGCGGTCTGGGCATCCCAGCGCCTCGCTTTGGCGGGCGCGGCCCGCGGAGTTTGACCGGCAACCAGAACCCCTCCAGGCCGCAGAAAGTCGCGCGGCCGCAGACGAGCTTCTGCGACGGGGGTAATGGCGCCGGCGGGGGATTGCGGGCCGCCCCGACGGCTGGTGACAGCCGGCCGGCGGGTCCGCGGCCCATTGATCTGGATCAAGGCCCGGCCATGTTCGGGTGCGAATGCTGATACGGGCCTTGCGGCGGCCAAAGGCGGAGGACGGTGCCGGCGTTATAAAACCGTTCGGGAGATCTCCATGAAAATAGCCATGCTGTTTACCGGAAGCGGCCCGCTCGTCATCGTGACCTCGCATGAATCGCTGACGGATCCTGTCCTCCTTGACAAGCTTCGAGCCAAAGGGATCGAGAAGTTCATCGCCTACGAACTGCAGCCGGATCTGGTCAAAGAAAGATATGCCGGTCATTTCGATGTGGTCATGAAAGATCTGCACGAATCGGACGATCTTCGAGTGCTGGATTTTAACGGCGAGCGGGCGTTTCGCCTGTTCCACCTGAAGGAACTCGGTCCTCCGACCATGTTCGAGGGCGGCGCGCGCCTTTGAGGCAGGGGCGCATGCGGGTCGGCACTCGGCCATGCGCAATCCCCGGCAGGCATGGCCGGGAAGACCCGAGATTGCAGAACCCGCCCGTCTCTTACCGCCGGTTCGGCGTCATGGCGCAAGCGCGCTTGCCGCTGCAAGGCCGACGACGGCGCCGCTTGCGCGCGTGGCGGGACGGCGGACTTTGCTGGCGATCGCGTTCCGCCGCTCGGCGGATAACGTCTCCTCGGCCAGCAGTTCCTTGGCGCTCTCGGTGAGCAGATCGCGGTTGGCTTCAAGGATCGCCACGGCTTTCTTGAAAGCCGTATCGATGAGCCCGCGCAATGCGTTGTCGATCGCCGCCGCGGTCGCTTCGCCATAATGCCGCGGGCGCCATTCGGCGCCGGGACCGCCGAGCAGCGGGGCCGCTTCCGGCTCGTAGGCGACCTGCCCCAGGCTGGGTTCCATGCCGAAGCGGACCACCATGTTGCGTGCGATCTCGCTGGCCTTGGCGAGATCGTCCGCCGCCCCGGTCGATACCTCGACAAAGACGAGGCTTTCGGCGGCGCGCCCGCCCAGCAGCACGGTCATGCGATTCATCAATTCGCCGCGGTCCATCAGAAAGCGGTCCTCGGTCGGCCGCTGGATCGTGTAGCCGAGGGCGGCGATGCCGCGCGGGATAATCGAGACCTTTTGCACCGGATCGACGCCGGGCAGCGCCATGGCCACCAACGCATGGCCCATCTCGTGATGCGCCACCACCTCGCGCTCATGCGGGTTCATCAGGCGGTTCTTCTTTTCGAGACCGGCGATGATGCGTTCGATCGCCCGGGTAAAATCATCAAACGTCACGCTCTCGGCGCCGCGCCTGGTGGCGAGCAGGGCCGCTTCGTTGACGAGATTGGCGAGATCGGCGCCGGTGAAACCCGGGGTCAAGGCGGCGAGGTCCTCGACCGGTACGCCCTCGGCCAGCTTCACTTTGCGCAGGTGCACGCGCAGGATTGCAGCCCGCCCGGCCTTGTCCGGACGATCGACCAGAACCTGCCGGTCGAAACGGCCGGCGCGCAGGAGCGCCGGATCGAGGATTTCGGGGCGGTTGGTGGCGGCCAGGAGGACGACGCCGACCGTCGGGTCAAAGCCGTCGAGTTCGGTCAACAGCTGGTTCAACGTCTGCTCTTTCTCGTCATGACCGCCGCCGAAGGGATAGGCTCCGCGGGCGCGGCCGAGCGCATCCAACTCGTCGATAAAGACGATCGCCGGGGCGTGCTGGCGCGCCTGCTCGAACAGGTCGCGCACGCGCGCCGCCCCGACTCCGACAAACATCTCGACGAATTCCGAACCTGAAATCGAGAAGAACGGCACCCCCGCCTCGCCGGCGACGGCGCGCGCGAGCAGCGTCTTGCCGGTACCGGGCGGGCCGACCAGCAGCACGCCTTTCGGCACGCGGGCGCCGAGGCGACCGTGGCCCTGCGGGTCCTTCAGAAAGGCGACGACCTCTTCAAGCTCCTCCTTGGCTTCATCGATTCCGGCGACGTCGGCGAAGGTAACCGTGATGTCCTTCTCGACATAGACTTTGGCCTTGCTCTTGCCGACTGAAGTGGACCCCGGATTTGGGACCAGCGGCTTGATTGGAACGCGGACCGTTCCGTCGTGCTAGACGGAGCGGATCATGACGAAGGGAACGAGACGGAAGTTGAGTGCGGCGCTGAAG